>JAEEGJ010002840.1_pt1 | contig 76617 bp, 79 predicted proteins | sample 8958761 | NCBI WGS metagenome assembly JAEEGJ01 (sample SAMN16246546, study PRJNA631951) | gut metagenome | biome: gut microbiome; feature: rumen; material: RS-attached | host: Bos | place: Iran: Karaj | collected 2018-10 | reverse complement strand
GGCGCCATACTCTATTACCATTTCATCAGCGCGCCGTTCGACTATGAATGGATCTATGAGGGAGAAGAACAGGTGAAGGACTGGCAGGATATCCGATCCAAGCTCAACCGGCTGGGGATTGCATTCAAGACGGAAGACCGGCGGGAGAAGTTCAACAACATCTTCCTGGGCAAGGGAGAGCACTACCATGAGCAATACTCCATCGTGAAATCCAACAAGGACAAGGATGCTATCCGCCCGCTGCTTTCCGCCATCTTCCGGAACCTGCCTTTCTCCCAGGAAACGTTGAAGAACGCGCTCGTTGCAGCCGTCATGTCCTCCAACCAGCTGGAGAACGAGGGAATCGACCTTGCCTCTCACCGGAGGAATCTGGATGGTTTCGCCGAGAGGTATTCCGATATCCGGAAAATGACCGTGAGGGATGCCAACGGGAAAACAGCCGTAGACCCTATCGTGGAAGTCCTCTTCGATGCAGTCGACAGGTACTATCATAACTTGGAGGAACGAAGGAAGGTGCCCGGCAGGTTGGTTTTCGCCTATGCGGCCGCAAAGGGCCGCGTGGCGGCCCTTGAGAGCTCACTTGCCGCTGACAAGGAAGCCAGGGAGAAGCTCATAAAGGACTGGAACGACCGCGAGAAGGAAATCGAGGGGCAGATTGGCGAGGCGATCGGGATCCGCGGCGGCGTGCTGAGGGAACTGGAGACCATCGGGGAGATTGAGGCCCGGTACAGGGAGAGCAAAGTCGACGTGAACGAGCTCGTCGCGTGGATCCTCGACAAGCAGGTCCATGTTCAGAGCCTGAAATCCCTCGAGAAGCAGCGCAACGCGCTGACGGCGGACTCCCAGGACATCCAGACCCAGAAAGAGGCCGCCCTGAAGGAAAATGAACTCTTGTACAAGAACCTCGAGGTGCTGGAGAAGACCAAGTACTCCAAGATTCTCGAGTCCCTGAATAAGAAGAAGGAAGAAATCAGGTTAAAAGCCGAAAGGGAAAGCGCTGAGGTAGAGAAGAAATACAAAGGCCTCCTTGGGGTGAACTGGCGTGAGACGGAGCAGAAGCTGATCGATGCTCTGCTGGACGTCTCCACAAAACTCGCGACAGCGGAAACCGTCGACGAAGTGAGGGCGGCTTTCGATCACTTGCGTGCCGAATTCAATTATGACGACATCTTGAGGGGGGTTCTTACCAAGCGCAATGGCGGTTCCGAGGACATAGATTCCCTCAAAAGGGAGGCCGATGTGGCCAGAAAGCGGATCGAGGAAGAGCTAGACAGGAAAATACAACTCGAGGACGAAAAACACCGGGAGCTGTCCGACATATCCGCCAGGAAGAAGAAAGCCCTCGAAGAGATTGACTTCCAGGTCGACGAGGCCGGCAAAGAACACAACCTGGAGCGGAAAAGAATCTTCGAGGAGCATGGAGACAAAGCCGAAGAAATCAGTTCCGTCTACGACACGAAGATCCACGGGAACAACGAACAGATCAAGGCGGCCTTGAAAGAGCTCAACGAGCTTATCTATGGCGAGGAAAAAGTCCTCGCCGCCGTCGAGGCCTTCCCTTCCGCGGCGGAGGACAAGGAGCGATACTTCGACAAGAAGCCCGGCCTGATCAAACAGAAAGAGGCGCTCAATCTCCGGATAAACAGCCTCCGTGATTTGAAGAGCAAGGAGAAAGGACAGTGTGAGGATGCGAAGGCGGTACTGGAATCAAGAATCTCACAAGGCAGGACGGAGAGGGACGGACTGGTGACCGGCATCCAGGAAACCGATCGTTTCCTAGAGACCAGGAGCGACGTGCGGGCCGCATGCGAGAACGCCACCCCCATCGAGGACGAAAGCGCACTCTCTGATATCCGGCTGGACTATACCACCATCAACGGCAACATCGAAGAATTGAAGGAAAGGATCAGCCAGTTCGCCAGACACCTCTATGACCCCGGGATGCTTTCCCGGCTCGACACTTTCCAGCTAGGTTTCGGTTACAATGACAGCCTGAGCCGATTCGAGGATTTCCTCGGCATAGCAGAGAAACTGCGGACGCGCATGGAGAACTCCGCGGAGGCCATGGGAATGGACAAGTTCATTCAACTCTATTCGGTCACCTGGCTTTCTGAGATCAAGGATATAGACACAGCCATGAGCCCCATCGAAAACATGCTTTTGCAGATAGGAAAGCTCTGCCGTCAGGCGACCGCATTCGTCAAGAAGCACAATAAGACGGACTGCATCGATTCCTTCTCAATGAGCATCGACGAAGAGGACACTCCGGATGTCGTCAAGCTCATGAGGACAATCTCCGAGTTCTTTAAGAAGAACAACTCTATGCTGGGATTCGACAACCTGTTCTCATCCGATGACGGATCCGTCAACAAGCAGGCCGTGGATTACCTGAGTCAGTTCGCAGACATCCTGAACAAGGACCTTGACCTGAAGATGATCTCCCTTTCCTCGATGTTCAACATCAGGATGGACCTCGTTGAGAAAGGAAACGCCATCAAGAACCTTCTTTCTTTCAACAACCCGGGCTCCAGGGGAACGGCCATCGTACTGAAGGCTATGCTGAACATGACCTTGCTGCATATCGTCCTGGAGAAGAATCAGGCCAAAAACACACGGCTGATCTGCGCCATCGACGAGATGAACACAATCGAGGCCCGCAACCTCGACGCTCTTACGGACTTCGCTTCGGCGGCCGGCCTTTACATCATCGGCAGCGGCCAGCATCACACGAAATCCGCCCTCGACTATTCCTATAATGTCTGGGACGAGCGGGGAGAAGACGGGGGTGTATATAAGTATGTTTCCATGGATGCCATGGAGTCAACTTTGGAATAAGATGGCGTACAGTGAAAAGACCATCCGCGTCCTGATCAGCCTCAGGGATGGCGAGCAGATAACCAAGGGCGTTTTCTCTTCCTCCCGGCAGCTTCAGACACTTGAAACGGAGCTGGCCAGGATGGGCGCGGTTTCATTAAGCCGCAAAGGGCAGCTGATGGGCTATTACATGGCGACCGACAGGGAGCGCTTTTTGGAGGCCTGCGGACGCATAGACCCCTCGTTGTCCAACCTCGACGCCGCACTTAGACTCGCTCAGGGAGAAGTGACCTCCCGTTCCGAGAAAGTGGCCCTGTTCGGGAATTCGAAACAGGAGGGCGCAGACCGGACCGTGAAGGGCTTCACAATCCTTGCCGACCGGACCATTGAAATACAGTACCATGGAGGGGCGTTTGTCATCGGGCCGTTGGTCGGATTGCATGTTGTCGACCGCAGTTCCCTGTCACTCCCCGAGAACGCAACCATCGTCGTCGTCGAGAACGCCGAGTGCCTGTACGACCTGAGGTGGATCCCGAACGTCGGCCTGAAGGCCGAGGACGGTCCCTTCGTCATCCTCTGCCGGTTCCCTGTATGTGAGGAGGCGAAGCTCTGGCTCGAAACCATACCGAACCGGATCCTCTATTTCGGTGACTTCGACCTGGCTGGAATCCGGATCTACGAGACCGAATTCAAGAGACGGCTTGGGCGCAAGATCTCCTTCATCGTACCGAACGACCTGGAAGAGCGGATCCGGTGGGGCGGGAACCCTGGGCTGTACACAGAACATATCAATAAAGGTTACGCCGCCCTGAAGTCATCGTCGGGAGAGCTATCAAAGCTCATTAAGCTACTGCATCAGTTGCAGCGCTCGTACGAGCAGGAAGGATACTGCTTCTTAATTTAGATAAAAGGTTGAATCTGATTCGCAAAAGTATTAGCGAAACTCATTAACTGTTGGTTTGTATGGATTGCGCCAACTACCACTTTCATTGCCTTTATTTCGACATCGGACACTTTATATGTATAAATCTCAATGATTTGACCCGAAGTCAATCCGGAGTCTTCTTTAGGATACGCTAAAACAATTCTATTCAGTCCTTTCGCTTTACAAAACGCGAAAGCTTCATAGAGATCGGCTTGCGATACTCCCCCTTTTGATTGCTCCGCAAGAGACTTACACTTCGCATCGACCAACAAGAGAGGGGAATTGCTTCTTCTCTCATAGACAACGATATCTGGTATTACATTGACCGTCTCGGTATTACTCCCATCAGAACGAGTACCCCATTTAGATGTATCTTGCCATTTGACGGAATAATACGATTGATTCAGTCCTGTCTTCAATCCGTACGAAAGAAGCCATTCCCATATTCGCCATGTGTCAACGACAAAACCGACAGCATCATTTTGTCCTTCGATTAATGAAACTGTTTTCCCACATACTATGTCATAAGAAAGAGAATAAAGCTTCTCCCATTCTTTGTTACGAGAAGGCACTTTCTCTTTTTTCTTGTTCAATAAAGACGGCTGCTTTCCCAATTTTAAAACTGCCCATTCTAGCTGATTCCTTACCGCTGGTATAGATACATATGGCAAAACTATACGCATCGCTTCTTGAATGGTTGCATTGATTGGATTGGATTTATCAAACAATACCTTTTCTTGAAGGAAACCCGCGCTATTATCAAAAAAAGAATCAAAAACGATATCTCCTTCAATTGCAAAGTCCCTGAATACCTGGCGGTGATATGTGCGAACAAACTGGCGCTGCAAAGAGACAAACTCGTTAATTAAAACCATTCCGCACAAATCAAACAAAGTACGTTCTTCGTTTCCACTGCCTGCAGTGTATCCGTTCAACAGAGTACCACCATAACGGCTTATCACTGCCAAAAAGAAAAGCGTTTCTTGCCAATCGCTTGTTAAATGCCTAGGGACTATCTCCAAATCATGTCCACAAGAAAGGTGAATAATCCCCGCAATGCCCGCCGCCTTAATTGTTCCATTCGCCAAAACCAGTGCATCATTCCCTGCCTTCCAACCAAGAGTAGATCTCACCAAATCGTTGGCAGACCTAATTGTCTGTTCCAGTTGATTGGCGTTTAAACTCGATAGTGGGGTATCGGAAACCTTCTTGCCGCAGTATTCGGTAATGGTAAACCGCATTCTATACCTCAATTGTCAAGGACTTATAAAGCGAGAAAACCTTGTCCTTGGTTAATTCAGGGGACAAAAGGACAGTCCTAGATGTTCCAGCAAAAGTTCGTATTGCCGTTGCATAGGGAGATCCTTCCTGATCCGCATTTACGATATACGCTATTGCATTCACGTCGCCAAAGAAAAGCTCTTCGATATGGCCATAAATTGAATGCCAACACTTAAGAAGATAGCCACATGCATCATCATATGTGTTAGGAACAGGATTCCGTGACAAAAAAATGCCGTGCCCCAATTGATAAGCTTCCCCTCTACCAGCAATGATTTTACCATTGATAACCTCTAACGACTTCGCCGCAGCAGCATACAAGGAGGCCGGATTATGATCTTCGACATCCGGAATAGGTGTACTATCCGAGATATTAAAGCAGCTCCTCAGTAGGGAGTAGTCTGGCGCCAAACGTACCTGCCCCCATCTACGCAAAAAAGCAATATCAATGGGAGCAACCGATACATCTGCTTGATTCATTGCCGCAAGAATATACAGATGAGGCGACAACTGATAATCAATACTCGCAGGAGAAAGATTGGGATTTAAGATACTGAACGAACAAGTTGTTGGAAGAGATTGGTTGTTATCCCCCAAACGTTTATCCGCCTCAATAGCAGCGATACTCGCGCCAAAAACCTCAATTACCGGGCCTCTATTGATTTCATCAATAATCAGAAGTGCGGCGCTATTCGGTTGTTTAGCAAACTCATTTGCCTCATATAATTTTCCTCGAGAAACAGTAAAACCGGTAGACCCGTCTGTTTTGGGAACTATCCCGCTGACAAAATCGCGATAGTGAGAATTCTGATGTAGGGTCATACGGAAAACTTTCCTGTGTTGCCTAAGCAACATCGGAATGGATACTCCACCCAAAGTGCCCGGTTGTGGTCTCGCTGGGATTGGAACTGATGCGGAAGGAATGTGAACAGGAGACGCCGGTCCAACACCTCCATTCTCGAAAATCTCAGCTATTTGATTCAGAATCCGAGTTTTGCCCGTTCCCGGGGCTCCCATTAACAGAATGAGCTTTTCATCCTGCAATCGTTTAATAATCGCTGTTGATTCTACCATTGGTATAGAAATTATCGTTCTCAATGTCTAGATAGCCCATAGCCGATTGTCTTGCACCCCGCTCGGCATCAAGACCTTGGAGTATTTTTGACCGAATGATTGGATCCCATTCCTCATTCTTCAAGGATTCCCTTGAAGTAAAATATGGAGTAACCTTTAATTCATCGTCATAAACTAAGAGTAGGATTTTGTCCTCCGCATCAGTGGGATAATACTCCGGAGGGAAACACTGGTTAATCTTACAAATCCTCATCTCATTAGCACGAGAACGTGTAGGACGGGCAATCTTCACGTCTGTCTCTTTACCGTTGGGCCAATAAAACTTTCCCACATTAAAACTACCCTGCCGATCTGGAAACATACGTTCAAATATTGGCAAGAATTCATCTGATGGGCTAAAGCGTAAATCTCGTGCCCCACCACCGGTTTCCGCTATGTTCGATGTCGCAGTGAATTTACTCAAATCACCATAGACAATCTCTTTATAGACAACAAGTAAAACCTTTTTCATATTTGAGACTGTTTTCATTTCTGACAAGATAAATGGTTTTGCGCCAATTCCGTAGAGATGACTAGAAAGTAAACGGTAAGTATTATCTCTCCGTTTAAACTCGTGTTCTGCAATTGAAAGAATAAGCGTCTTTGTTATGGAGCTTTTTCCGCTAATTGACGGTTGTCCCCGATCAAGAAGAGGAAAATCGTCTAGAATCAAATGGATATCATTAAAATCTAGGCCGTATGCCTTGGCAACTAAGACATCAATTTTAGCCCTGTAATATCCCATCGCGTCGTTATCGTAATAATCCTCCCCCATTTCAGATAAAACTCGGGCACATTCTATGATCTCAATTGCGATGGAGTCCCTAATTTTGATCTTAGGGAATGGGATACTCCATAATAAGAAATAGTTTACAGTTGTCGTCAGGACCCGCCGTAAAAGCCAGTCAAATACAATACTGTTAACCACACCTAGCCAAAGATACATATGCTCTTCGGAAAACTCTCCGCCAAACAAGATCGTCGGAACCTTATTCCCGCATACGACATCTTTGGGAACGACGGCGGCCATCATAGATCTCTCGTTTGTCTGACCCGCTATATCACAATAGCCAACACGAGTATGGTTAACTCGATTCTTAATCTCCGGAGAGAGGCCCTTCTTGGAAATGAAAAACTGAGCATGAAGGCCCTGCTTGCACGGTTCCCATATGGCTTTCCGACCACTCCCTGAAATGTATCTTTTGGCCCCCAACCTATACGGCTGAACCATTCTTCCTTCAATAACTGGAATTGAGTCTTTCTCTCGAGTAGTCGAAAAATGATGCTTGTCATTAGTCATATCAACTTCTCGAGATATAGAAATACTCCAATCCGAAATATCACCGCTTTTCTCACAAATCCGAAAATACAGATCCAATTCCTCTTTGGTGTACACTTCCGGTATCGTCAAATCCTTTCTATACTTTGATAGTTGCCTTAATCCAATTCTGACGGGGAAATGCTTGGGATGTGTCTGAGATTCCCTGAAATTATGAAACTGTATGATTGCACCGTGCTTCCCATTATTATCAAGTCTAATTACTAAAAACTTGAATCGGGAATCTATGCTAAAATAATAATCTTTATTATCAAATAACGATAATGCCACGCTAGAATAATGGAAGAATACACGCTCCCTTATGGCGAAAGTACCTTGTGAACGAATCAAGCCTGCAGGGACAATATAAACCAATCGTCCAGAAGGTGCTAGAAGTCCAAGAGCGCGCTCAATAAACGCGATGTAATAGTCCACATCAGAAGACCCCAGAAGAGAATACTTGGCTCTCAAGATGGAAATATAATCCCCTCTTTCCTTTTTCGCACTATCATAAGAATCCTCATCCAAATCTTGAAACGCCGTACCATATGCATGTTCAAGTCCTTTTTCAAGACTGAACTGATGACGGGTTAACTTGATCTTTCCCCACGGGGGATTCCCAACGACGATATCAAAAGTACAATTATCGAGATGCTCTGTCGTCAGACTGTCAAACTTTTTCCAATTCCCCCATAAACTCTTTATCGCTTTCAATGAACTTGAAAGAGAAGCTATCGCGGCCAGTGCTCCCCGAAGAGCATCTTCTGATAAATCATATGCAAAAACCTTATTGGCTATCCAATAATCAAAAGACTTGGGATACTTTTCTTTATACAAAAGAGCCACCCCCGCGAGGAGGATTCCTGTTCCCGCAGCAATATCCGCAACTGAAGACTCTTTTTTTAATATACTACGACACTCTTTAGCGACATAACCGGCCAAACGAAAATCCGTGTAGAAAGCTCCCTCCTTCTTTTGTTCGGAAAGAGGGACAGGCTTGCTCATAAGGCTAGAAATGGCCAAAGGAAATGGAATCTCAGTATTATTTAAAAGATTACGTAGCTGTGTCGCACATTCGGATATAGAGGAGTAGTCTTGTTGCCCGACAGGGATGCCCAGAAAATTCCAATAATCCCCGATTGGGAAACCACCCTCCAACGCTGCGCAATACTCAACCACCAGCATCCGTTTACGAAAATCAGTGGAATAAGACTCCAGTAAGCGCTGCGCCTTAGATAAAAGCATCTGCTCGTATGTATTGGGCCTGCTCATCTGTGACGAAAATCTATTAAAAATTCTCTGACCGTACTTTTTTTTGACGAAGCCTTAACATTGGGACGATATCGTCCTATAACCCTCAACTCATTAACAAGAACCTCTCCTGACTGAGATAGCCGTTCTGTTAACTCTTCTAGTTTAATATGCCCTTCATCGCTATAGGACAAAAGCACACATCGTGCTGGTTGAGATACAATCAAATCGCATAAGGCCTGAAGCGCTTTACTCTTGTAACAAAACACTGAGGCCTTGTCCTTCCAAGGCCGTAATCCGGAAACTCCTGTTACGATAGGTTTATCCCCAACGGCAATTGTCTCAAGAATATGATAATATGAGGCATATTGACGCTTTGTATACGGAGGATCAAAATACACCACATCCTCTGGCTGCGACTTAAGGCTGAACACGTCTTGATTTGCAACCTGGTAATCCACCGGATTATCGCGTAAATTAACTGGAGCCAACGAAAGCGCTTGCTGTGACTGAGGAGACCATTTCGACAAAAAACAACCATAAGTACCGGCAATATTCGCCACATCGTTTGTAGCAAACAATAACGAGGCAATCAAGACCGTTTTCTCTTTTTGACTAATAGTCCCATCTTCTTCCCATGTCATTATTCTTTGAAGAATAGCATCGATTCGCCGAGCATTCTCCTCTGTAAAATAACGCCGTTCAACTTCCCCATTTCGACCTGAAGCAGGAGAATACTCATTGAAAAAGTATCCCTCCATTCCATCAAGGGCATTTAACTCAGCTATTGTGTGTTCATATCCACCATGAGATATAAAAGGAACTTCGTCTTTGCAAATCAATCTCACTTCAGACATAATGCAGGCATTATACATCATGTCGTTGACTAATACAGGCCACCCAGTATCAGCCGCGCAACTAGCCACTATTCCCGTCCCTGAAAAGGCATCAATAAACCTCCCTCCTCTACCAACTGAACGATTGAGGTAGTCAATTATGGTGTCAACCACTCTTACTTTTGACCCTATATATCGATAACCCATGAAAATAAGTCTGTCTTAGAAGTTTTGTAAATATACTCTTTTTTTTGATTTTTTGTAACAAGATAACCAATACCACGAACTATAAATGATACGGATTTATTCCGTTTTTTTCTTATTGACGCAAATTGTCACTCCGGCAACTATCTTTGCCCGCACGGTTCCGACAAATACCGCGGCATGCTCTGGGGAGTCGGGACCGAATGGCTGTTTTGCCCAGTATATAACACATTAAACACATTATGAAAATGGAAAAGATTCCCACCACCACGCGCCAGGCCTTCAAAATCCTGGACGAGAAGCTTTCCGAAAAAGAGAAAGCGTCCGCACTCACAAAGAGCAGGTCCGAATTCGCCTGTGACGAGCATTTCGGTCTCGGAATGTGGATCCGGAATGCCTGGTATTACGGCATTGAAGACGAGAGATTACAGCAGCAGATGCTGGCAATCCTTCTTGGAGAAAAGACTGTCCAGTATTACACCGATGAAAACGGAGAGCGCCACATGGTGGCCTTCTTCCACCCTGACGATCTAACCACCGGTTTCCTGGAAAGATACCACGATCACTTGAAACGTACACGAAAGTGATCTTTGATCACTATTTCTGAACAAGGACAGGTTCCTTCTTCATCCGCCGGAGGAGTGCCGCCGACGATTTCTTGGAGACATCCTTGATAGTCATCTCAAAGATGAAATCCCTGGCTTTCGAAGCAGCAACGAGTTCATCCACCCAGGCACCCACCTTCCGCTGGTAGCCGTGGACGAAAGTGCTCGTCATAGTCTGTCCGTCTGGGAACGTCGCGAAATCCGTCAGGGCGTTGAACAAGGCATACGCGTTGGGGCCAAGTTCGTCGTAATAGGACTTCGCCTGTTCCAGGAAATGCTTCCCGCGTGCGATATGCTTTTCGGCCACGGCCAGGCTCATCTCCTCCTTGTCCACCTCTGGCACCCCGAAAATTTGGCAGAACACGGGAAGGACCAGTTCGAATGGAACAGGAATCCCTGACAGGGTGGCCAGCTTCCTCTCCAGGACGGACCAGATGTCTTCGATCGAGCCGATGGTCCGCCTGGCCTCGGCGATGGCTTCGTAGACGCTGCGCCGCCTCTTCTGGAGCGAGTGGACGAATGTGGCCGTATAGCTCTTAGCCCCGAAGATGCAGCCGTTGAGACAGATCCAGCGGCAGAACCCGATCTCGTACCGGAGAACGAGCGTCCGGTTGTAGCTGTTGGATATCCTAAGAAACGGCGTGTAGCTCTCCTTCCTGTCGCCGAACGCGGAGAACTGGTTCTGAGGGATGATGAAGTCCATCCGGCAGGAGGAACGGGTCGAAGGCATCATCACGTTGTAGCACTCGAAGTTCGAGAGCGTCCGGTCGTTGAAGACGCCACGGACGATGACATCCGCCATCCGGTAGGCCTCCTCGTTGGTGATCAGGTGATACCGCTCGGAAACGACGGCCAGCGGGTTGCCCCGTTCCGCGTCCACAAGAACCTTCTGACCCGGGATGTAATGGTGCCGGTCGCGGTCATCCATCCAGAACGCCGGGCGCACTTCCACTGGGAAGAAAGCCTGCCTCGGGTCCGCCGGGGTCCAATCTCTTTGTACTGACATGGCTATATGGTTTAATTGTTGTGCTTGCGATCCGCCTTATAGAAATCTTACTTGTATCCCCTCACTTTCAAGGTCCAAAGGTATGACGCCATGTCTGTCCCTGCCTCGGAGATCTTCTCGTGAAGGCGCGGGTCGTTATGGTAATAGTAGACCCCCTCATAGGGGATATATGTCCCGGAATGGCCGATGGTGTAATCTGACCTTCTCTGACAGTCAGGACAGACAAGACCACCATCCACGGTCCTTCCGCCGGCAGTGGCGACAAACGAACGGCGACAGCCTTCGCATTTCACGAACACAGGAGTCCCCTCCTGTTCGTGGATAAGCCTGGTGCCTTTCTTATTCCAGATGCTTCCGTCCTTCATTGAGAACAAGCGGCAATCGTCCGGAACGAGAATGCAGCCGATGTTCTCGTTATTGATGCAGACATTCAGCATCTTCCTGGTTATGTCTGCAGGAAGGATTACTGTTCCTACATGCAGTTTTTCCAGAAGCGTCTTCAGGGAGTTGACTTTCTTCGTCCGCATCCCCCCATAATTCATCGGCCCGCTGTGGCTCCACCCCAGGGTGCGTCTGTACCATTGCTCTTCCTCCATGAATTCCGCCTGGGAAAGGTCCACGACCTCATAGTAATCACCATTCTTCTTCCATATCGGGAAGCGTTCGGCATCCCAAACGCTCACTCTCCCCGAAATGACAACTCTGTTATCAATGATTTCGCTGGTCATCGTAAATGAGTGCTAATAAACCAAATGTAAAAATAGAGATTGTTATCAAACGTTGCAAGAATGATTCTGAATGGAAGTCCTATACTACTCCTATATCATACATCTATGGCATCGTATCCGGCAGTGATGTCGAAGAAGAACGCTTCGTCGGTCGGCTCCGCCTCTGGCGAGTCTTTCACTGAGACCAAAAGGCGGTCAATCTTGCGGCCGTCCTCCGTCTTGAACAGGCTCTGGAACGCCAACTTATACTCTTTCCCCCTCAGAAGAAGGGAAAGGATGATATACTCCAGACGTACATAGTAATCCTCCGTCGCATGGATGACGATCGGGGAGTCCGCCGAGACCCCTTTTCCGTTCCGAACCACATCGCTCCCGGAGAGCATCCCGTTTACTTTGAGTTCCTTCCAGGCAGCGTAGAGAAGCGCCATATTCCTAGCAAATTCTTCCTTGTTTTCTTCCATTTTGACGTATTTCTATCCCAGTGTCAAAGGTATTGCAGTTCTTTGACAATTCTCGTCAAATCAACAAAACCGACACGCATCTTCTGACTGCGTGCCGGTTCAGACGTCCGGGAGGGCGGCAGTTCCTCCGTCGGTCCTGACGGACCCTTCCGCCTGACTGCACCGGCCCAAAACCGGCCGTTGACTTCAGGGATCCAGCAGCCGCAATAAGCCTTCAATCTCGTCGGACGCCTGGTTGCGGGGGCAGGATTCGAACCCGCGGCCTCCGGGTTATGGGCCCGGCACGCTGACCTCTGCGCTACCCCGCAATGACAAGCATAAGCAACAGGTCCACATTAGGGAGGTAACCTTGCCACCGTCCCCTGCATGGGGCGTACAAGGAGACCTGTTGCCATAGGCTGATGCAGCAGCCTGTTGCGGGAACCGGGATCGAACCGGTGACCTTCGGGTTATGACTCCGACGCTCTGCCAACTGAGCTGTCCCGCAAAGATTGAGCCGACGGAGGGATTCGAACCCTCGACCGGGAGATTAGAAATCTCCTGCTCTGTCCACTGAGCTACGCCGACATGAAAAAGGGCCCGGCAACCGGGTTAGTCGTTACCGGATAGGAACCGTAGCGCCATACCCAATATCCTTGGATTTTGATAACCTTGCAGGAGTTGAACCCGCCCGGGCGTGAGCCCGTCCCAGATTCCCCGCCCGCCGGGGCCCTCGTATGAAACCGCGCGACAATCGTTCGGGGCTTGTGTTCCGGACACGCAGTCCGGCGCCGGATGGCTAGCTCATTTTACCAGAATGAAGTATCCCCGTCCTACGGCAGCGGTTATGAGTAGAAGAGGACGGCGCAACGGTCGCAGAGAGTCTTTTGGCAAGGCCAACGGAGGTAATTCCAGTATCTCATGGACACCATCCCGGATTAACAATCGAAGTAACCCTCCGCTACGGCAACCGCCCTGAAGGAGATACGGGAACGACAGACGGAGACGGCCGGAGGGGCACCTTGACTTCCCTCCCTGGAGGTGGCGGCGATGTAACCGTCCCCTACGGTATCCCGTATGAAATGTCACTGCCCGCCACCGGAATAGAGGATGACTCCTCGTTAAAAGTCCCCGTCGTGACCAGCAGTGACACAACGAAACGGCAATTGCCCAGGGTCAGTACCCTACGGCTAATTGCTCGACTGTCAAAGAACTGTCTTGTTGATCTCGGAGACGGCGCCGGACCCGTTCTCCACGGCCTCAAGGACGTCGAACACCTTGTCGCTCCATCCGGAGATGAGAGCCACACCGTCCCCCTTCAGCTGGAGGGGCGCCTGGCCGTAGCCGCCCAGGTCAAACAGGTAGAGCTTCGCCTCGGGGAACATCTTCCGGTACGCCTCCCAGGACTTCCGGATGTGGCGGTCTCCGTAGCGGGAATCCCACATCTGGCAGTCGGTGAAAATCATCACCTTGTCCATCTGTATCTTGTTCTTCACGAGGTAGTCGATGACCAGGTAGCCATTGGTGGAGTAACCCACCTCCCCTTCCCTGCGGCGCAGCTCCAGAACGTTGGCGAGGATTCCCGTGCGGGGAAGGCCGACCACCTTCCAGGTGTCGCCGAACATCCCGCTCATCACGCTCCCGCAGCGGTTCTGCAGCAGCATCGCGAGCATGAGCCCGATGTCGTAGAGCTGGACGGAGGAGTTCCGGCTCACGTTGTGCTGCATCGACCCCGACACGTCGCAAGCGAGAAGCACCCGGACGTCGGGTCCGAACCCGGCGATGTTCTCGGCGGAGGCCACGGCGGCCTGCTCCAGAGCCGTCAGCACGGACGCAGTCTGGGGGGACTTGACCCGGGAGATCTCGATATAGGCGGAGAGGAACCGGAAGGGCAGCTGCTTGGACCGCTTCACCTGCGAGGGGGCGCCAAGGTAGGCGCACACCTGCCCGACGTACTCGGTCCCGACCCCCGCCTCGAGTATGTTCCGGAGGTTGCGGAGAGTAGCCATGTAGCCCATCTTGCGGCTGGCGATCAGCTCCTCCCACTTCGTCTGCATCGCCTCGGCCTTCGCATCAGGGGTGTCGAACTTCTGCTGCCCCAAGGCGGACAGCTCGGTCTCCCAGGTGTAGGGCGTCTCGAGGGTCCCCGCGACGATCTTGTCGAAGAGGACCTGCTGGGCCGCGTCCTTCGCCTTGGGGTGCACCAGGAACAGCGCATCCTTGAGCTTCACCGGCTGGCCGTCACGGTCGTACTTGGCGAACTGGTACTCGTCGAAGCGGTTGAAGGACTCCTTCAGCCCGTTCTGGATGCCCCGGGAGAGCTTCCCGAGCTTTTTGATCCCGTCGGAAGGGTTGAGCCACTGGTAGCACATCAGAAGCTCGGCGATTTCGTCGGCGCGGAGCACGGTCCCGGCCACGGCCTTCGGCACGAGGTCGTCCCCGCTGTGCACCTTCGCCAGGAGGGTCAGCAGCACCAGGGGGATGCTCCGCAGGTTCATCTGCGTGCGGGCGTAGACGGCGAGTTTCGCCACGAACTCCGGGCTGACCTTGCCGACGAGCCCCGCGATACGGTCCACGCGGTCCGTCTTCCCCTCATAGTTCATCTCTTCCAGAGCCGAGGTCACGACGGCAGTGTACAGCTCCATCTCGGGAGTCATACGGTACGCCTCCGCCCCTTCGTGGTTCACCACCACGTTCTCTCTTTTCAGCATTCCTGCAATCTTCATGGCTTCACTCTTTTATTGGTTCAACATATCGGTCGGCGAAAAGGCGGCCGGCCGTGTGGTCAAAAGGGAAGGCGACATGCGAAACGGCTTCTGAACTACGCCGGCCTTGCGGCCAGCGGCCGGTATCGAACCGGCACCTTCGAGTCCGTAACCCGATGTTCTATCCATTGCGAAGTAATCCGTTTCTACGGCACTCCCCTTCTTGTGAATCCTGTGGGGCTCGAACCCACGACCACCTGATTAAGAGTCAGGAGCTCTACCGACTAAGCTAAAGATTCAATGAGGCCGGGCGAAAGGCGAAAGGGCTTATAATACTTATGCTCTACCCGCTGAGCTATCCGTCGCAGGTCATCCGCGGTACGTATCAAGCTCATGCTTGAAGCAACCCGTCGCTGCTATGGAGCCGGACTCGAACCGGCGACCCTAAGTCCGAAGGAATCCCCTCCTACGGCACCAGCCTGGTGGACCCTGTGGGGATCGAACCCACGACTCCCGCCTTAAAAGGGCGGTGCTCTGCCGACTGAGCTAAAAGTCCAGGATGTAAAGACCGGGCAACGGCGAAAGGACCTTGCTGCCAGCTAAGCTATCCGCCCGGAGGCGGAGCGGGACTCGAACCCGCGACACCAGCATTAAGAGTGCTGTGCTCTCGAAGGAATTCCCCTCTACGACACCGGTCTTGGTGGACCCAGCAGGACTTGAACCTGCGACCCTCCGGTTATGAGCCGGGTGCACTGACCGACTGTGCTATGGGTCCTGTCATTTCAAAGAACGGCGGCGCTACAGCCGGGTACGGAACGATGGAACCAGGTGGTCCCAGATAAGTTGGAGCATTATCAATGCGAAGTATCCGCATCCTACGGCAGCCGCCTTTCTGGTTTCGGGGTGCAAAGGTAGGCCCCGTCTCTCTTCTTTCCCAATCGCTGCAAGTCTTGCAGCCCCATCCCTTTGGATACTCTCATGAAAAAAGGTGTACCCGGCAGGATTCCTGACTACCTGCAATCCCCGGGTGGAGTCGCGTTGTTCGGTCACATCCCGGCAGAGCCAGCTATCTCCCTGCCTTAGGTTGGATGGGGGGATTGGTTACCCCCAAGAGGATACAGAAGTCAGTCTACTTGGGAACGGTTTGTCCTCTTCTTACGTCACTCGGGGTTGGCCTCACCCCGGCTATTTCAACCTTACGCGGCCCCACCTGTAACACTGCGGCTTCGGCTTTTCAGACGCGCCCACATACCTTAGGGGCCTTCACCCACCCCTTGTTCAGTCACAGGTACACCTATTTCAAAGAGCTGTCGTTATCTGTTTCCGGATGCAAAGTAATGCACCTTTTGCGCAGTCTTTTTGCGCAGTCATAAAAAGATTCAGTTTTTAGTGCGCCTTATAGTTGTAGACCGGACGGATGACGTTCTCCACCGTCACCGTGGGACCGATTTGGGAGACGATGGACTCCGTCGGCTTGTAGGCGCCGGGGGCCTCGTCCAGGGTGGACGGGCAGACCGACCAGGACGCCACGCCTTCCATGTCCTTCTGGAAGTCCTCCAAAGTAATCTTCCGGTTTGCGTCCGAGCGGGAGAGAAGACGTCCCGCCCCGTGCGGGGCGGACCAGTTCCAGTCAGGGTTCCCTTTCCCGACGCAGATGAGCGAGCCGTCCCGCATGTTCATCGGGATGATCACACGCTCTCCCCTCCGGGCGGAGATGGAACCTTTCCGGAGAATCATGCGCTCCGTGTCGATATAGTTGTGGATGGTCTGCCACACGGACTTCGCTTCGAGGCCGAGGCCCTCCAGTATCACCCGCACCATCGTACGACGGTTCAGGGACGCGAACCGCTGGCACAGCTCCATGTCGTGGATGTAGTCCCCGAAAGACCGACCCTCCAGATAAGCCAGGGGATCGCGGGCCCCGAATTTGCGGGGGAGCTTCTTGATCTCTTCCTGGATATCCTGCGCCCTACCCTCAGCCTTCAGACGCGCGATGAGTTCCGCGACGGCGCCCTGCCCGGCATGGTAGCGCTCCTGCTCGGCGAGACGCTGGTAGTGGTCACAGACTTTCTTCCCGAGGTTCCGGGAGCCGGAGTGGATGACGAGATATACGTTCCCTCCGTCATCCTCGTCGAGTTCTATGAAGTGGTTCCCTCCCCCGAGCGTGCCGACCGACAGGGCGTTGTAGTCCCTGCGCCCGCTGGGACAGCGGAGAGCGTCAAGGATGGCGAGCGCCTCGGAGGTCTCTTCCACCTCGCGGGAGCGGATGTTCATCCCGGAGGGGATCTCTCTCTCGATGATCTCCTCGAGGCGGAAGGGATCGACGAAAGTACGACCGAGCTCGGCGACGATCATCCCGCAGCCGATGTCCACCCCCACGAGGTTCGGGGTGACCCTGTCCGTCAGCGTCATGGTGGTCCCGATCGTACAGCCGATGCCGGCGTGGGCGTCGGGCATGATGCGTATCTTCGAGTCCTTGTACGCCTCGAACTTCGCCAGGGAGTAGATCTGCTCCAGCGCGGATCCATCAATCCCCTCGCAGAATATTTTCAGGTCTGCCATCATAGCACTAAAACATTTTCACGGTGCAAAATTATACGCATATTGCGCAATCTTTTTGCGTAGTTAAAAGTATTTGCTATTTTTGTAGACAGGTGTCAACAATCAACCGTATTAAGATAGAATGGACAAAGGATTGAATCTGGACAAAGAGCGGAACCCCATGAGGGTAACGGATCTCATGATTGGCGACTGGATCCATACTCCCAAAGGGAGCATGAAGATTCGCGCCATAAGCCAAGACGGAACGGTTCTATGCGGATCGACGGCAAGCCCATCAGACTGGGAAAAGTTCACCGAATATGAGATCCGTCCCACGACAATCGACCTGGACACACTCGAGCACAATGGCTTTGTTGATTGCTCGACCGACCCCGTTTTTTGCAAAAGAGAGCTCAAGGATCGAGAAAACAATTTAAGAATCCACCTGCAAGATTATCCAGAAGGGGAAGATTGGGCTTGGTTCTGTACGGTTTATTCAACCCGTAATGCAGAGAATCCGATTCCCATTATCCAGCTGCGAATCTCCTGTATGCATGAACTCCAGCATATCCTGCAGCTTGTGGGATTCAAGATCACTCCAGTTGTTCGTTCTGACTGTTAAGGTTAGCGTCATGCCGACTTCGAAGAACGCCCTGATCCGGTACAAAACCATCGACCGCTGCCTGAGGAACCACTACCGCCGGTGGACCCTCGAAGACCTAATCAAGGCCTGCTCCGATGCCCTTTACGAGTACGAGGGCCGCGACGAGGGCGTTTCGCGCCGGACCGTCCAGCTCGACATCCAGATGATGCGCTCGGACAAGCTGGGCTACAACGCGCCCATCAAGGTCGTCGACCACAAATACTACATTTACGAAGACCCTGAATTCTCCATCACGGAGTCTCCCCTCTCCCCCCAGGACGTCGAGAAGATGGGCGAGGCCGTGAAGGTGCTCCGGCAGCTCTCCGGGTTCCAGGAGTTTGCCGGAATGGAAGGCATCGTCGGCCGACTCGAGGATCTCGTGCATGTTGCGAAGGAAAAGAGCCGTCCGGTCATCTTCTTCGACAAGAACGATCAGCTGAAGGGGCTCGAGTTCATCGAGCCGCTGCATGCCGCCATCCTCGAGAAGAAACCCGTCCGGATGACCTACCAGAGCTTCCGTGCAAGGATTCCCAACACCTTTTTCTTCCACCCTTACGCTCTCAGGGAGTTCAACAACCGATGGTTCATCTTCGGGAAGAGGGGAAAGAAGGACGTCGAGAACCTTGCGCTCGACCGTATCGTGTCGCTGGAGGAGGCTCCGGGAGTGGAGTACCTGGACGACCCCTTCTTCATCCCGGAGGAATGGTTCTCGGACATGGTGGGCGTCACGAAGTTCCGCAACGACCGCCCCGAACGGGTGGTCATCTGGGCCTCCCAAAACGACGCCCCATACATCAAGACAAAGCCCATCCATTCCAGCCAGCGCGTCCTTGAGGTGCGCGAGGACCGGTCAATGGTGTTCGAACTCAAGGTCATCGTCAACCGCGAGCTGGTGAGGCTCCTGTTCGGATTCGCGGAAGGGATACAGGTGCTCCGCCCCAGGAAGCTCGTCTATATGATGAAGAAGCACTTCCAGCTGGGGGCGGAGTTGTACGAGAAACCGGATCAGGAAGCCGAACCGACCGAGTGAAGGGTGCGGGGATCCCGCTGGCCACCGAAGAACACCTCAAGGGCCTCCGCGAAGACGCCCCCGGGACAGACCGCGTCGAAGAGCGTCATCGACGAGCGGAACTTCTTCGCGTCTATCCTGCTGCCCATGACCGCTTCTATGTCGTCTCCCTTATGAGAGAGGACCGCTGAGGTTATCTCCCGCAGCCGTTTCCCCAGAACCGGGTCGGCCAGGTAGTCCTCCGCCTCCTTCAGGGATTGTATCGCATAGTAAGTGGCGTTGTAGCTCCGGCCAAGTCCCTTGATCTGGGGGAAGATGAACCACATCCAATGGGTGGTCTTCCTTCCTGCTTTCATTTCCTGAAGCGCCCGGCTGTAGGTGCCGAAGTCGTCCTGCGCCTGCAGGAACCTGTTCAGATTCGACATTATTCCGAGATTTTACAAGTTGTTCCGTATACCGTCTTCTCTCTCACGGAGGAAAGGACATTGACAAACTCCTCCGGGAACCGGCTCTGGACCCTGTCGGCCATCGCCTTAGGAATCTCCCTGTAGAAGGCCTCCGCGACGCCGCCGGTGATGCAGGCCAGCGTGTCGGAGTCCCCGCCGAGGGAGACGGCCTTGCGGATGGCGTCCTCGAAATCCGTAGAATCCAGGAAGGCGATGATGGCCTGCGGGACTGTCCCCTGGCAGCTGGCCTCCCAGTCGTAGACGGGGTGCCAGTACTCCCAGGTCTTATGGAGGTCGTACCCGTAAGTGCTCTCGATGTAGTCCCTGATCTCTTCCTTGGTCTTGCCGGTCCGGGCCAGGAAGATGGCCGCGGCGGTCGCCTGCGCCCCCTTGATGCCCTCCGGGTGGTTGTGGGTGATGGCCGCGGATATCGCCGCCACCCGTTCCGTCTCCTCCAGGGTGTCGAAGAACCAGCCGACCGCGCTCACGCGCATGGCCGATCCGTTTCCGAAGGACCCATAGGGATGCCGCCCCGACTTGGACCGATACGGGGAGTCCCCGTAACGGGAATCGAAGGGGCGAAGCATCGTGGGACGGAAGAGCCAGTAATAGAACCCCGTCCCGTAACCGCCCATCGGGCAGGGGCAGCTTTCGGCGAAATGTAGCATCTCATCCTCCAGCTTCTGGTAGGCGTGCTCCGGATCCGACAGCAGCCAGCTTGCGACCGCCATCGTCATCACGCTGTCGTCCGTGTAGTCGCTCTCCGACAGGAAGAGCTTGAAACTGTAGTCCTTGGTATTGTGGAATTCGTAGGCCGAGCCTACGGTGTCCCCTATTATTGCTCCTAACATGCTTTCTTCATTTTCTTGTTCTCCTTGACGGAGAAGGTGATATTGCCTTTCTTCAAATCTATTTTCGCATTGTATGCCCTCAGGCAGTCGCTGCCGATCAGCACCGTCATGTTCTCCGACACGCCCAGCACCTTCTTGATGTTTTCGGAAAGTGCAGACAGGTCATGCAACAGCCCAAGGATTCTCAGATTCCCGTCACCTGCACCTGAGGCATCCATAGGGATGTCTATCCTTGCAAACTCCACTTCCACCTCCCGACTTCCTTCGATTCCCACGAAGCTGGTCTTCCCCTTGGGCGAGGTCGACTTGAAGATGTCAGAGTATTCCGTCATCAGGCTCCGGTCCAGCAAGGTGGACCCGGAACCAGTATCCACGATAGCCAATACGACCCTGCCGTCGGCCATCGGAAAACGGATGAAGGGAATCGTGCCTTTGATGTCTGCGAATGGAATGGTGTATTTAATCATTGGCCTTGTGGTTTTGTGGCGCAAAGGTAATCCCGTTCAACGAAATCTATGTTCGTCAATAGAAAGCGGGGGCTAGATCAGCCCCCTCTTCTCGTACACCTGCCAGAAGTCGAACGGGTAGTGGATGTTCTCCACGTGGATGCCGTCCGAAAGGAGAGGTGCCATGGTCTCCGCCGTGTAGCCTCCGTGGCCACATCCGAGCGCAGTCACGAGGAAGGTCAGCTCCGGGTGCTGCCTCGCGTAGTCGACCAGTCGGCGGAAGGCTGCGCGGATCTCATCGGGGCCGATGTTGGCGCCGACCGTCGGGATGGCGTAGGACTGTCCCTGCGGGCCTTCGGCGACACCCATCCGGGCGCCGAACCGCTGGACGGCCTTCAAGGCCGCTCCGCCGTTGTGCAGACCCTGGTCGTTGGATCCGAAGACGAACACCTCGTATCGGCCAAGCCTTCTGATCAGGTCGGACGCGATGCGACCTTCATACTTTCCGTACCCCGGGATGGGGTCCTCCTGGTAGAACCGGGCCGCCCTTTCCTTCTTGGAGCGGAGTTTCTCTTCATACGTCGCCTGCGGACATGCGAGGTTGAAGGCGTTCTCCTCCGCCGCCCACCTCTCGCGGGCGCGGCGCTCCTTCCGGAAGGTCTCGATGGTCTCCGCCTCGGTCTTCTCGAACTTGATGACGTTCGTGATGGAGAGGCTCACGGACACCCCGTGGACGTCGTGGTCGGTACCCATGTACGCGAAGGACCATCCCTCGTCCTTCAGGTGCTCGACCAGGGCCTTGATGGAGGCCATGTCATACTCATGGGAGTCGTTCTCGTATCCGTCGGTGATCACGGTCACCACGACCGAGTGGTTCTCGTCGCCCTTAAGCTCCTTCTCGAGCTTGGTCAGCGTACGGCCCATCGCGTCGTAGAGCGGGGTTGCTGCACCGGGGACGTAGGTCTCCTCCGTGAGGTGCTCCGCCCTGGAGGGGTCCGCGTTCCAGTACACCTCGTCGATGGACGCGCTGTCGAACAGGACCAGCGTGATGAACTGCTCCTGCGTCTCCGCGTATTTGGTCCGGGCGGCCTTTACACCACCGAGCACTTCGTTGAAGCCCATGATGGCCGGCTTCTGGATGCTCCACATGGAGCCGCTGCGGTCCATGATGATCACGTTGTACACCTTCGTCTTTTCAGTCGTCTTTTCCATTTCGTCGTGTTTTTAGTGTGGTACTTTGGTTCTTCGGCACTGTTACAATCGGCGTTCCGTTTTGTTTTTCGTGTCACTTTGACGCAAATATAGAGAGGATTTGTCAATTATCCAAATTTTTTATGTCATTTTGACACATTTTAGGATTTCTTTCCCCAGTCAGAACAAAAAGTCCCAGAAGGTGTATTCCAGGACCGCCCTGTTGTCCCCTGGAAAGAAACGGATCCGACACGACCAGCTGTCCGAAGCCCCGTTTTCTATCACGAGCATATCCCCATCCCGCACGCATGTCTTCTTCCTCTCCACCCTCCTGAGGAATGATTCGGACAAAGGGCCCCTGAATGCGATCTCGTAACTGTAGCATGACCAGGCCGACGCCATCCTGTCCATATTGTCGTCGGAGCCGACGATTTCGTAGGCGGGTAGACGCAGTCCCGCCTTCCGCGCTATCTCGTCCGGGGTCGTCGCCCTGTTGGAGAATACCAGAAGGTAGACTACACCACAGAAAATGGCGATAAAGGCCGCGGCTACGGCAAGGAGCAGCGCGAGCAACTTGAAAGCTTTCTTCATGTTCCAATTCCTTTGGTTACAAAGGTAGCCGGATACTGCGAAGCCAATGTTCGCATAGCGACGCATGGACCTAACAATGATGTATTGTGTCTTATTGACGCATTTTCTTTGTTTTACCCGCAAAAATGAACTACCTTTGTCTTTGATATGGATAAGAACTATACATACAAGCCGGGAGACGCTTTCCCTTTCCAGTACAAGTACGAGCATATGGGCGTGACGACCGACTGCGTCATCTTCACCTACGAAGACTGGAGGCTGAAGGTCCTCCTGGTGCGTCGCGGCGGCGAGCCCTTCAAGGGAGAGTGGGCATTCCCGGGAGGATTCCTCCATATGGACGAGACGGCCGAGGAGGGGGCTTTTAGGGAACTGAGGGAGGAGACCGCCCTCGTTCCTTCTGCCATAGGCCAGCTGGGGGTGTTTTCCGAAGTCAACCGCGACCCGCGTGAGCGTGTGATAACCATAGCTTGGTACGCGCTCGTGAAACCCCACGAGGTTGTGGGCGGAGACGACGCGGACGAGGCGGCATGGTTCCCCGTCGACGACCTCCCTCCCCTCGCCTTCGACCATGGAAAGATTTTTGAGGCTGCCATGGAACGGCTCCGCCGGGACATCCACTTCCAGCCCGTCGGCTTCGACCTCCTGGACGACGAGTTTACCATCCCGGACCTGCAGCGCCTTTACGAAGCCATCCTTGGAGTCAAGTTCGACCGAAGGAATTTCCAACGGAAGATTCTCGCCTCCGGAATCCTGGAGGAGGCCGAACCCCGCGAGGGCAGATATGAATCGGAAGACAGTCTGATGTCTCTGCGTGAGGAAGAGACGGATTCCGGCGGATTCGCCAAACACTTGGATTTCTTCATCGACCAGGATGTTCCGGCGCCCACGTCCGCTTCGGTGGAACCCCGCCTCCGGAAAGGTCGACCGGGAAGGATCGGATCCCTGTTCCGCCTGAACCGGAAACGATACGAGCAGATGAAGGAGGACGGCGGCAAGCTGGAATTCTAAGTCAATGATTGAAAGATAATTCTAAGTTTACGACATGAAACGCGATTACTTCGAAGGGGCTGACGTGGCTGTCACCGTCTGCGCGAAAGACGGCACCATCCTCGACATGAACGGGAAATCCCGCAAGACCTTCCTGAAACCCGGGATGGAGGAGATCATCGGGCATAATGTCCTGGACTGCCATCCGGAGCCCGCACGGTCGCTGCTTGCCGACATGCTGGAGAATCCCCGCACGAACGTCTATACGGTCGAGAAGGAGGGCGTGAAGAAACTGATATTCCAGTGCCCCTGGTACGACGGAGAGGACTACGCGGGATTCATTGAATTGTCGATGGTGCTTCCCGAAGAAATTCCGAACAGGGTAAGAAAACCGAAAGATTGAATATGGACGCATATTACAAGAAATTCATCTACGGAGATGAAGCTGTAATCCACTTTGGTTTAATTCGTATTCATTCTGGGGCCTTCTCGGGATGCACAGGCTTGACAAGTATCGAGATTCCAAATAGCGTGAAAGTTATTGAAGATGGGGCTTTCTCGGGATGCACAGGTTTGACAAGCATCGAGATTCCTAACAGCGTGACTAGAATTGGAACTAGGGCCTTCTCGGGATGCTCCGGTTTGACAAGTATTGATATTCCAAATAGCGTGACTGAAATTGGAATTGAGGCCTTCTCTGGATGCTCCGGTTTGACAAGCATCATTATTTCAAACAGCGTGACTGAAATTGTAGATGCGACATTCTATGAATGCTCCGGTTTGACAAGCATCGAGATTCCTAACAGTGTGGCTTATATTGGATATACGGCCTTCTATGGATGCTCCGGCCTGACAAGCATTGAGATTCCAGACAGTGTGGCCTATATTGGGAGAGGGGCCTTCGCTGAATGCCGCGGTTTGACAAGCATCAAAATTCCAAACAGCGTAACTGATATTCTAGGCGATACCTTCTATGGATGTTCCGGTTTGAAAAGCTTCAAGATTCCAAACAGCGTGATTCGAATTGGAAGAGGGGCCTTCTATGGATGCTCCGGTTTGACAAGCATCGAGATTCCTAACAGTGTAACCAAGATTGGAGATGAGGCCTTCTCGGGATGTACAGGTTTGACATACATTGAGATTCCAAACAGTGTGACCAAGATTGGAGCTGGGGCATTCAATGGATGTTCCAGTTTGACAAGCATCGAGATTCCTAACAGCGTAACCGAAATTGGAGATGGAGCCTTCGTTGAATGCAGTGGCTTGAAAGAGATTAGACTCCATCAGGAAAAACCAGACGAGGCTCAGTCTATTGTCAAATCTGGATTGAACTTGTTTCGGGATTTATCTCAGATCACTCTCTACACTCCTATCGGAACGGGGTATGCATATCGACACGACGATTTCTTCAGTCAATTCAAGGAGATAATTCCGAAACTAAAGCAATAAGCCTTCGCCATATGGATGAGGATACCCGTTTCGTCGTCGGCATCGGCGAAGTCCTCTGGGACAGGTTCGTCAAGAACGGAAAGACTTCGAGAAAGGACCGGAACCTCGGAGGCGCTCCGGCGAATTTCGCATACCACGCCGCACAGTTCGGTCACGAGGGGCTGGTCGTGAGCGCCATCGGAAGGGACAGGAACGGAGACGACATCATCCGGGAACTCGAGTCGCACGGGCTCCCCTACCACCTTGAGAGCGTGGGCTATCCCACAGGGACCGTCGACGCGGACATCACCGATCCGAACACCCCTGTCTACAAGATCCGCACGCGGTCGGCCTGGAGCCATATCCCTTTCACGGACGAGCTCAAGGATATCGCTGCACGTACTAAAGCCGTATGCTTCGGGACCCTGGCACAATGGGGACGGGAGTCCGGGCGGACGATCCGTGACTTCCTCGACAACTGCCCTCCCGACTGCCTGAGGGTCTGCGATGTCAACCTCCGGCAGAGACTCTTCAGGAAGACCGTCATCCGGGAGAGCCTCCGAAGGGCGGACATCCTCAAGCTGAACGAGGAGGAACTCCCCGCCGTGACTGGACTCCTGGGTTACAAGCTGGCCGGCGAGGAGATCCTCTGCCGCCGCCTCATGAAGGCATACGGTCTGAAGATGATCATCCTCACCAAAGGAGTTTACGGGAGCTGGGTGCTATGGAAGGACGGACGCAGCCACAAACCCACCCCGGAAGTCAAGGTAAAAAGCGCCGTAGGGGCCGGCGACGCCTTCACGGGAGCCTTCATCGGCAGCTATCTGAACGGCGCGTCCATAGCTGAGGCGCATGAGATGGCCGTCAGGGTGTCAGCATATGTATGTACGCAGAAAGGGGCCATGCCCGTGGTACCTGCAAGCGCAAAACGGCCGTAGACGATACGATTGAACTCGCTTCTGTCTAAACCGTTTTTCAAATACATATTAATGGAATAGTGCAATTATTTGTTATCTTTGCTTGTCAAAGTACAGCTGCAATAGTTTAGAGCTCATTACCCTATGAAAAGATTTCATTGTTTAGCCGTCGTTTTGGTTCTGCTGGTCAATTCTTTCTCAGCAGCCGCACAGAGTAAGGTAGTTCGGGATGTTCTTAGGGGTGCAGCTTACGTTGTAATGAAAGAATCGAATACAATTAAAGAAGCATTCAGCCAATATAAGCAATCATATAATCAGTATGATCAGATTTATCGGTATAAGCCATATAGTTATTCTTACCCTGGTTTTACCGGTTATTCAGGCGTTCAAAACAGTTTTTACGGAAAGTGGTCCCAACCGTTCATGCAACTTGATTATTCTCCTCTGAGAATCAGTTCATCCTCCTTGCAACTAAACATTTCCGCTCCGGTTTCCCAAAGAACCTCGTCCGTTCTGACCGCCTATCCGGTCACCCTGCCCCAGCTGAATCTTGCCAGAACCCGCGTAACCCCGGTTTCGTTTCCCTCGAAGCCCTTACTGAAGGAGCAACCGCTCCAATTCATAGATTTCAACTCATCAAAGCATAGTTCAATGCCAACAGAAGAATTGTTTGAAAAACCGGACACTGTTTTTCATCCAAAAAGCATTGAAGAGATCTTGTACGGCGGAGATCGCCATCTGTAAACCGCTATCCCGCCGGCAACGAACCCGTCTGTAGCCTGAAATAACGCGGGAAATAAACCGACGATTGTTCGTCGGGATTGCCAAAATATATTTTTCTATAAAAATATAAAAATCACTTGACCACCAACAGGATGATCAGGATGACGACGGCGAGGATGAGGGCCACCGTCAGCCCGTTGATCCTGCCGGATGTGGAAGTCGCTTTCGCCAGTTCCTCGCGCGCCTTAGTGAGGTCGCCGTTGAGCCGCGCGTTCTGCTGCTGGAGATCCCCGTAGTTCTTCTGCAGGCTTGACAAGGCCTCCCCCTGCTTGGCCGCCTGGGCCGCCGACTCTTTCTTGAACCCGTCGAGGGTCTCGTTCAGGGCCTTCATCTGGTCGGCATGGGTCTTCGTCTGGGTCTCGATGGTCTTCGCCAGCTCCCCGTTCTTCTTGTTCGCCTCGGCAAGCTGCTCCTGCTGCTTCTTGCTGTCTTCAGCCGATTGCTTGCGGCTCTCTTCTGCCTGCTTAGTAAGGGCGGTGAGCCTCTCCTGGAGCTCCTTGTTCTGCTTCACCTGGGTGTCCAGACGTTCCTGGAACTGCTTCTGGACTTGCTTGGTGATGACAGCAATCGAGTCCTGACGGGTTCTGGTCACCTTTTCCGCAAGGTCGCTGAACCACTGCCCGAGACCGTTCGGGGTTGGCGCCACCCTGTCCGAGACGAGTTTCAGGAACAGCTTCTCGTCGACGTGCCCCACAGCGCAGATCAAGGGGGTCTCAAGCGCTACGACACGCTCCAAGACCGGGAGGTCGTCCAGGCGCTCGATGCCGCTCCCCCCTCCCCTGACGAGTGCCAGGACGTCGAAACCGGACGTGTCCACGCGCGAGAGAAGGTCGCAGAGATCTTTTGCAGAGGAGAAGTTCACCCGGTATTCCGTGAAGTCGATCGAAGCCTCAGCCGCATGCTTGCCGGCATCGAAGTCGGACATCGTGATCGAGCTTGCTGCGAAGATGAGCGCCACTTTCGGCCGCTCCCCTCTCATGAGGATGTTCTCCAGGATGCCGTCCACGTTGAAAAACCCCTTCTGGGTCTTCCTGGCACGGAGCTCGGCTCTCTTCATGTCCTCTTCGGAAACGGCCTGCTGCTGGAGGGTCTCCACGCGGGAGACCTTGAAACCCAGCTGGATGTTCCCGCGGTTGCCGGCCTTCTTGTAGACGGTGCCGCCGACCGTGACGAGACTTCCGTCCTCGAGGGTGTCACGGATAGCCTGGGGAATCATCAACGACAACTCCTGGTCGGAATTCTGGTCCTTCAGGGTGTCGTAGTACCATCCGCCGTAGGCCTGTCTGGCCGTACGGGCGTAGATGCCCGTCACATAGACGACCTTGGAACCCAGGCCTGCCCTGGACAGGAAGTCGCTGAAGATGTCGACTATTTCAGAGGGACAGTAGGTCGTGACGGCCTGGGGCTGGGCGGTTCCCTGAGGTATGATGCCTGTGTCTTGCATTTCTCCTTATTTGCGGACAAAGTTACGCCACGTCCGCGAATTGTATCTTCGCCGTAAATCTATTTCGTCGACGGAGAATGGTAGTCGTACATATATTTCCAGTAGGGCACGGCCTCCGACACGAGCGTCCGGAAGGCCTCCGCTCCCCTGCCCCGGATGTACTCGTCCGGATCGGAGGGATCGGCGAAGAGCGCGACATATATCTCCTCGAACGAGGGGGCCACGTCCTGTATGGTATGGATCGACCTCCTCAGGTGCTCATGGCGTGCGGAGAGGTTCCCCCGGGACGGATCGTCCTTGAGGACGTCGAGGTCCAGGCACAGCGTGATCTTCGTCGCCCCCCTCCTGAGTGCGTCTTCCACCTGGCGGCGCCTCTCCCCCGATATCTCGGATCCTCCGATGGCCACCACGTTGGCGATTCCCTCGGCGGCAGCCTTCAGGGCGTCCATCTCCCCTTCCACGACGACGATCTCCTTCGGGTCCCGGTCGGCGGCGATGTTGAAGAACGCCGACTTGCGGTCCAGGTTGGCCGTAGCGATGTACTTGGGACCCTCGCGGGTGTCGTCTATGCGCCGGAACAGGAACCCCTTCAGCACTCCCCCGCATTCGTACGGGATGGACAGCAGATGGTATTTCCCGACGGAAGTGTAACCGTCGGAGTTCCTGACGCCACAGACCTCGTCCAGCTCCTCGAGACGGTATCTCTTGTCTATGGTTATGTAGCGGACCACCTTGCTCCAGTCGGGCACGAAGCCGAGGCGTAATCCGGAAGCCTGCTCGGGCGTGAACCCGCGCCGCCTCTTCAGGTATCCGCGCACGGACGAGGCCTTCTGGGACCGGTTGTTCTGAAGGTTCCAGCAGAAATAGTCCAGCAGGGTCTCCAGGAGAGCCATGCGCCGCTGGGAGCGTGAAACGGCCTCCGCCACCTCCTTGGAATCCGCCATCGGCATCGAAAGGCAGAGCTTCGATGCGACATACTTGTAAGCCTCATAGATGGAGGAAAAGCCCAGGTCCTGGATGATCCGGTCCATCACCCTGAGGCCGCCGGACCAGTTCCCCTGCTCCCGAAAACGCATATCGGAGCGATAGATCACCGTCTTCTCCGCATTGCGCACGCGCGGGAGGGTCAGATCCATCTTATACCTGGAAGCCCAGTGATCCCTGTCACTCCCCCGCTGCACCCTCCGGAAGGAGAATTCAGGAAAGAGGACATCGATATGCTCGTAGACGGCGGGATCTGCGACCCTGCTCTCCCAGTCCTTCAATATGTCGAAATACGATTCTTCCATCACATCGGCAGCGAGACATACAAAGTTAAAGATTTTTCACGAAAAGAGGAATCCTGCTGCTGAAGACTGACCGGATGTAGGAAATGTATATTTTTATATAAATATATTTTTATACTTTTATAGAGAAATATAACCATTGAAGAATATGGAGGTATCAAGTCAACTTCCAAAAAAGAATTTATAGAAATATATTTTTATATAGAAATATAAAATCAACGGCAAGAGATGAACCCCTCAAAAGAACAGGGAAGATAGGGACAGCACTGGTCGTCGAACAGAAAAATGAAAATGATTTTATAGAAAAATAGATTTCTATAAATATAGATATCTATAAATATATTTTTCTATAAGATTAGAAAATGGAAGATCAAAAAAAGGCGGTGAAGAAAACGAGGAGAGAATGAGAGAATGAGGATAAAATATGCAAAGTCAAAAAGAAGGAGCACGAATGAAATAAATACTTTCTATAAATATATTTTTATATCTTTCTATAGAAATAGAAATTGAGTAATAGGAAAACGAAGATTATCAATTAAATAGAAAGATAAAGAGAGTAAACCTATAAAAATATTTTTATATATAAATATAAAACGCCACCTGAGAAGGCAGCGTTTTGATACGATGGGGGAGGGGAGAGCTAGAGTTTCCCGTACTTGACGAGAAGGTCTCTTACAGCCTCGTTATACAGATCGTCATACTTGGTTCCCATCTCGAACTTGAGCTGGCCAAGCTTGAGGAAAACATCCGAATCGATGTGGAAGCTGACCAGCTTACGGTTGGCATTCTTGGATTTCTTGACGGGAGAGGGAAGGGGAGAGACTTCCTGCTCGCGCTCGGAACTCCGGATGGTCGCACCCTGTAGGGCGCCGCTCAGAGGACTGCCACCTCCCAGGGTGGCCTCCCTGAACTTGTCAAACGGGTCGGTTTTCTTAGCCATGATATATTTTTCTATAAATATATTTTTCTATAAAACTATTCCTCGTCCATGATTCTGAGAGCGAGTTTCTGCGCAACCTCGACGTACTGCTTGGTGGCTTTTCCCTCGGGGTCGTATTCGTAGATGCTCTGGTTGAAGGAACCGGCCTGGGCTATCTTTGTAGCCTTGTGGATGACGGGTTCGATGAATGCCGCGCCGAGCTCGTCGCGCACCTTCTGGACATACATGTCGGAGAGCTTGTTCCTCTCGTACTTGGTGATGATCACCCCGGACAGCTGGATGTTCTGGTTCAGCCGCGCGCTGGAGCGCACGTCCGCGTACAGGTTGGCGACCATGACCATGCCAGAGTAGGCGAGTCCGTCCGGAGTGGCCACCATCACGAGGTGGTCGGAGGCGATCAGGGCGTTGTACGTGATGAGGCCCAGGGCGGGGGGGCAGTCGATGATGATGAAGTCATACTTGCCCTTCACCGGCTTGAGAAGGTCGACAAGAAGATACTCGCGTCCGGTTACGGCCGCCGTGTCGCGGTCGAAGTTCGAGAGGGAGAGTTCCGAAGGTATCAGGTCGATGTTTTCGCTGACGTGCTCGATGCTGAAGTTGTTCTTGTCGATGAAGGCATCGCGGATCGTCAGCTTGTGGTCCTCGGGAGCAAGCGGACTGACCATGGAGGTCAGGTTCGCCTGGGAGTCCAGGTCGACGAAGAGAATCTTCTTCCCCATCCTGGCCCAGGCCTGGCCGATGGCGACGGAAGTCGTGGTCTTGCCGACGCCGCCCTTGTTGTTAGCGAAACAGACAGTATATCCCATATCTAAGAATCAAAATGTTACGCAAATTTATATAAAAATATTTTTCTATCAAAATATATAACTATAAAATGTGTCACATTCTTAGGAAAACGCTATATTTGCAGCGGATGAGCGTCCGACAGCATATCGTCTTCCTTACTGGAGCTGGAATCAGCGCAGACAGCGGGTTGTGCACATTCCGGGACCCTGACGGGTTGTGGCGGCAGGTCGATCCCCTGGAGTTCTGCACGGCATCCGCGCTCCATGAGAATCCGGAGAGGGTTCTTGCCTTCTACAACCGGCGTAGAAGGGAGCTTCTGTCGGTCCGCCCGAACGAGGCGCACAGGATTGTGGCGGAACTTGAGCTCATCCATGACGTGACGGTAATCACCCAGAATGTCGACGACCTCCATGAAAGGGCCGGCAGCACAAAGGTGATCCATCTTCACGGCGAGCTGACGAAAGTCACCTCGTCCAGGAATCGGCTGAATCCCGACTGCATCAAGGACTTTCCGCTTGAAAGGCCGATCCTTACCGGGGATTTGGCGGCCGACGGTTCGCAGCTCCGGCCGGCGATTCTCTTTTTTGACGAGTACCCGACCTTCGTATCCGAATACGCAGCGCGGCTCTGCCGGGACGCAGACGTGTTCGTCGTTGTGGGAACCTCGCTGTCGGTCGGAGTCGCACCGGACCTGGTGCTCCTTCCCCGGAAGGACGTCCCCCGCTATCTGATCGACCCGGACGATTTCTCCGGGAGGATTCCTGATGGCTATATCCACTTGAGGGAGAAGGCGGTAGAGGGGATGAGATTGTTCAGGAAGGAGGCGGAGGAGGAGTTCCCTTCGTTCGCCAGGGTCATGGACGGAAGGGCCGAATAAAGCGAGAAATAGAATCAAGCCGCCAGCATGTAATTATATATTGTAGGGTAGAATCAGGTAGACCCCGTAATCCATTGTGTATCATTGTGTTCTATTTTAAATGGATAATGAGTTAAACGAGTTTTTGAATACGGATTCAATGAATTAATGGGAGAAAAAGAATACTCTCGTAAGACCGGTTGAATCTGTGTTTTGGCGAGATATGGAATACTCGTATGGGCGTGGAATGGGTGCCTTTCGGCGGGGGAGGGGAGAGATCATCGTGATTCCGTTTCTCTACTTGTACGGATAATCAGCACATTGCCAGTCTCTCTAAAAGAGAGACCGTAAGTCGCAATGGCTCTTGTCTCCAGCGGCCGCCGCTCATCTTTTTATGGCCACCCCGATCGGGGTGGGGCCGGGTTCTTGCTTCACGCCTTCTGGGAGTTTGTCTTTATTCTTTAAGGATATGACGTATTAATGTCTTAAGGCTTGATTTCGATGAAAGTTGCAAGTTGTTGAAATCTAGATGTTTGGAAAGATTTATGTTCTGCAGTTTGGCGAGTCGTGGAAGGTGTTGTGGCGAGTTTTTGAATAACGGCCGCGCCGAATTCTGCGAGATGTGGAATTCCCGCCTGGATAGGGCGAGTTTTGGAATACTCAGGGCCGCCGCCCGCTTTTGCCTCGGTCTTTTTTCTTTCCCTTCTGGATTTTGTCTTATTCTTTATGGATATGACTTATTTATGTCTTAAGGAAGGACAGTTTCAGGTTGAATATTCAATTGATTTACATGGAATTTGCTTTCGTGCGACGGCTTATTTGAACGAGCCTCGTAAGGCATTTGTCCGAGTGCGGGAATACTAGACGGACCATATTTTGCGAGTTGTGTATTGCTTTTTTGTTTTAGCGAGTAAAAGAATACTGGGTATGGAACCATTTGTGACAAGGCCTGGGAAACAGATAAGTTACTAGCATTAACCATCTTGTATCTTGTGCTGGAAGTCAGTTCGTTTCCATCGTTAGCGCCCAGGTTGATATGAGTACCTCAGGCTAGAATTAAACCGGGTTTTCAATGAATTTGCGAGAAAATCCGTTGTCTTGGCTTCTTTTATGAGAAAACGCCTTGGAATGCGCTCAAAGGCCGATTTGATGTATTTCGAATGTTATTTTAGCGAGTTTTGTAATACCAGTTTCGTGGCGTTTCGTTCGTATTGTTCTCGCAAAAATTCAACTCGCCTTTGCATTTTTCCCGAAAACCATTTAAATTTGCTCGTAGAAATAAGTCAACCGGTATTCTTTTCTTCGTAAAACAGTCCTGATGGCCCCAAATGAACCCAACAAGGAGATCATCTCCAAGGAAGTCGTAGAGTCTTACATCTTCTCGACTGTCCGCCATGACTTCGGCATCTATTCCGAGCGCCTTCTGCTCCGTCTTGTGGAGCTCGCCCAGCGCGAGATCCGGGGCCTGGACTTCAAGGGCGGCACGAGCATCGGCAAGGTCGAGATAGGGGAGTGGGGCGACGCCGAGGTCATCATCCCCGTTAAGGACATTCTGTCGGGCGAGGACGACAAGAACTATTCGAAGGCCAAGGCCGCCGTCCGCAATCTCATGGGACGCTTCCTCGAGTACGAGGACGAGCAGAAGTACAAGGCGACCCAGATCCTGAACGAGGTCGACGTCGACAAGGTCGCCGGCAAGATGGTGATCCGCGTGAACCGGAACATCTGGCGCGCGATGCTCGATTTCTCGAAGGGCTTTCGGAAATACGAGCTCGAGACCGCCGTAAAACTGCGCGGCAAGTATTCCCTGCGCATATACAAGCTTGTCAGCAAGCAAAGCGAGCCGATCACCTATTCGATTTCGGACCTCCGGCAGATGTGGGGGCTCACGGAGAAGTACAAGAAGGTGGACGACTTCGTGAAGAACACCATCGTGTCCGCCAAGGAGGAGCTGGACAGGGTAAGCCCTTATTCCTTCGACTATGTATTGAACGCCGCCAAGTCGGCCGAGGTGAACAAGGGGCGCAAGGGACGCCCTGCGATCACGTCCGTCACCTTCTTCCCGCTCCGCCGGATGGCGAACCAGACGACGGACGCCGTCCGGAAGCAGGTGGATCCGTCGCTGCTGCTCGACCGGGAGCTCTACATGATGCTCAAGAACAAGTTCTACTTTGATGTGCAGGGCATCAAGGCGAACATCACCCTCTTCGACACGGCCCAGAAGGAGTGCGACGACATCCTGGATTTCCTGGACGGTATCGCGCCGGCTGCCCTGCGCGCCGCCAATGTCCAGGGCTATGTGATCAATTCCATCCGGAAGCACCTCAAGGAGAAGCTGGGCATCGTCATCGACGGCACCATGGTGCTCCGTGATCCCTCGTCGGTCGTGCCCAACCAGGGGGGCCGTCCTTCCAGGAAGGAGGCTACGAGCCTGAAGGACATCCTCGGAGGAGGGGAGTGAATCCCACTTGAAGTGATGCTTTAGGTCCGGACGGTTTGCTTCCGGGCCTTCTTTCGTCTCCGCGCGATATCGGCAGGGGCGAATCTCGGAGTTACACTTTTATTTGCTGAGCTTTTTGTTTTTTCTATGTTTTGTTGTGATTCCAACAAATTTATTATATTTTTGTTGGAAAAATGAGAGGATGGACGGTATAGACATGGCCATACTGCGGCTGCTCGCCGAAAAGGGGCGCGGGAGGATATTCTTCGCGCAGGAGTACTATGACCGCTGGCCGGAGAGCACCGTGCGCTTCTCGCTGGGCGTCCTTGCGGAGAAGGGCCAGATCGTCCGCCTGGCCCGCGGCGTCTTCTGCTACCCGAACCTGTCCGAGCACGGGATGAAGATGCTCCTCCCGGATCCCGATGATATCGCAAAGGCCATAGCGGAGAAGACGAGGGTGCGCATCGTTCCGGTCGGGGACCAGGCCGCATGCCTGGTCGGTCTCACCGGACTGAGCTTCAACCGGTACACCTACCTGACGGACGGGGCGCCCAGGAAGATCAATCTCGCCAACGGGCGCAGGATCGAATTCCGCCACACGTCTGAAATGCGGATCTTCGCTTTCACGAGCCGGAAGATGATGCTCATCTCGAACGCCATCCGCGCCATCGGCAGGGAGAACATCAAGGAAGGGGAGAGGGAGGTGCTCAAGTGGCAGCTGGATTCCATTCCGGCGGCGGATTTCGAGAAGGACATCATGCTCTGCCCCGAATGGGTCCGCGACATGCTGCTGGATCTGAAGGTGAATTGAAACGGGCACGAAAAAGCGTCGCGGCGGGTACACCTTCGCCTCTTTTTCATATCTTTGCATATCCGGGGTGCTTTTCCCTTATTTGACGATCCTAATGCATGTACGATGAAACAGCCGTGGGTGATAGACAAGGACTATGTGTTCCATGCGATTGGCAACGGTCTTTGTGATGATGTCCTCCTCCATGTCCAATGCAGTCATGGGGACGCGATGGAATACGGGAAATACTTCTCAGAAAACAAGCCTGAGGAAATAGACGCCCGTTTCAAGATCAAAGACCATCTCGACGAGGTCCTGGCCTTGGGGTTCGCCCGGAGCCTGTTCCAGGAATGGGAGGCGGACCGCCAGGAGGAGGGGGATGCTAAGGACGGAGAAGAGCGGGAGGAATTGACGGTCGAGGATTTTTATGACGCGGGATGGGAGACCGTGGCCGAACTGTATTACTGCTATGACTGGAGCTCCGAGTTCGTCAAAGACTGCATGGAGTACTACATGAAGTGTATCCAACACCCATAACGCCTGTTCAGCTGCATTCCTGAGACAGCCCGCCACGACAAACGGATCACCTTCTTCAGGGGGGCACGAAGACGAAGCATATTTTCATGTACGCCCTTCAGCGAAACGTCAGTTCGCCGGAGGGCTGTTACTTTGCATCCGGATGCGGACAGAAACCGTATCTGCAAAGACCGATAAACGCCTCCGGACCATGCTCAAGGACATCATTCGAATATTCCCTGCGGACAGCTGGAAGACCTTCCGGTTCCGCCGGACGGGACCTGTTGATAACTTTTTCACGCATCACGGAAAACGAAGTTCCAGTTCGCGATGCGCTGCTATATTTGTAAGCGACATCCCCCTGGAACCAGTACCCGCAAGAGTCAGCTCACCGGACCGAGTGCCCGGGGAGTGTCGCCCACTCTCTCTCAACCATAAAAACCATTGATCCCTATGTCTGTATTCAACGCGGACAGTATCGCCGTCATCCGCCGGAATGGTGGCCGCAGCCTCCGTCAGGAGGTCCGGTCCGTCATGGAAGGCCGCCACCGCCTGCACGTCTGAAGAATCGCCGAGGCCCCCATTGGGGCCTCCTGCCCGCCTTGTCAAAAACAGTCAGAAAAATCTTTCGAAAAATGTTTGCCGAGTCAACAATTATTCCTTTCTTTGCAAAAGAGACCGCAACGATCCAGGCGCAGGAGCAAAGGGCCAAGGATGCGAAGAGCTTCCGCCGATCGATTGCCTCAGACTATAATAGCACATTTGTTTCAGCAATGGGATAAGTGTGCTTTTTTGTGTCTGGGGCTTTTTTGTTTATGGACCCCTCGAGGTCCATGAAGACTGTCCCCCTGCGTCCGCACACGGGCGCAGGACGTAGAAGACCAGACACGCCCCGGGGCCGGGGTTTACCTTTCCGGATTGGTGACATTTAACGTAAACGACCAGACAATGAGAAGACACTCTTGCAACAATGAGAACGAGTCGCTGGGCCGCCCCCGCGAAGAACACCCTGAAGACTGCGGCTACACGCAGGAAGACCTGGACCGGATGTATCAGGAAGCCTTCGAAGGAGATTCGGAGGCCCGGTGGAACATCGACTGAAACCTAACAACCATACACTTTCACGCACCATGAAGAGAATCTTCACCATCCTGACGGCGCTCATGCTGACCCTGTCCTTCGGTCCGGCGAACGCCCAGAACAGCAAGAAGGACAATGACTACAACCTCCAGCGCGCCTGGGAGGCTCTCCGGGAGGAAAAAGACGAAGCCAAGGCGCTGGACCTCGTCAACAGGCAGCTCGGGGAGACGCCGGACAACGTCCAGGCACTCATTCTCCGTGTCAGGCTAAACAGGAAGAACGGCGAGTACGGAGCCGCCCTGTCCGACGTCAACCACGCCCTGCGGGTGAACAAGCCGAAGAAGAGCGAAGTCGCCATGTCCACCCTCCATTGGTGGAAGGGACACATCTACCAGGACATGGGGGACACGCAGAAGTCCTCCGAATCCCTCGGGAAGGCGTACGCCCTCGCCCGGAAGGACAACAAGGAGAATCTGCAGGGCATCTCGTTCGATTACGGATGCTCGCTTGCGCTGCTGAAGCGGTATGACGAAGCCGACGCCGTATTCGACGCCATGCTGAAGGAGGACGAGACGGACGCCGCCGCCATGGTCGGAAAGGCGAGCACGCTGATCGAGCGGGGGAGAGACCGCGAGGCGGTCACCATCCTGGAGGACGCCCGCAAGCTCTCCGAGAGCTATGCCGAGATCTACCGTTTCCAGATGAAGGCGTATCGGAACCTGGGGGAGTACAACAAGGCCGTCAATGCGGCGGTGGACTACTACGACAAGGAGGAGGACCCGCAGCTTGATTCCGTCCTGGCTGTATTCTCGAAGAATCCCAACTACGCCGCCGCTTCCTTGAAGGCCAAGGCGAAGAAGAGCGAGGAGCCCCTGCAGTGGAAATACCTCCTCGGCCGGTTCCAGGAGCACATGCGAGACTACGCCGCCGCGATCAGGAGCTACGACGCGCTAGAGGAGGAATACGGAAGGGACGACCTGCTCGACTACCGCAGGGCGATCTGCTACGGAGAGCTGGGACTTGACGAGCGGGCCGCAGGGCTGCTGGGCGGGCTGATCGAGCAGGACCCCGACTGGCTCCTGCTCGTCACCCGGGGAGACGTCTACCTGCAGGCGGGCCGTCTCGACGAGGCCATAAAGGACTACTCCGCCGCCATCGAGGAGATTCCCGACGGGGCATACGCCTACTACAAGAGGGGCTGGTGCCATGAGATGAAAGGCGACAGGGAGAAGGCGATGGAGGACTACAACCTGGGCATCGACAACAGCCAGGACTATCCCTACCTGTACCTGATGCGCGGCGAGCTCCTGCTGGAGAACGGCGACAGGGCCGCGGCGGAGAAGGACTTCGAGACCGTCCTGCAGAAGGACACGCTGGTGGACGGCGGAAGCTGCCGCCATTACGCCCTTCACTTCCTCGGCAGGGACGGAGAGGCGGAGGAATGGATGGACAAGGTCGTCGCCCTAGATCCCGACGATGACGGGAACCATTACGACCGCGCCTGCCTGTACGCCCGGATGGGGCGTCTGGACGAGGCGGTCGCCTCGCTCAGGACCGCCTTCGAGAAAGGCTACCGCAGCTTCGGCCACATCATGGACGACGACGACATGGACCCGGTCCGGGAACTCCCGGAGTTCAAGGCCCTCATAGAGGAGTACCGGGCCAAGCACGAGGCGTACATGAAGGAGAACGAGCTCTCCTCCCCGGAAGAGAGGGAGGAGACCGTCACGGAGATCGCGATGGCCCGCAAGCCGGGCGGCACCTTCGAGATCCCCTGCGACATCAACGGACTCCCGCTCCAGATGATCTTCGACACCGGGGCGTCCGACGTGACCATATCCTCAGTGGAAGCCAATTTCATGCTGAAGAACGGATACCTCTCCGAAAAGGACGTCAAGGGCAAGAAGTACTACCAGATCGCCAACGGCCAGATCAGCGAAGGGACCGTCATCACCCTCCGCGAGGTCAAGATCGGCGACGCCGTCCTGCGCAACGTCGACGCATCGGTGGTGAAGAGTCAGAAGGCGCCGCTCCTACTCGGGCAGAGCGCGATGGAACGCTTCGGGACCATCACCATCGACAACATCAACAACAGGCTCCTCATCAAGCACTGAAAAAGGCGAGACGGCTCGAGGACGGGAATGAAAGCGAGAAGGGTCATAACAGGCGCCGTACTGCTGCTGGCAACAGCGGCGGCCGCGATCGCCTTCCTCCGCCCCGCCATCCGTCGGGCTCCGGCCACCATCGAGGAGAGGGCGGAGAAGGCGCTCCGCTATGCGGGCCGGAAGGGGCTGAACGTGAACTACTGCCTCCTCCTGGACTACGGCATAGAGAGCGGGAAGCCGAGACTCTTCGTCTGGTCCTTCAAGGAGAGGCGGGTGGTCTACTCAGCCCATGCGATGCACGGCCCCGGGAAGGGGAGCACGGCCGTGACTCCCGTGTTCAGCAACACTCCCGGGAGCAAGTGCTCCTCGGTCGGCCGGTTCGAAGTGACCCGCGACAGGGGCAGGAGGAACAGGTCGGGGCTGCGCCTCAGGGGACTGGAGCGGTCCAACAGCAAGGCGTACGGCCGGGGGATCATGATCCATGGCTCCAAGTGGGTGGACGTGAACAAGTGGCGCAGGTACATCCCCCTCAACGAAAAGAGCTGCCAGGGCTGCGTCACGGTCTCGACCCGGGACATGGCATACATCAACCGTCTGGTCGGGAAGGAGAAGGGGAACCTGCTGCTGTGGTCGTACTACGATGCGGCTTCCAAGAAGGAAAGCGGAAGATGTCTTGGAATCCTCGCGCGCGTACAAAATAAATTTGAATTTTCCAAATATGCCTTCCAGGGCCCTGCAAGGCCGATTGAAACTTTTTTCGGGGAAAAGCGTATATATTTGCACAGAATCCAATCAGCCACTGGCAATCCCACCCCATATCCGACAGTCCTGTCAAACGGCGGACTATGCTTCCTGCGCCCGTAACTTCACATTCAATAAAAGATGAAGAACACAAAACGTATCCTTTCAAGCCTTTTGGCCATCCTGGCCATCGGTGCATGCGGCCAGACGAAAAAGGCCGACGATCCCCAGCCCCCCGTTCCGCCCGCCCCAGCGGTCCGGATCGACACGAGTGAAGGACTCGTGATCTACTATCCGCCGACGGACTCCATCGAGCTCCGGTGCTTCGACCGTCCGGACCCGAAGGTCGACAGCTCCGTCGTCTTCTGCTGTGCGGCCGCCTTCACGGCGGACTGGAAGACCGAACCCGACCACGAACGCATTCAAGGCGACCACGTGAGCGGCGGGCGATACTACCCGCGGCCGAGGCTCAAGAGGAATACCGGAGCCTTTTTCGTGAGGGATGACGGGCGATATGCCTTCATGTACAGCCATGATGCCAGGCAGGAGACCTTCCGGCCGGTATTCAAGCATGCGTCAACCGCCTTCACGCAGGAGATGATGATTCACGAGGGCGAGAAGGTGAAGACGAGCCGCCCCGAAAGCAACGTGAACGAGTTCCGGGCTTTGTGCCTGATCGGCCATCGTCTCTGCGTCGTCGACGCTTCCGAGCCCATGCGGTTCGGGACATTCATCCAGCTGTTGCTGAATGCCGGTGCTACGGAGGCCCTCTATCTGGACATGGGCCCCGGCTGGAACTATTCCTGGTACAGGGAATATGCTGACAGCAATGCGACATGGATCCACTCCGCCACCTTGTCAAGTGCGACAAACTGGCTGGTTTTCTGCCATATTTGACTTTGGCACGCTATTTGTGTCAATATGACACGTATTTTCAAACCTTCAATCCCATCGACTAAATGAAGAAAGTTTTCCACCTCGCCTTCAACAAGGAAGCGGACGGGGACTGGTACATCGAGTTCCCCGGCTACCCCTTCGCCCACCACAACCTCATGATGGTCGCCGGAGCCGACATGCTCTGCGCATACGTCGCGGAGAAGGAAGGGCATCCTGCCCGCGCCGTCGTGGACGTCACCGTCAACGACAATCTCCTGGACGGGCGCGTCCCCGACATCCAGATGGAGAGGATCCAGAAGGGATATGGCGCCACCTACAGGAACCAGCTTCCTTCCGGCCGGCATCCCGTCATATCAGTGAACGGCCGGGACGTCGAGATAGACAAGGCCTGGCTGTGCCCGGTCACCCTTCTTGTGCTCTTCCAGTACCCGGAGAAGATCAACCTATACATCCCTGAAAACGCGTAAACCGAACGAAATATGGCAGCCATAGCTATCATTGTCAGCATTGTTCTCAGCATCGTACTCGGTGCTATCCTTGGAGACCGCAAGAAGGAGAACGACAAGTTGACCGAGGTCATGAAACAGCAGCAGGAAAGCAACCTCGAGCTCCTCAAGCGGATTCCCGTCACGAACGAGGGCGAGGCCGGAAAGGCCGAGCCGCTGAACGTCGGGAAGATTGCCGACGCGGTCCGGATGGAGGGGTTCTTCCCCGAGGTCGAGGAGACCGGAGTCAGGTTCAAGGCCCAGGGCGAATCCTTCTATGTCGACGCTGAGCGCCTTCCCCTCTTCTTCATCCTCAAGGGCTATAACGTCGACCCCAAGGACTGGGAGATGGACATCCTCCGGGAGGCCGCCCACGTGATGTCCGACGCCCTCATCATGGTGAAGGCGACATTCTCGGACGACGGAAGGACGCTGAACTTTTTCGTCGCCGCCCAGGACCGGAACTACGAGAGCTTCCGGGCGAATCTGGCGCATTACATGCGGATCATAGAGGACGGGCAACGGAAGATGAACGAGGAATATCACCGCATGGTTGACGAGAAGCGGGAGGCCGCCCTGAAGGCCAATCCCGTTATCCCCTCCATCCAGCAAGAGAACAAGGTTCTCTCATGAACGGGATCAGATCATCGAACGAGGTGGGATGGGTCCTCATGCAGGAGGGCCTGTCCCCGTTCGCCCTGGACGCGGATGTGTTCCAGATCGTCCATGGCGGTGAGAACTATTCCGTTCTCACGGACAGGCTGCCCCATGTCTTCATCGAGAAAAGGGTCCCGCTCGATCTCTTTGAGTACAGGGGCGAGAACTGGATTGTCAGCTTCGCGATGGACCGCGTCAACCGGCAGCCCACCATGGTGACGGTATTCAGGGGCGACTCCTTCGACACGGTCACTTTCAGGTACTGTCTCCGTCCTGAATCCACGGAGTCCTTGGCCGAGAGCCTGGCTTGCTGCTTCACCCGGATCGGGCAGGCCGTCGATGCGTTCGGACAGGCATGCGAGGCGGCAATCCGCGAGGACGAGAAGGACGCCATGTCCGACATCATGAAGGACCTCGCGGACCCGTCGCCCGACAGTCCCTGGCTCTGCAAGAAAGTAAGATCATAACCTACGGCTAAAAGGCCCGCCTCCCGTGAGGCGTGAAAGGCGGAGGGCGGGCAAGCCGTATCATCTGAAAACCACGAATAACTAAAAAAACAAGAAAACACATGAAACTCTTTTCCAAGCTTTTCAAAAAGAACGATTTAGAACCGTCCGTGCGTGAAGAAACCAAGAAGACCGAAGCCGAAGTCCACGAGGAGGTGAGGGAGGAAGCCGGGCGCGAACACGACCCCGCCGTCGACCAGCCGGCACAGGTCAAGAAAGGGGCGGCCCTGGATGCCGTCGCGCCGAAGGAGGTCGGCAAGTTGGACATGGTCATAGCGTTCGACACCACCGGTTCGATGGCGGCATACATAGAGGCGGTCCGGAAAGAGGTGTCCGACCTCATCCCCCAACTCTTCCGCGACAATCCGGACCTCCGTCTGGGCATCGTCGCGTTCGGTGACTACTGCGACATGAAGAATGCGCAGGAGTTCGGCACCGCCTACCAGAGCGTCGCGCCGACCGACAACGAAAACGAGCTGATGAGGTTCATCAAGGAGTCGAAGGACACCAGCGGCGGGGACGGGGACGAGTTCTACGAGCTCGTAATCCGGAAGATCGTGGACGAGACCCCGTGGAGGGAGGGCTCGACGCGCTCCATCCTTCTCATCGCCGACGCCTGGCCCCATCCCCTCGGGTATACCTACAGGAACCATGTCGTTGACAACCGCATCGACTGGCGGGAAGAGGCCGGGAAGGCCGCCTCGCTCGGGATCCGGATCGACACGGTCACCATCACCGACGCCGAATGGTTCAGGGAGCTGTCCCGGTTGACCAACGGGACAAGCGTCCCTTTCCAGTCCAGCCACAAGACGGGCCGTATGATGCAGGCCGCCATCTACTCGAAGGGGTCCAGGAAGGCGAGGAGGATCTTCGACGAAATGTACGACGCCTGCGAGGACGAGGAGATGAAGGCCGTGTATCACAGCCTCAAGCGTGACCGGGAAGAGATGGAATAGATTAGATGAAACGCATGAGAATACTTCTGATCCTGCTCGCCGCCATTCTTCTTGTCATCATCGGCAAGATGGTCTGGGTGGCTGTCATGACAAGGCATCTCGGGTCGTTCGAGTCCGAGCGGACGGACATCCTGAAGAGGCGCAGCTATCTCCTGGAGAAGGTCGTCACGGATCCCCAGGGACTGGTGGACGCCATGCCTCCCGTCTTCGGGGAACACTACCAGGGAGAATGGGCCATCTATTCGACCTCCATGCTCTCCGCGGCACTGGTGAACAGCGCCATCCTCTACCCGGAGACCCGGGAGGAGGCCGTCGAAAAGATCGACAGCCTGATCCGGATCACCATGTCCCCGGAGCTCCGCCGATACGACGCGACCTCGTGGGGGGAGGACCCGCTCGAGACTCTCGGCGGGGACAGGAGCCACATCTCATACATCAGCCTCCTGGCGTGGATGGTCAGCGGCTACAAGACGATCGGCGGGGGAGGGAAGTACGACGCCCTGTTCGACGCCCTCTGCAGGGCGATGGCGAGAAGGATCATGGACAGCCCCGACATCAACCTGCAGACCTTCCCGGGCACATACATCTACGTGCCAGACATGCTCGTCGCCATCGTAGCACTCGCGAACTACGCCCGGCAGAACGGTGGAAAGTACCAGGAGGTAGTGGACACCTGGCTGGCGAACATGAAGGCCAATCACATGGACCCGGACACCGGCCTGATCAAGTCGCTCGTCCCCGACGGTGTGACATGGGTGGGGGACCAGCCCGTTCTGGGGTCCTACTCGGCGCTCAGCGTATACTACCTGACCTTCGTCGACGAGGACTTCGCCCGTGAGCAATACGCGCTGCTGAAGAAGACCTTCCTGAAGAGGCACCCTTTCACGGGCTTCCGGGAGCATGTCAAGGGGACGAAGGGACCGCTGTACCTCATGGATTCCGGCCCCGTAGTCTTCGGCCTGAGCCCGACCGGAACGGCGTTCGGCATAGGTGCCGCAACCTATTTCCGGGACTGGGATTTGAGAAAGCGCTTTCTCCGGACCGGCGAGACGGCCGGCTTTACCGTATCCTCGAAGCGCTCCCGGCACTACCTTCTCGGCAGCTATGTCCTCGTCGGGGAGGCCATTACCCTCGCCATGCGTACGGCCGTCCCCTGGACCATCAAGGAATCAAATCAATAAAGTGATCCATGCCCAAGGATTCGTATCAACCAAGAGCAAGGTAAATCATTCTCAAGACATGAACACGAACTACTGTGAATTGAAAGGCATAGGCGATGCGATAAACGCCGCGATGAACATCGTGGAAGAGCGGCAGGGCCTGGATGACATACCCGGTGTTCCGTCCGGCTACCCGTCCATCGACAGAATGACCCGGGGATGGAACCGTGGGGATCTGGTCGTGATCGGGGGCCGTCCCTGCGTCGGGAAATCGACGCTCCTTCTCCGGATGGCGCGGAACTGCGCCGTGCAGTTCGGCCTTCCCGCGGCCGTCTTCACCATGCAGATGTCCTCCGTGGAAGCGTCGAACCGCCTCATCTCGGCGGAGACAGGCATTCCGATGGAGAAGCTGGAGGGATTCGAGCGGATGGATAAAGAAGATTGGATACACGCGGAAGAATCGCTAAAGAAACTGGCCGGGTCTCAGCTCTTCCTAGATGACACGCCCGGTCTCACTCCCTCGGACATCAGCGAGAGAGTCCGGCAACTGGTGAAACGGAGGCAAGTACGGGCCATCTTCATCGACAACCTCCAGGCGATGATTCCGGACGGCAGGGAGGATTCACCCCGGGAGTCCAGGTCGGAGATGTTGCGCTCCCTCAAGGAGATCGCGACCACCTTCGGCGTGCCGGTCATCGTTCTGACCAACGTGGGAAGGCCGAAGAAGGCGGGGCGTATCCAGCCGACGGTCACGGACCTTGACGAATACTGCCCCCTATCCGCCGATTATGCTGACAGGATCTTCCTCATGGACAGGCCGGGCCTTCTCCGCCTCGACCGTGATGAAGAGGACCTCATCGGGCTTGAACTGGTCCGGAACAAGCGGGGCAGGACGGGGTTCGCCGACTTCGTGTTCGACGAAGGCCTTTTCAGGATCACGGAGTGGCATGACAAGACGGAAGACGATTTGCCGGAATGAGGACAACGTGTCATGAAACGTAACGAAGTGAAGGTGGCCGGGATATCCCGGTTCAGGATGGAGACCGACGGGCCAGGAATCAGGACACTGGTCTATCTGAGCCGCTGTCCTCTCATGTGCAAGTATTGTCTCAACGCGCCGTTGCGGTCCGGACATATCGGAACGCCCTACACGCCGGAGCGGCTGTTGGAGGAAGTGAAGCGCGACGATGTCTATTTCCGTGCTTCCTCCGGGGGAGTGACCTTCGGAGGAGGGGAGCCCGCCTATCGGAGCTCCTTCATCGAGCATTTCAGGTCCATATGTCCCAGTCACTGGACGATTGCCATCGAGACCTCCCTGAACGTCCTTCCGGAACACATGGAGCGTCTCGCCCCCTGCATCGACAATTGGATCATAGACATAAAGGACATGGACGGGGAGACCTACCGCAAGTACACCGGGGTGTCCAATGCTCGGGTCCTGTCCAACCTCGGGTACCTGGCGGAGAACGTCCCGAAGGAGAGGGTCCTCGTCAGGATTCCGCACATTCCGGATTTCAACACGCCCTCCGATGTGGAGCGGTCCGTGAAAGCCGTCGAAGAAATGGGCTTCAGGACCGAGGTCTTCAGCTACGAGACGGATTTGGGCGGGACTTCCGGCTGCGCCTCCTCGGGTTTCATCATAAGGGATCCGGACCTGGTCGGTCAGCTGGTCGACCCGGATGCCGTAACAGAAGACCAACAAAAAGCCAAAAAGATAATCTGGTCAATGATCCAGAGAGACCTAGAGGCGCTGCCGGGAATAATAGATTTTAACTTGGATGAAGGAAATGACAGTGAATGGACTGAATGGGATTGAAAAATGCAGGCTTCTCCGGGAGATACGGAGACAGATTTGCCTGGACAACGGGCTTCCTTTTACGGAGGAGGATTGCCCGAATGAAAGCCCCGGCTGCCGGGGGACGTGTCCCGTCTGCGAGATGAATCTCCTCCGCTTGAATGAGAAGGTGGAGGAGCTGGAGCGGAGCGGGGTGACGGTCAATTACGATGGAATCAAGGAATTCTACGCTAAAAATTGAATCATGGCATTTCTAAGACAGGAGTTGGCCATCGACTTGGGCACGGCCAACACGGTGATATTCAAGGATGACCAGGTCGTCCTTGACGAGCCCAGCATCATAGCGACCGATACCAAGACGGGCAAACTGATGGCCCTCGGGACGCAGGCCCAGTTGATGGAAGAGCACACGCCTCCCGGCATCACGACCATCCGGCCGCTGATGAACGGAGTCATCGCCGACTATGACGCGGCGGAGATGATGCTCACCGGCTTCATCCGGAAGGCGACCGGGCGGAAGAAGTCCATCCTCGCACCGGCTCTCCGCGTGGTCATCGGCATCCCCGGCGGCAGCACGCCCGTGGACATGCGGTCCATCCGGGACTCCGCCTCTCACGCCGGCGCTCACGACGTGGAGATGATCTACGAGCCGATGGCCTCCGCCCTCGGCATCGGCCTCGACGTGACCGCGCCGAACGGGAATATGATCGTGGACATCGGGGGCGGAACGACGGAGATCGCCGTCATCTCACTCGGCGGCATCGTGGAATCCGCGAGCATCCACATCGCCGGCAACGAGATCACCTCGGACATCATCGACCATATGGCGCAGCAGCACAACATCCACATCGGACGGACGACGGCCGACCAGATCAAGTTCGCAGTTGGCTCCGTGCTCCCCGAACTGGACGAGGCCGAAGTGCCCGAACCGATCGTCGTGACCGGCCGGAACATGGTGACGGGGCTTCCGCTGGAGGCCGCAATCGACTACAGGGAGATCTCCATGTGCATCGACAAGACAGTCGCCAAGATCGAGAACGAGATCCTCAAGGTCCTCCAGCGCACTCCGCCGGAGCTCTATTCGAACATCGTCCGAAACGGCGTTTGGCTCGCCGGTGGCGGGTCGCTCCTCCGAGGCATCGCCAAACGCTTCGCCGCGAAGGTGAACATCGATTTCCACGTGGCCGAGGACCCGCTCAAGGCCGTGGCCAGGGGGACCTGTCTGGCCCTGAAGGGATCCGACAGATATCCGTTCATGATGAAATGAGTCACCCATGAAAAGGCTCATCATCATACCCGACGTGCATGGCAGGGATTTCTGGCGGAAGGCGGTCTGCGAAAACCCGGACGGGGAGTTCGTCTTCCTCGGGGACTATCTGGACCCTTATGGCTTCGAGGATATCTTGGAAGACGAGGATTTCCACGGACTGGAAGACATCATCCGATTCAAGGAGGAGCATCCGGACCGGGTGACGCTTCTCTGGGGGAACCACGACCTCCACTACATGTATCCCGAACTGATGGGAAGCCGCTATGACTTCGACAACGCGGAGAGGAACGCCCATATGTTCTGGGACCATCAGGAGCTCTTCAAGATGGCGTTCGAGACCGAAGCCGCCGGGAAGCGGTTCCTCTTCTCCCACGCCGGGGTCGGCATGGGATGGATCAGGCACAACTTCCCTGCCCTCAAACCGGAGGAGGTCAACGCCACCCTTCTCAACGATCTCGTCGGATACCCGGCGTTTATGTCGGCACTGGAGGATGTCTCCGCATACAGGGGCGGGGACAAGAGATACGGGAGCATGGTCTGGGCGGACATCCACGAGCAGTCCGACGAAAGCAACCAGTTCCCCGGGGTCGTCCAGGTGTTCGGGCACACACTGATGGGGATGCCGTTCAACTACGAGAACCGGATCTACTGCCTGGACTGCCGCCGCGCCTTTTTCCTGGATTACGAAGATGGACGGGTCTATGATTACCGTGACAGGATGCCGGTCGGACCTGTTAATGTTGAAGTGGAATGAAGGACTACTACCAGATACTCAGCATACTCGAAACAGCAAGCCAGGAGGACATACGCCAAGCGTACCTCCGAATGGCCCTCATCTGGCATCCCGATAGACACGCCGGGGAGTCCCCGGACCGGATCGCCATCGTGACGGCCTGTTTTCAGGAGATTAGCGAGGCGTACGGCGTCCTGTCGGATCCGGTCAAAAAAAACGATTATGACTGGTGGCTTCGGCGAAGCCGGTTGACCCCTACGATGCGTCCGACAGGGTCGTCCGCTTCCACGGCGACCGCGAGAACGTCGGCAGGATGGCCTTCCTCTTATAGGCGGCAGTCCTCTCAGGAATCAGGGAGCCGGAATGGAACTGGTAGGAGGACCGATAGCAGTTATTCCCGTACCCGGAACTGGGGCGCAAACTATACCGGCAGCCAATCTACGGATACCGCTACCGGTAAGCGGACAATCTCCTCCATGGTCTCCGATTTCATATTCGATATTCTCCGGTTTGTCTGGAACGCGCTTTTCGCTTGCGTCCTTGTCGTAAACTGCGGCATATTGATTTACAAACAAAGGATGGGCAGACTCCTGAACCGTCGACTAGCCCGCAGGAGAACCCATAAACAAGCCTGCTCCGCATGATGATATTCAAAAAGAACAAATACGAGGTCCATCATGCCATAATTGCGCGTGTGCGCAAATATATGCTGACGGATCCTCGCGAAAGGGGATGCCATGGGATTGAACATTGGGACCGGGTCTATACCAATGGGCAGTTGTTGATTACGCAGAAGGTTAACCCGCTGGTTGTCGGCTTGTTCGCCTATCTTCACGACTTCTGCCGCGAGGATGACGGCGACGACCTGCAGCACGGGCCACGGGCGGCCGAGTTCATCGATACCGTGAGGGATACCCTGCTCATGGATGTCAACGACAATGACATTCACCTGTTGAAGGAGGCCTGCCGTCTTCACACCGTGGCGACCAAGACGGGGAACCCGACCATCGACGCATGCTTTGACGCCGACCGATTGGACTTGAGAAGGGTCGGAATCATTCCCGACCCGGCAAGGATGGCCACTAAGAAAGGAAAGAAGATTGCTTCCCTACTGCAATCCAAACTCGATTAATATGATTAGGAAATTTAAAGTCACTTTCTCAGACGGCATTCCGGCGGCCGTGTATGCCGTCAGTATCACCCACACGTATGCTGGGGTAATCGAAATGAGTTGCCTCTCCGCTGGAACCAGACACTATCTCGCGGAATATGAGGAACGGCGCGATTTGATTGAAGCGGGCCGCCTAAAGGGGCACTACTGCTTTGAACCGGAACTCATTGACGAAGTCCTGTGGGAACTTGTCTTCAAGGAAGGCGGTTCCGTTGAAGATGCCGAATGGGTATCACACGTTAAGGGGAAGTGTTTCAAGGATAACAAGGTCTGCGTGTCGCTTTCCATCGAAGCGAAGGATAAGCGAAACGGATATCTGGGAGACTACCTGATCACACTCGAGTGGTACCAGTCGACCAAGGAACTGATGGAGTCGCCCCTTCCCAAGCTGATTCAACAGATGGCCGGCAGGTTGGAGTTCGAAGCCATCAAGGGATTCTGCAAGTTCGAATCGTGGGAGGAATGCGAAGGGATGAGATAATTCGGCGAAAATACAATTCGCCGGATAACGTCATCTTTGTGCCAGAACAAGTAACCAGACGCTATATGACCAAATTCATTCTCTGCACCCTTGCGGTGCTGACGCTTTTCTCCTGTGGGCAGAGGGGGTACAAGAAGAGTTCCCCCGCGCCGGAGACGACAGTTGCCACCGAACCCCTGCCTTTCTTCGGGACTGACAACGCGTCCCTGGAACCTTTTCGGCTCTGCGACGCAGTACTGACCAGCCAGGAAGCGATGGAATCGGCTTTCCCGGATTACACGGAGGACTTCTTCGAAGAGACCACTGCGGAGAGAGATGCGTTTTACATCCCCGATACCGACATCCGGGGCGACAGCCTGGTCCGCACGGTCCAGCTCCGTTACAACTACGTTGCCCTTTTCAACAGGGTCATCCATTCATATGAGTGGTTCCAACGGATGTCTACGGGTGTAGATGAAGAGGAGAGCCCCATCACGAAGAAGGATACGCTGGAATGGATCCGCTCCGTCCGCCCGAAGGTGCCCGAATCCGTCATCAGGGCGGCCCTCCCGGATGCCGGAGCACAGGCACGGGCGAAGAGGCTCTTGAAGGCTTATGACCGTTTCGACGGGAACGACAGCGAGGACTCCCCGTTCAGCGCCGAGGTCAACCGGTACACCGAAGCACTGTCGGAACTCCCGGTATTAGTCAGCAAAGAGGAGTCCGACAGTTTCGAGGAAAGGTTCTGGGACTGGTACGACAAGAGGAATGTCGTTCCGGAGATCGATACGCTGGTCAGGATGAACATGTACGGATACGAGGGGGCCAAGCCCTCCGATGAACAGCTGGAGAACCTGAAACGGACCATCGAGGCGGAAAAGGACATAGACCGCCGGACCGTCCTCGCTCTCGAATACGTGAAGTTCAGCACATGGGACGGCGTACCCATGCTAGGCGAAATCCTGGAATCCCGCATCTACACGAAGTACCTGCTGGAAGCCTGGATCTCCTGGCGGGCGAACGCCCAGATGGACCATGGCCCGTCATCCTTCGCCGTCATCGCGAACAACTACTACGACAAAGTGAGAACGATCTGCCTTGACACGATGGTCCGACACTGCCTGGAGTCCGAAGACAAGAACACGGAATGCCTCATCGAGAACCTGCTCTTCTGCGAGATCATACACAGGATGGGTTCGCTGGCGGGGAACAGCAGTTTCAACGAATGCGCAATGCTTTCATACAACATGTTCATCCATCCGAGGCTCCTCCCCGAAGAAGAATAATTGATATTTGCGCGTAAACGAACATAGGTTTCGCTAATAATACATACCTTTGCAACAGATAACCACGAAGATATGCCCGTAAACAAAGACGCCATGGCCCGCTACCGCATCATCGACAGGATGCTGGCGGACCCCCATAAGGACTATACCACCAAGGACATCGAGAAGGCCGTCTCCCTCGAGTGCCCCAAGGTCACCACGCGGATGATCCAGAAGGACATCAAGGCTCTCGAGGAGCCGCCCTTCGGCAAGAAGATGGTTCGCGGAAAGGGCGGGCGGGGGACGGTCCGCTACGAGGACCAGTCGACCCCGCTCTTCTATCAGGAGCTCACGGCCGACGAGGAGGACATCCTCCGCGAAGCCCTTGGCAGCCTCGGCCAGTTCGAGGGACTTGAGAACTTCAAGTGGCTGGAGAACCTCAAGAAGAGGCTGGACATGCCGACGGGCAAAAAGGAGCGCCCCATCATCTCTTTTGCACGGAATGACGTGCTCCAGATTCCGGAAAACCTCCTTGGGCACCTCTATTCCGCCATCGCCCGCAGGAAGGTAATCCGATTCGGATACCGGAAGTTCCAGGACGCCGGGCAGCCTTACACCCAGGTTACGGTCCACCCCTACCAGCTCCGGCAATACAACAACCGCTGGTTCCTCCTCTGCAATCCGGTCGGGAACGATGAGTACCCCTTCAACCCGGACTTGATCTACAACTACGCCCTCGACCGCATGGAGGGCAAGGTGGAGTACGTGGACGACATAGCCTACATAGACACGCCCGTCGACATCGACGCCCGTTTTGAGGAGATCATCGGCGTGACGTACATGAAGGACGTGGAAGCGCGGGACGTCTATTTCGCCGTGAAGCCGGAGGCGGTCGATTATGTCAGGACCAAGTTCATCCACTCGTCCCAGGACGAAGTGAATCCGGAGGTTGAGAGGGAGTTCATCCGGAAGTACCCGTCCCTCAAGGACTGCAAGTTCTTCTTCATCAACTGCCGCCCCAACGTGGAGATGTACGCGCTCTTCGCTTCGCACCGGGACAAGGTCATCATCGTTGAGCCAAATGAGATCCGGGAAACGATGAGGGGCATGCTGCATTACACCGTCAAGAATTATGACGAGTTGTCACGATGAGGAGAAGGGAAAACTCTAATTCTGAATCTCGGAATCAAAGAAACAAGAGCTAAGCTCGCGTGACCGGGCAGTCGCGACTTGAGTTGAAGTGGTTCAGATTTCTTCCCACTGGGGAACCCCATAGTGTCAGCGATAGATTCTTTCAAGTTCGTCCTCGGTGAATGCTTTGAAACGAGCCTGCCAATAAGCGGACTTTTCTTGTTCGAAGGCCTCGCGGTCAATCTCGGATTCTTTCCCCGCTCGGTGGAGAATGGTATTGTTGCCATCTCCCATGTGTTCCGCCCATGTCAGTTCAGCAAGAGGAGAATCCTGACGCTGACCGATATGGTGCAGCTCATAGGGATCTCCATTGCGATCCCGCGGCGGATATCCTTCGCCAATCAGGTCGGCGTTGTTGTACTCCGCCCACTTATCGTAATCGGCAAGTTTGTCCCGTAGCCAGCCGTTCCGGCGGATACTGTAATCAGACCAGTCTATATCTGAACGTATCAGAGCCGGTCGGCCTCCAATGATCGCTTCTTTTAAGCGGGCACGTAAATAGATTTGGGCCTCCTCCGGGGAGGAAATATAACTTGCGATTATATTACTCCAACCAAAATCCGTAGCCACTAGTTACTTCTTTAAACCGGCTCCTGCTCCTACAATAAGAAGAGCGATTCCGAGAACGGCTCCCAGACCATCTACTATTTTTTTCCCAACAGATTTACCCGTTTTAACAGCTTTCTCCGAACCATTCTTCTTTTCTGATCCGTCATAATACTTATTTGCCATAATGCTTATTGGTTTAGTTTTTTTTGTCCATTCAACAGCCAGTCACTAATTTGCTCATTGTACTGACGTAGTTTCTGAATCTGACTCTGTAAAACTGCCAGTTCCGTGTTTCTCTGTTCAACCGCCTTGCATAATTCAAGATACGATGGTGCAAACTCCTGGAAATAGAGGTCGTCACTATTTAGGATCACGAATAAGTCTTTGAACTTTTCTGAAATGTCCGATTTTAGAGAATTCTTGAATTCGAGGAGTTTCTTGGTCTCCTTTTTTTCCTTGAAATAATCATACAAATCCACGCCCGCACCGAGAATAGCACCTGCAATACCAGCTCCTTTGGATATCTTACCCGCGAGCTTTCCTGCACCATGGGGTTTGAATTTAATCTTTCTGGCCCACTCAAAATACTTAGCAAGGAAATTTCTGGCATTCAATATATGCTGATTGTTCAGTTTGACTTTCCCCAGTTTCCCCGCGCCACCTTTTAGCGCATCTTTCAAGATTCCCTCTTGAATGTTTATCTTCTGGGTAAACTCCTCAATCTTAGTCGTAATCGCATAGTTATTCGATTCAACGCACTGGCTTATCGTTTGTTCAATCCTGGAATCCAGAATATGATAATCTAATTGCCCATCAACGATGCCAAGCTTGTTCTCAACCAGCGATGCGATAGACTTTTGGTCAGCTTCGTCGATGTCGGTCTTTATTGAAGATGACAAAGTCAGCAAATCATCCAAAAGCCGTCCTTTTGCAGCGATAAGCTCGCGCCGAAGCCCGGAGCTATCTTCAAGAAGCTCTGCGTTATATGCCTGGGCGTTTTGAGCCGCTTTCTCCACAGGGGTTATTATAGTAGAAAGCTGTTCCCGGGCGTCAGAAACCACATCTGTTACGACAGATAGATTCGTATTGGATTTCAGTTCTTCCACATCGCTGGATTCGACAATATCGGTGATGGCTTCTTGAAGTTGACCGATATGGGAGCGTTCCCGATACGATGCCATTTTAGAGAACCAGTGTTCTAACCCCTTACCTTTTGGATCGGCAGCAATGCAAACAATGTTAAGTTGTTTGGCTTCTTCATCAGTCAAGTCCATAGTTTCTTGTAACCGACGGATAAGTGCGTCGCGTTTAATTGCAGAACCACGGTCGTAATCCTCAGAATCAAGCAGGTCAAAGCCGGCTTCGTCCATCTTGTTAAGCACAAAAACCGTAGATTTCAATTTCCCATAATCTCTTAATACTCTTCTTATTATCTCCACATGGGACTCCTTGAGAGGAGTTACTGCATCACAAACATATACTACAATATTTGCTTCGGAAATATATCGCTTGGTGATATCCGAGTATTTGATATTGAATCCATCAACTTCTTTTTCTTTCGTGCCAAAAAGGCCAGGCGTATCGATTATTTCAACGTTGCTAATCCCTTCGAAATGATAAACGTCCAATTCATCAGAAGACTCATCCTGGTCAATCTTCATATTCTCCTTCAGTTGCCCTAAGAGTCCGGCGATTGCACTTGTTTTCCCATCAGAGAAACTGCCCAGGAGGACTATTCTTATGGTTTGATTATTCATCAAACTGATAACGCTGTCTATTTTTGAAACCAGTCGGCTGGCATCAATGCCAAAATCTTCTCCCTTGATAAGAAGCTGTTTTAGAATTTCAAGCTTTTCTGCAGCCTTATGTAATGCAAAGTTACCCATGGTTTTTAGCTTTATTGTCCGAACGTGATTTGCAGTTGTTTTAAATCTGTTACTAAGTTTTCTATGTTGTGAATCTCTTCATCAATAGTTTTTTTGATAGAACGAGCCTCCTGTTTTATATGCTCCTGGACTTTAGAAGCGCCCTCTTCAACTTGATACTTTACAGAAGACTTAGTGCCATCAAGTTTTGATGAAATCAGTCGCTTCGCTTTATCACGGCCATCATTTGTTTTTGTGAAGATTTTTATCAAAGTCCCAATTGGATTAAACAAGGCCTTAAAGAAACCTTTTAAGAGATCATCTTTAATGCTAAATTTAAGTGTATCTATGATTTCATTTAAACTAATATTGATGCGAATGTTCGTTTTGGGGAGATGGATTCTCCGATAAAAAATAGGATCCAAATCTTTTCTTTTGGTTTCAACCTTTTGTTTAAACTGCGAAAACGATTCAGAATACAGTCTTCGAACTTCGTCTTCGAACGCAGAAATGATGGTCTCTATACGATATGTTAGTCTATTATACCATTCTTCCTCAGTTCCAGCGTCATCAATGATATCATTTGCGGCATTCTTTAAAGCAGCAAATGCTTGGTTTAGTTCAGAGTGAAGCCCGCTATTCAAACGCGAGATTATACTATTTTGAACCGATGTAATGTGATTCTTGAAGTTCCGTAACTGTGAAATAAGGTTATCAAGATTCCCTGTCTCATTGTCAATCGTTTCATCTATTCCAGATCGTATTCTACTCGAGAGCGAATGAAGCTTTTGCTTGTTAGCCTCTAGGATATGAATCGTGAATTCCTTTGATTGAGTTTGAACCAATTCTGAGATGGCGTTGAATCGGCTGAATGATTCGATGTTATTTCGTCCACCAAAATACTTTGTGACTTTTGCCTGGTCCGAAATCATTTTGGTACGGGATTCGTGGAAATCCGCCACACTCATTAAGGCTAAATAGCCTTGGCATGTAACATTTCCTTTGTACACGCCTGGTAAGACATTGTTAAACACGTCCTTGATGGATTCCTGCGTCTTCTCAACCATTGACGTGATCAATGTTTCACGTTCCTCTTCTTCATCATAATTCGAGACACTCCCGCGCACATTGAATACGGAATAGACATCTACCCAGTCAGAAAGAAAACCTTTTATCTTCTCTGCAGTTGCTGCATCCGGTTTCTTATTATGACCTTGGACATAAAAGATGCAATGGGCTTGTTTTAGTGCGTCATTAATCTCACTTAAATAATTGGCCTCTTTCCCTTCAATGCCAGGGACATCAATTAAAACAAATGGACGGCCATCTATTTCCAGATTATACTTTTCGTAAACCTGCGTAAAGTCTTGTCTACCATCACCTACAATCAAACCATCTACTCCTTTCCCCTTATTCTCTTTAATTGCGGCAAGCCTTGCTGGGTCATTATACTTTACTCGGAATGTCTCAATAATTGTACTTTTCCCTGCATTTGTCTCTCCAAAAAAGGCAATTACGAGCTTATCCCAAACGGTCTCGTTAACAACTTGCTCCATCTGAATTCGAGACTCTTCCAAGAGTTCTTTTACCTTCCCAAGGCAATCTTGACGAATTCTCTCAAATTTTTTATTCTTGGCCGTTATAGACTGAATACTATTAACCCCATCAGACAAACTGGAGATAAAAGCTTGATAACAGGCCATAACCTGTTCCTTGGAATTAAGGTTTTCCCATGGTTCCGACGAAAAACTTTCTCTCGCTGTCTTATAACGGTGAGAATTAAGCCCCCTATGACTATCGCTTTGAGGCATTTAGTTTTTACGTTGTAGTCTCAGTGATGTATTATTCTTCAAATATAACATTTTTCTGCCGAAAGTGGATGATTCCAGTTGAAAAGACAAAACAGGACAGTTATTCTGACCCATTATATGCGGTTATTTACGTTAGTAACATACATATAACCAGACACCTTTGTATTTGTTGAATTCAAAGCCTGATAACACAGAGGCCTCCGGGGTATCGGCTATCTTCCGCCCATGAACCGGCAGAGCCGGTCACATTCCGCCCTTACCATATTGCCGTCACACCACCCGATCTCCGCGTAGGCTGCAAGCATCCCTGCTGTTTCCGGGCTCTTCCAAAGGCGTGTTGTGACGGCAATTATCGTATCCTCGTCCACATCCCCGCAAAAGGCGAGGGCGCGGACGAGCTCTCTTATGAATAGTGGCATTTCCATCGGAGTGCAAAGGTAAGGCCTCCGCATCCCGACGCCAAATCGCTGCAAGACTTGCAGGCGTCACAGGGAACCGGAAACCAGTCCCCTCGGAGCCGCAACCCTGTAGACGTTGTCCTTCCCCCTGAGGATGGCATACCTCTGGGCCGCCCCGGATCCGCCAGCCTCAGTCAGCTTCCTCTTGATCCTGGACAGGTTGGAATAGAAGGTCACCCTGGAATCATCGCAGAGGGTGTCCACGGCGTCGGCGATCATTTGGGGATCGTCGAACCAGGTCATCCTTCCGTAGATTCCAACGAGCTCGTCGTAGTACTTCCACATGTCCTCGGCCAGAATCCCCTCCTCGTGCTTGAGGAGCAGGGTATAGAGGGCCCTCTCCATCGGAGACAGCTTGACCTTCCTGCCGTAATCTAGCAGGGACAAAGTCCCGTCGGGGGATAGTGCGATTCCCTTCTCGTCCTTAACGAGCAGGAGATCCTTCAGATCGTCGTCGTCGAGGCCCTTCGCCCTCAGCCTGTCGGCCATCGCCTTAAGCTCGAGAACGAGGGCCCTCACATCATCGTCCATCATCTTGTCCATAGCGGATCATTGTGCCCTCCTTCGGACACGGTTTGCACCTTGGGGTGCGGTTTTGGATAAAAGGAGTTCGCCCTGGGAGACTGCGGGCAGCAGTTGCCAATTAGCCGACTATGCCTTTATAGCTAATTCGCCGATGATGACGATGATTTTCGCTTTTGGATACGGCACAGCCTGTGACGGGTCTAAATCGCCGACACATCCGACTGGAAACTGATATATGTATCAACTGTGCCATATCCTTCAAGGATTTACGGGTGCAAATTTACTACTTTTTTCGGAGCCTCCAACAGGAATCGAACCTGCAACACTCTGTTTACAAAACAGATGCTCTGCCAGTTGAGCTACAGAGGCATGAGCCCGGAGAGGGACTCGAACCCTCGAATGTCGGTTTTGCGGACCGATACGTTAGCCGCTTCGCCATCCGAGCTTTTGCTGGGGCTGAGAGATTCGAACTCCCATCGGCGGTTTTGGAGACCGCTATGCTGCCGTTGCACCATGCCTCATCGTCGCGGAAGGTGTGAGATTCGAACTCACGGAACCCTTTCAAGTTCGTCGGTTTTCTGGACCGGTGCCTTAAACCAGCTCGGCCAACCTTCCGGTTGCGGAAGCAGAAAGATTCGAACTTTCGGAACCCCGGATGGAGTCCAGCACCTTAGCAGGGTACCGCCTTAGACCGCTCGGCCATACTTCCGTTGTGCGGGAATAGAAGGGCTCGAACCTACGACCCGATGGTTAACAGCCATCCGCTCTACCACTGAGCTATATTCCCGTTCGGGTGAGGGGAGGGGCTCGAACCCTCGGCCTCCGGATCCACAATCCGGCGCTCTTGCCAGCTGAGCTACACCCACCATGTTTGCGGAGCCTCGCGGAGTTGAACCACGTTCTATGGATTTTCAGTCCATCGCATACACCACGTCTGCCAAAGCTCCAAAGTGTCTTGTCGTGCCGACGGGGCTCGAACCCGTAAGTCTTCACCGTGAAAGGGTGACGTCCTAGCCTGTTAGACGACAGCACGAAGGTTGTACCCCAGGGCGGATTCGAACCGCCATCACCGGCTTCGGGGGCCGATATCCTCTCCATTGAACGACAGGAGTATTGGTCTTGTCGTGCAGGCGGGGCTCGAACCCGCAAGTCTCCACCTTGAGAGGGTGGCGTCCTGACCAGTTAGACGACAGCACGAGGGTATTTCAAAGTACAAAGAAAAGACGGGATGACGCATCCTTTTTGCGCAGCGGGCCTTCTTTTCGCTCTTGTTCTCCCGAGAGGATTCGAACCCCCACTTCCGGCTCCGTAGACCGGCGTCCTATCCGCTGGACGACAGGAGAAGGTGTGGACGTTACAGGACTTGAACCTGTGACCCTCGGCATATCAGACCGATGCTCTACCATGCTGAGCTAAGCGTCCGTTCCTATTCTGCTGCAAAGGTAACGGAGAGACGGAAAGAGGCCAAATCGCTGCAAGACTTGCAAAGCCGGGATGGCCTTGTGCGAAAAAATAATTATCTTCGTGAGAATAACCGAATTCAACCATGATTCTCACTACAACACCCAACGTAGAAGGGCGCACCATACTGGAATACAAGGGCGTGGTCTTCGGAGAAGTCATCTCCGGCGTCAACTTCATCCGTGATTTCAAGGCAAGCATCCGGAACATCGTCGGCGGTCGCAGCGGCTCCTATGAGAACGAACTGATCAAAGCTCGGACGCAGGCCCTGGACGAGATGGCCGACCGGGCCGCCCGCCTCGGGGCAGATGCCGTCGTGGGCATCGACATCGACTACGAGGTCCTAGGCGAGAACAACGGCATGCTCATGGTCACCGCCTCCGGGACCGCCGTAAAGCTGGCCTGACCATGAGAAAGATTATCCTGGTTGTTGCTGCGGCCCTGGCTTTCGCGTTCTGCAAGCAGATCTCGGACATCCCTTTCGAGGTAGTCAAGAACTACTTCTTTCGCAATGATGCCGATATCCCGGATAGTCCCGTTATCGATTCCTCAGAACAGTTCGGGGAACTCTTCGGCGCTGCGGCTTTCATGGGTAATGGTGGACAGCCCACGTCCATCGACTTCGATAAGGAATTCGTCATCGCGGTCGTGAATCCCGTGACGGATTGCTGTACCGAGCTGGTTCCGGAATCCCTCCGGAAGGAGGATGGTGAACTGGTCTTCACCTATCAGGAGACGATAGGGGAGCAGCAGTCCTGGACCATGCAGCCGGTCCTTCTCGTGAAGGTGAACAGACAATTCATGATGAAAAGTGTTCGACTGGACAGGAGGCTTCAGGTCCTCTCCATCGACACCTCCGAATAACAAACACCAATTTACATAATATGCAAAGAGTAGTTGATTTCCTGAAAAAGACAGGGACCTATTTTCTCGCCACCGTTAACGGAGACCAGCCCGAGGTTCGTCCTTTCGGCACCGCCGAAATCATCGAAGGCAGACTGTATATCCAGACGGGCCACGTAAAACCCGTAGCCAAGCAGATTGCAGCCAATCCAAAGGTTGCCATTTGCGCTTATGACGGGGAGAAGTGGCTCCGCGTCACCGCCACGCTGGTCGAGGACCCGCGCGTCGAAATCAAGAAAGCAATGCTGGACGCCTATCCGACCCTCCGGTCGATGTATAATGAGAATGACGGCAACACGGCGGTCTATTACCTGAAGGAGGCCAAGGCCACCATCAGTTCGTTCACCGCCCCGCCCGTCGAAATCTCTTTCTAAGCTCATGTCCCGGAACAAAAGACCGAATCCCTACAAGCAGGCCAACGAAGCCTTCCTGGAAGTCAAGGCCAAGGAAGAGGGGATGGTAGTCCTCGACGACGGCGTCTTGTACAAAGTGCTGGAGACTGGATCCGGGACTAAGAAGCCCACGCCCCGAAGCATCGTCTATGTCCATTATACCGGCCGCCTCATCGACGGAACCGTCTTTGACACCACGGAAGGGGAGCCGCTCCCGGCCCTCTTCATGGTGGGGGACCTCATCATGGGTTGGCAGATCGCCCTGACCCGTATGCACGAGGGGGACAAGTGGGAGGTCTATATCCCGGCGAAGTGGGGCTACGGCGCCACCAAGATGGATGACATCCCGGCGCACAGCACGTTAATCTTCGAGCTGGAACTGGTCAAGATAGAAAGATAGCCGTATTCTCAGATAACGCTTGCCACAAACCATGAAAGAGACCCTCAAGTTCCTGAATGAGTTATCAACGCATAACGACAAGGTTTGGTTCGACACCAACAAAGGGCGCTACCTCGAGGCGAAGGCCGAAGTGGAAACCCTTGCCGCCGATGTCCTCGCCGGTATCCGTTCTTTCGACGACACCATCGGTCAGCTGTCTCCGAAGGATTGCACCTACCGTATCTATCGGGATATCCGTTTTTCCAAGGACAAGACCCCCTATAAGACCCACATGGGCGTCTACATCAACAGGGGAGGCAAGAAATCCGGATACAGCGGATACTACTTCCACCTGGGAGCCCGAAGCTACGGGAATATGGTGGCCGCCGGAGACATCTGGTGCCCGCCCGAAGTGCTGAAGGTCATCCGGGAAGACATCATATTGGGTGGGGGAGATTTCCGGAAGGTCCTGTCGGAGGCCGATTCTCGTCTTATCCTGGACATGGATGGAGCGCTGAAACGGGTTCCCGCGGGCTTTCCGACCGACACCCCGGACTCGGACTTCTACCGGATCAAGGCTTTCTGCCTGTATTTCGCGCCGGAAGACAAGTTTTTCACGGGAAAGGATCCTGCACCTCGCCTGGTGGATTTGTTCCGCAGTACCAAACCGTTCCTCGACTACATCAACCGCGCAATCGAGTACTGCCGGGAAGAGAAGAAGGAGTACTTCAGCAGTCTGGACTTTTGATTGATCGGGGCCATGGTTAATCTGCCTCATCACCCTCCCTTTCTGCATCATTTTTATCTAATTTGATGCAGGTAATTGTGAAATGAGGCCGAAAAATACTATCTTTGTACGGTAACAGCCATACGGAAATGCACGAGTTTGATTTCATAAACCGCCCCAAGGGGCTTCTCACCCCTGAGATTGTCGGCCTCCTGACGCGCCTCCACGAATGCCGCGGCAGGCAGGAGCTCTTCATCGAAGCCGAGGCGGACGTCCTCACCGCGCTCCTGGAGGTGGCCAAGGTCCAGAGCACCGGTGCATCCAACCGCATCGAAGGCATCTACACCACCGACGAGCGCCTCAGCGCCCTAGTGCAGGAGAAAGTCAAGCCCCGCAACCGCAATGAAGAGGAGATCTCCGGCTACCGCGACGTGCTGGCCACGATCCACGAGTCCTACGAATACATCGCCCCGCGCCCCAACAACATACTCCAACTGCACCGGGACCTCTATTCCTTCAGCAGCAGCGCGGTGGGCGGCGTCTACAAGAATTCGGACAACGTCATCGCCGAGAAGCACGCCGACGGGACGGAGACCGTCCGGTTCCGTCCGGTGCCGGCCTTCCAGACGGCAGATGCCATGCAGGACCTCTGCACGCAGTTCAACGAGGCCGTCGAGGCCGGGACCTACGACCCGCTCCTGCTGATGCCGGTGTTCATTCTGGACTTCCTCTGCATCCACCCTTTCAATGACGGGAACGGACGCATGAGCCGTCTCCTGACGCTCCTGCTGCTGTACCGCGCCGGATTCATCGTGGGCAAGTACATCAGTATCGAGATGCTGATCGAGAAGAGCAAGGATTCATACTACGAGGCCCTGCAGGAGAGTTCGCTGAACTGGCACGAGAACGGAAACGACTACCTTCCGTTCCTGAAATACATGCTTGGCGTCGTGGTCAAGGCGTACAACGAGTTCGAAGACAGGGTGGAGCATCTGCGTCACCGCAAGATGTCAAAGGCCGAACGCGTCAAGGCGGTCATCGACAGGACCCCGGGCAGGATCTCCAAGAAGGAGATCGCCCAGGCCTGCCCGGATATCAGCGTGACGACCATCGAGCGCACCCTGGCGGAGCTCCTGACATCCGGCAAGATCAAGAAAGTCGGCAGCGGCCGGAGCACGGCATACGTCAAATCGTAAGATTCTCTCTCGGTGCGACCCAAGAAGAAACGGAAGAAGCTCCGCATCACGGAGAAGGATTTCATGCTGGGGAACCGCAGGGCGGCCCGCCTGGAGGACATCGCTCAGCACGGGAAGCCCACTGCCTTCCGTGCCGCCCTGCATGCGTCCAAGAAGACTTATAACCGGAAGAAGTTCAAGAAAGACACTCTGGGCGGAGAAGAGTGATCAATCCAGGAGCAAAGTCCCGAAAGGAATGTCCCAAAAGACTCGCCGTATGGCCAGCATAACCCCGCTGGAAGGCGTAAGCACGACCAGGCAGAAGTTAAGGATGTGGAATGTGGCTATGCACAGGAGGGACTTGACGACCCCGGGGCCCGTGATGTCCGTCTGGTAGAGCCTAGTCTGGCGCACCCAGCAGCATACATGAAAGGCGTATGTGAAGCCGATCAGGATATCAATGACGGCTAGAAATAGTGGTGTGGCAGTACCTGTCGTAAAACGCCAGGGGAGAAGGGCCAGCGTGAAGACGGGCACGCAGTAGGGCGACAGGGTGATTGCATGGTAGCCGAACCAGCCGCTGCTGAAAGACACGTGGCTGTCCTTGCTGTCCACGTTGAAACGATGGATCTTCCTGCAGAACAGAATGGCGAACAGCAGGTGAGTGAACTCGTGCGTGAAGGACATCATCCAGCGGACGTTCCGCCGTATGCGTGGAATGATGAAACTCACGAAGAACGCAACGAAACCGACGGCAAGGTACTGGTGCAGCCGAATCCGTCCGATGCTGATCGTCTCCAGGCGACATGTCCTGACGAGCACCCCTATGGCAATCAAAAACAGGATTGCCCATACGAAGCATTCGAAAACATACCATGCCTTTTTCACGAAATCCTTGAATGTCATTCCCTTTTCCATACTTTTACAAAAATACCCAATCCTTTGGAATCGGTCAAGAATCTGTTTACCTTTGTTCAAATCCGACATTATTAAGTAGCTATGACCGACAACGATCTCATCCGGGGTATCCGCGAGAACTCAACGGCGGCTTGGCGGGAAGTATACCACGCGAATTACGCCGGCATGAAGGCAAGAATCGAGCCGATGCTCCGACAGGCGAAGGGGAAGACCTTCGACGACGTGTATTCCGAGGCGATGGTCGCGCTGATGGACAGCGTGAAGGACGGACGGCTTGTGGAAGGGGAGCGTGCGAACCTGTCCGGCTACATCTACACGCTGTGCTGGCGGATCGCCCTCCGGCTGGAGAACAGAGGGAGAAGGGAAGATGAGAAGAACGAACAGATGCTCGTACACCTGAGGCCGAAAGGGCAGGGGAGCGGGGAGCCGTCCACCGAGGATGAAGAGGTTGACGCGACGGTCTCGCCGGAGGAATACGAAGAGGCGATGGCCTTCCTGGATAAAGTGCTGGACTCGATTCCGCCCGCTTGTAAGACGATCCTGAAGCGCTTCTACTGGGACAAGATGCCCATGAAAGATATCGCCGCACTGATGGGGCTGAAGAACGAAGACTCGGCAAAAGCAACAAAGAACAGGTGTATGCACAAGTTCAAGGAAATAGCTAAAGCGATGCTCGCTGACGATGCGAAAGCAGACGAGGCCGTCCGACGTACAGTCGAACGGAACGCTTTGCGGGATCTCCTGGAGGAGTTCCGCCAGGAAGAGGCAGGGGAAATGGCCCGGGCAGCGCTGAAAAACAAAGACAACGGCAAGAAGGACAAGGGCAAGTAACAGGACCCGTTTCCTGCCGCCGAATGTTACCTTTTCATCAAAGCCACATTAATGGATGTGGTTTGTCAAGATGAAAAGGTTTTTTCGTATCCGCATCACTGGTTCCCGTTCCAGGGAAATCGCACGCTTCGCAAGTAACCTTGTTTACACATTGCGAAGCGTGTCATTTGTATGCGAACGACACAAATATCAAACAGTCATGAAAAAGTTCATCATCTTCACCCTCGCGGCCATTGTCGCCGCCGTCACGCTAAGCAGCGCGACCATCAACCTGACCGGAAGCACCTCCAACGGTTCCGTCCGGATCGAATCCTCCTCCGTGCCGGCGCTGAACTTCACGATGCCCGTCTCCCGCGCCGCAGACATCTACCGCCTGATGCCGGATTCCATCACCGCCCTATGCGGTTCGGAGTACGAAGCCGTTCGTGCCAAGTCCTTCAAATCGACGTCATTCACACATCAAGGCGTGACCGTAAAAAGAACGGGCGAGAACCCGTCGATGACCTTCACGTTCTCGGTCCCAGGCTACAAGGTCATCGTGAGCGATGTTTCCTGGGACGAACTCGACCTCCTTTTCACTGGCACTGCCGATAGGATCTGACAGCTATGCGAAAAGTGGTTGCATCCATCTTGCTGTTCCTCTCCGCTGTTGCGGGGAGGAACCTCCCCGCCCAGAACAAGGCAGGAGGTGACGATTGGAAGGAAGGGGACATCGTCTTCCAGATCTCGAAGAGTGAACAGTCTCCTCTGATTCAGTATGCGACAGGATCGCCCTGGTCGCATTGCGGCATTGTCGTGGAGAAAGACGGACGGTTCTATGTCCTGGAAGCATCGAACGTCGTCAAGCTGACCCCTATTGACAGTTGGATCAAACGGGGGCGTTTTTCTTCCGTCAAGAAACGGAGAGTCCTGGACGAGAACGTCAAGATCCGCTATACCAAGTACCTCGGGAAGTCCTATGACCTGACCTTCAAGTTCGACAACGGGAAGTACTATTGCTCCGAACTGGTTTGGATCATTTACAAAGAGCAGTTCGGCATCGAACTGTGCAAGCCCAGGAAGATCAAAGACTATCGCCTCGCGGGCATTAAGAAACATCTGGCTAGGCGCGGGATGAATGAAGACCAGTTGGTAGTTGCGCCTTGTGACCTTATTTAGTTGGATATGAGAAAGATCAAACGAATCGTCCTCTGGCTCTCTGCCATCTCCGTCGTCCTGATCGCTGGATTGGCCTGGCTTCTTTGGGGCGGCATCAGCAACCCGGCCAACCGGAAAACCATCGGGGATATTACGCCCCCGATGGGATTCCAGCGGGTCGAAGTGGAGCCGGGGAGTTTCGGTGCGTTCATCCGGGAGTTTCCGCTGCAGGGAAGGGGAGCTCGCATGAAGTACTACGACGGGACTTTTGCTTACGGCCAGTATTTCGGGTACGCCGTCCTGGACCTCCCGATGATCAGCAACATGGAACAGTGCGCTGATGCGGTGATGCGGATGCGTGCCGAATACTTCTGGAAGGACGGGCAGCACGGACGTATTCATTTCCATTCCGTAGATGGAAAAGACATGCGATATGGAGGCGGTGCTGACAGGACGGCCTTCGATCAGTACCTGCGCCGAGTATACGGTAGCGCCAACACCACCTCCTTGCGGAGGCACATGAATGAGAAGGACTTCGGGGATGTCGCCCCGGGGGATGTCCTCGTTTACGAAGCCCCCTCTGCAACCACGTACGGTCACGCAGTCCTGATTGCCGATGTGGCCATTAACCCCAGGACCGGGAAGAAGGCCCTGATTTTCGCCGAGAGCAGTACTCCCGCCCTCACGATGCACATCATCCGTAACTTGCTTCACCCTCTCAAATCCCCTTGGGTCATCGTCGAGGATTCGGACAAAGACGTTTTCGTTTCGGGAATCAGATTCCAGAAGGCGGACCTCCGGAGTTGGTAAAGACTACCGCCTCTCACGCCCTTAGATGGACGATTTAAGAAACCAACTGATTCATTAAAACTCAAGCCTGAACCCCTTGCTCTTCAAAAGATCATACTTCTCTTTATCGAACCTGTATGTGACCGGAACCCTGTTGGACGCCCCGGCGGGACGGTCGCCAGTCGGTTCCAGAATACCGAGATGCAGCATCTTTGCCGCAAAGTTCCTTCTGTCGAAATGAACCTCCAGGATGCTCTCATACAAGTTCTGGAGCTGAGGCATGGTGAATACCTCCGGAAGCAGTTCAAAACCGACCGGCTCAAAATGAATCTTTTGTCTAAGATTCTTCATGGCTTCCCGCAGGATCATGTCATGGTCAAACGCCAGTTGTGGAACATCATCCAAAGAGAACCATTGCGCCTTGGCGGCATCGTCACCACCTTTCACTTCCGAGATCTTTACCAAAGCGAGATGGGCAATCGTGATGACACGGCCCCTGGGGTCCCTGTCGACAGCAGCAAACGTCCTGAATTGCTCGATATAGGCGTCTTTGAGTCCTGTCTCCTCATAGAGTTCCCGCTTCGCCCCATCGATTGCATCCTCGTCCATCTGCAAATAACCGCCGGGAAGGGCCCACATCCCCTTGAAGGGAGGGATGCCCCTTTCAACGAGCAGTATCTTCAGAACTTTTCCGTCATATCCGAAGATGACGCAGTCTGTTGTGACGGCAGGCCGCGGAAAAGGATATATGTACTCACCTTTTTCCTTTTTCATGGCTAGTGAAGAATGGTCAGTTTTGCTTTATCGACAGCCAGAGTCTTTGTTCCGCCGTCAATGAATTCGACAACGATACGCCCTTTATCCGGATGGAGTCCCGTGACGGATCCTTTCCCGAATTTGTCATGGACGACAGTTTGGCCGACTTCATAAACAGAAGCGCTTACATTGGGTTCCGGTTCCTTCATCGTCACCTGAGAAGAACCATACTTCCCGAAGATCCGGTAGAAAGGAGCGAACTTGCCATGGATTCCGGATTCAGGACCCGGTTTCTCCAAGATTGCGAATGTCACAGCCCGGAAGCGATTTTTAAAAGCCGGTTCGAACAACACATCACGGAAAAGATCGGCCACAAGGTCAGGACGAAGGCGGAAAGCCCCGCATCCGAAGGCCCCAAGAACAAGAGCGTCATGTCCGGCGGTGAGTGCCGCCCCATAAATAGTCCGGATCTTTGATAGCATGATTTCACGACCTTCCTGTGAGAAGCCACCATCCGCCGTCCGATATTTACGATTCTTCCCATGCTTTTCGTTAAAGTCCAGGGCGGCACAGGAGATGATCGCCGTTTCGTAAGGTTCATCCATCAAGGAAAAACCCTCCCGAGATCCCTTCCGGAAAACGGTAACATGGGGAGAAAAGATGGCGCCAAAGCGAATGTCCATCGGATACCTCCTCCCTCTGAAGTCAACTCCGCTCTTTTCTGACTGACTTTCACCATAGTACTGATACAGGGACTGAGAGAGATTACTCTGGCGGCAGAGGCTCTCTTCCTGGGCATTGGACCCTTTCTCATAATAGCCGCAGGCCACATAAGCATCGGCCAAGTTAAGAATTACTGGATTATATCCTTTCAGTTGAAGTTCGCGACCGAGTTCCAGACATCCGATGTTTGCAACGCCCGTCATGGGAGCTTCTACAGATGCGAAAACTTCAGGAACGACGATGGGGGCATCATAAACCACCGTTCCGTCCAGCATGGAGGATGGATTCAGTTCGACGGTCTTTCCAGAAACCGTCTCATAAGCCCCGGCCTGAAAGATTTCACAGTTGTTCTTGTACACGTCCGCCCTCGCCGCCTTGGCGGCAAAAGAGCCCTTAGAGGCTTTCTCGAAGTAAATGTCCGGATTCCAAGTGATTGCCATATAACAAAGATAAAACTATTATTCGATCGATGATTCCAATAATGACGAAATGCGTTAAAAGGTAGAGGGAATTCACCCTCTACCCAACCCTTATTATACCTATCTCTTTCCACATTTCTCTCACTCCCAACACACACTTCATTCCCATCCCTTCCATCTTCTCCACATCCTCCTCACTACCAAACATAACCACATTATTCTTCTCCACCACCTCCAACTCATCAATACTTCCAACTACCTCAAAGTCTCTCAACCCATTATTCTTCAACAACCTCTTTACCTTCATTCCACCATATCTACTCACAAACACCAACCTCATATCCTTCACCAATTCTTTCAACCTCTCCAGATCTTCCAAATCACCTCTCAAACCAATCTTTCTCTTCTCAAAAACCCCATCCAGAAACTTTCTCCTCATCTCTAACTTCACTTCATTTCCATAACTCTCCATTTCTTCCATTCTTCTCAACACATCCCTCATCTTCATCCTCATCTCCACATTCCCATCTTTTTCAAATCCATCCCTCAATCCAACCATTTCATTTTTCATCTCATTCCAATCATTTCCCATCAACTCCAACCCTTCTTCTTTCAACATCTCCTTCACCAACCTCCTCATTTTCAAATCAAACATCTTTACTTCATCATAATCCTTCACCAGGACATTCTCGACCCGGAAGACAATTACTTTCTTCATAAAACCCTATTTAACGTGTTAAAATCACGCAAAGATAATGCGTAATTTTTACACATCCAAATATTTCTGCATTATTTGTAAAAAAAGCTTAAATCAAAAGCTTTTTAGAAGAAGCACCTTTTGCCCACGGCCGAAATCGAGATAATCACATGTCTGGTACTTCACTATGCAGACATCTTTTGTAGTTGTTCTTTTATAAACGGCACAAATCAATTATCTTTGTTCCCATAGAATTGCAAACCTTGGTGCAGTGTAGTTAATAGGCCACAAATCAGAGGATTGCAAAGTAACCTGGAGAATTATTATTCACGACTATACTCAAGTTTTTACTATGAATTTTCTGGCGTTTAGCATTATCGGTATTTCAATTTCACTCGCCTTATTGGCCATCAATAAATTTGTGATTAAGAAGTACTTGATCAAAGTGGATGCAGAGACAGAAGATTTACGGCAATCATATACAACCTCATCTCCTACCCTTGGTACCATCAATTGGATAGGCTTTACTTTTTTAGGTTGTTATCGATATTACTCTGGAACATTTGTCACTTATCGATTTCTATCCTTCGTTCTACCTATTATTCCATTAGGGTGCTACCGGGTCAAAGATGTTACTGAGCAAGAGTCATCGTCGCCCTATGAAGACAGCAAATACTATCAAATCTTTGGGAAAGAATCATGGAGGTTTTGGGAGGTCCTTCATATTTACATCCAAAGGTACGCAAGTATGGCCCTTGTTTGGTTCTGTCTGGCGTTCATTTTCGAATTAATAAATTAGTTGGCCAGGCAGGTGAGTCTCAGCCCTAGACACTCCTTAGAGAAGGCCGAATATATTATGCCAGGAACCATTCTAAAGTCTAGTGAAGTTTGTTCAGTTGCGTCAAAACCTCGTGTCATCCTCAGATAATCCCATCAACAGAAGTCCACATTTCCTCACATAGCTAACTCCCGTTAACATTTACTTCCAACTGAATCTGAAATGCAGGCTGTGGAACATAATAACCGCCTCAGCCAGCATTCTGTCGATGGCTTCGCTTTCAAAAATAAAGTGATCTCTACCAATCGGAAAGGTCACTTTCGTAATAGGAGATGTCCTTTCCTTCTATTATTTCATATTTCGTGTCCACTATTTAGAACTGGTACAACAGGGGAGCTTTTCCATTTCCATTAGTTAACATAAGATAAGTTGTGTAACAAATCAAAGAGGCGGGGGAGTAAGCGTTCGCACAAAGGGTGCAACCCAGGTATCTGGGGCCGCGATTTAGGTATCCATTTTGTAAACTTCAAGTTGTCAGAATCGGCCTTCTACTTAACATAACTTCGCGAAACGGAAGTTCGAAGGCAGCATTTTTGACCATGATTCGCCGGCTGACGGCTCGATTTTCAGACACGCGCTGATGTATTCGTATGCAGACACACCACACATTTTGCAGCTCTCAATGATCGAGTATATCTTGCAGGTACGGATCGCGCTCTGTTCACTCTCACAGAACAGATAATTCTTTCTGCCCATGGCGTGGCTTCTCATCGTCCGCTCAGCCAGGTTGTTACTCGCATCCAATAAGCCATTCTCAATGAGTTCATAGAACTGGTCAATCCGTTCGTAGGCATAGGTTATCGCTTTTCCGATATTGCTATCATCGAAAAAGTCCTCATCATTGATTTCACGCTCAAGCCACTGTTTGAAGCCATCCAAGAGCGGTCTCAACTCCTGTTCACGTAGATTCTCGACCTCTTCTCGTGTAAGATTCTGGTCCCGGTAACTCCGCTCGTTCCTAAAGATAGCGTCTATGAACTCCAGGGCCGCATCGGCCTTCTTTCTATGATATTGTCTGCTGTCAAAGAACTTACGCTTTATATGCGCGAGACACGGTATATGGATGATATCCAGCCCAAGTCGTTTTCCTACATTGACATAAGCGCCGTATCCATCTGTCTGAATATAGTGTCCTTTATATTCTTTCATCTGAGAATCAAGCACTTCCGAACTCCTTGAACCTTCTTCCCTCGTGAAGAACATCATCTTTTTGGTTGGACTGATGAAGCCCCAGTCATATCCTTTCCTGGTCGTGTGATTGAACGGATCCGTGATGGGCATCGTGGTTTCGTCGATGTGCATACGGTCATCGGAAAGGACCTCCAGCCGTATGGCCTCGTAGGCACCATCCAGGGCATCGATTCCGGCGGCCACCCAGTCGTGAAGGGTCGTTTTGGCGATTTGGATGTTGCCGGCGTTCAAGATGGAGAGCTGCCGTTCAATGGGCATGTGGTATTGATACTTGTTGACGAGCAGTGACGCAATGAGTTCCGGCGTGGCATGCCTTTTCTCCAGGCTTTCAGGCACATATGGAAGCCTAGGGGTGATGAGATGGCCGTCCTTTGAGTAGATGTAGCGGTCATACCGGACCTTGCATACCTTGCTGGGCACGAAGAAAAAGCGATAACTGCTGGTCACACGGATTAATCGAGCGCCTTTCAGTTCTTCGGCATTCGGGCGCAGTTCTACGACATTTTCATCAGCGATATCGCTGTAGTCACGCTTGTGCGGATGCGTGTAGGGTTTGTTTTTCTTGCGGTCCGTGATTTCGCTCGATGCAGACTGAGGGGAGTCCTCTCCCCTATCCTTTTTCTGTTCATATTCTGATTCTGTCTTTGCTTTCTCATCCCGGTGCGTCTTCTCGCTGCTTGACCCGTACAACTTGCGCTCGTAAGTGCTGATAATATCGGACAGTTTTTCGATGGTCTGGGCTTGCTCCTTGACGGATCCCTCCAGTTCATCGACTCGTTCCAGAAGCTGTCGGATCATCTCATCCTTGGCCTCCAGCTGCCGCATCAAGCCCTCTGAAAGAGCTTGATAATCAACCATATTCCCCCTTGATTTCACATATCAAAGTTACGAAAAATAAACGAGAAAAACAAGTATAAATGGTTGATTATCAATTATTTAAATGATATTTAACTCTACTTTTTGGTCGGCAGTCAAAGGCTTTTTACACTACCATGTTTTTGGTGTTTATCCGAGTTTTGTGTATATTCGTAGTGATTATCCACTTTATCATACTAGTCACAGTAGGAGCATTCCTTGGTGATAATAACTTGTTTTGGAACCATAAAGACAAGAAGAAATGAATAAACAAAAACTGGCTGACTTTTTCTATGGACTCACTACTTTCCTAGCACTCCTTCTGGTCGTAGAAAGCATCTATGATGGTTTGGAGGGATGGAGGATAGGATTGAATTGCCTCCTCCTTGTTTTCTGCGCGGCCGGGCTTATCGTCAGAAAGCTCGAACAACGAAAAAAGAAGAACAATCAAAACAGAGAATAAGGAGAATTGAGTAAGCATCATGAAAAAGCATACGGGAGCCATCGTCTTTTTTACAATCGCTGTGCTATTCGGCGTGTATTGTTTGATTAGTAGCATCTGCCATCATGCGAAGCCAATCTCCATCGTCTTAGATATTATTCTGATTGTCATCTTTGCTGCTCAGTTGTACTTGACCTGGAAAGGGGCTCGCAAACAGGATGATCAGAATACTGAACGATAATTCAAAGATTTATCATACATAACCATGGATAGTGAAAGAAAGAAGTTGATGAAGGCCATTGTCCCTTCTTATTTGATTTTCGTCATAGGGTGGCCTCTTCTAATGTGGTGGTTTGGCAAAGTGAATTCCTGGAAAGATGCGCTCTTGTACGCGGGTTCAGGGCTTATTCTTGCCATCTTTGGTATTGCATGCTGGCTCTTTGGCTGGATAAAGCCGAAGAAGGACGAATAATCAAAGATTTATCATCACACAAATACATCGTTTTGATATGAAGCTCGACTCAGAACAGAAAAGGGCGTTGAAAGCCTTTGCCGGAGCCGGATTAGGCATGGTTGCCGGTACGCTGATTTATTATGCTTGTTCCGGGAAGTTGGAGTCATGGACAGATGCACTCCTGCTGTCGGGAATCTATCTTCTCATTGAGGCCGGGATGTGTGCGTTCTTTGTCCTTGGGTCGAAGATTCCTACGAAGGATGAATAATCAAAGATTAAACCTTTATAGAAAATGAAAAAGGCATCCGCCAAGATTTTGTTAGAAGCACTCATTGCCATTCTCTGCCTGCTTCTCGGTGCGTTTGTCGGCGTGTTCTTGGATAGTTCAGGTTATCTTGGTCCACCCGTTGAGCATACCGGCGCAGCCAAGGTTCTTATCCCCCTTTCCATCTTAGTGATTATTGCCTGGGCGATTGTCAAGATTTGCAAGCAGAATAAGGAGGGCAAGGATGAATAGCACAAAGATCAATTGGTTCCTGCTGGGTTTGTTTGTCATTTTGACAGCGCTGTTTATCATTATTCTTATCAACAATCCGGCTAATGGCGAAAATACGCTGAGCAGGGTCGGTAATTGGCTCAGTTTGATTGCCTGCGTTATTTTTCTGGTCGTGCAGGTATCGGAGATTCGCAGGAAGAATAAAGAGAACAAATGATTAGCCCTTTTCAGAAACGTAGCCTCTCAGAAGGCGCCTGAAGCGCGTCCAGTCCAGATAGAAGGCATTTTGTGAAGTGTCCCTATAAGGGTATACGAAGGTGCCGTGGTAGATTTTTCGGATGTATAGCGTAAAAATGCCTTCATGGTAGTGGAGCAATTTCAGGAGTTTGTGCGACTTGGAGACAAAGACATAAACATCTCCATTACGAGGGTCCATGCCAAACTCATTGATCACGATACCAATCAGTCCTTCCATGCCGATGTTCATCCGGATAGGCTCCTGGTAGAAGAAGTAATGCAGGTCACTGGTTAGCCCTAAAATCGAACTCTTCATATAGCACGATGGTTAGAATGAGTGATTGGATGGATGCGTCACTGAAAGTGAGTTCGACGCCGCTGGGAAAGGTGACGGTCGCTTCCCGGATGATGGTCTCAGGACGTGGGGCGCCGAGTTCGACGAGGATGGATGGATCCAGCGGGAACCGAGTATGTGAGCGGCATTTCCGGACGTCCGGTTCAATGACCAGTTCCTTGAATCGCCGCTCAGCAGTGCTTGGGAAGTATTTGTTGTGCTCAGCCCACTTCCCCGCGACTTCTAGCCGATTCATGCAGTTTTCGACCAGGGGAATCCCATACCTCCTATTCCATTCATTGACGACCTCGACGAACTCCAGATACGGGACGTCATGCTCCTTGCAATAAGAAACGATGTCCTGTCCGGATCGGGAAAACCGAATGAACTCCAGGTTCAATTGCTTCTTCAGCTCTCTTTTCATTGCACATACACATAATGTAATGTGCAAAGGTATTGAGATCAAACTGTTTTAAATAGGCGCTTTCTCCGGACGGTTACAAAGAACTGGGGGAGTATCATCTTGCAATTAGTAGTAATCATCAGTGAATAACTGTATTGTTTTCTGACAATCAAAATCATCATGAACAAGAACACCATAAGGATTTTTTGCTATCTCGGTATCATCATCTTATTTGTCGGAGTAATTGCTCTATTTCCGGCAATCTTTTCATCTCATGAACTTCTGTTTCAAATCATCGCCGTTGTCCTTTCAGTCCTGTTTACGGCTGTCGTGACCAATACGCTTTTGACCGCTCAATCACAAAGCGAGGAAGACAAGGAGAAGAATATCAAAATCCACGAGGGGAATCTCAGGGCGTATTCTTCTTTCACGAAGCATATGTGGAAAGTGATTGATGATGAAAGGATTACTGATGAGGAGATCATTAACCTAAGAACGTTCTTCTTCGACAATCTGATTTTCCATCTTGATAAATCCCAACTATATAGCATCCAAACGGCATTCAAGCAGTTATACGATGATTTACTAAAGCTGGACGAAAAAGGAAGCGGGACCAAAAAGGCGGCTCAACGAGACCTCTATATCAAGTTCTCGACTCAAGTCGCCAACTGTCTGAAGGACGCAATCAATCCCAATAAGGAAGAAGAGAAAGTACCCTGGTATAAAAAACTGTTCAAGTCAAAAGAGAAAAAGATTCCTGATGTTGACATTAAAGATTTGTTCGGCTTGTTCTCAAGTGTAGCGAGTTTCTTCCCAGGAATAGAGGAAACAGTTTCTGTGGAAGAGGAAGCAAATCCCGAAATGGTCGACAGCAATATGCCGGACAGTCCAACTCCTCCTGAGGTCGAAAGGGCCATTCAACGGCAATCTTGGCATTTTTCGATGTGGGACGAGACCCAACTTGATTTCCTCGACAAGGATGGCAGGGAGTTGTCTTTGGTTGAATATGGGGAGTACTGGCGAACCAACTTGGTTAAGCAGGTCAAACCAGGAGACCTGGTATTTCTCTTCAAAGGGAACAAGCAATATGCAGGCGCTTTTTTGGCAAAGGGATGGCGTGTCTTTGAGTATGATGAAGAGAGAAATGTTCGAGAGATTGTTTCTGAAGGGATTAAAAAGGCCGTCGTTTTAGATGCGGATAGTCTACCTATCGAATCCGTAACGGAGCAACTTTCGAAGCATGATTTCTATAAATGTTTCTTGGACCCGAACTCAACCTCGTGCGCAAATATCATTGTCGAATCGTTGTCGTATATCCGCGAGGGGGTTCCTAACCCGAACACAACGTATCGTAAAACTATTTCCAGATATTATGGCCCTTATGCCGCAAAACTGCTACAGGTATTTGCGGATAACGAGAAAGATCCGGAAAAGAAAAGGAGAATTACTCAATTGTTTGAATAGAAACCACATAACCATATAATAGTCATAAATCATGAACCTATCTTCATCTGATAAGCTGGCGCTCATGTCTTTCAGTTCACTGGAAAGACAGGCTACGTACCAAGTCCTCTGTGGGATGATGGCCGTGGATGGCGACCGTGACCCCCGTGAAAAAAGGATCATCGAGGATTGCATGGCCGTGATGAACTTTACTGAGAGTGAACGTGTCGCTTCCCGTTCGCTTTCAGTCAATCAGCAGCTGCAAATCCTGAAATCGATGGATTACCTTCAAAAGATCGTTCTGGCGAAATGCCTGGCGAATGTCTCGATAGCCGATGGCGTCGTTACTCGCGAGGAGAACGGACTCTTCATGTATCTTCTCGATATCCTCGACTTGCCTGCCGACCCCGACGATTTGTTCCGATAGAACTCCTCCTGTGAAAGGGAACAGGCGTAAGTCGTAAGTCATGGCTGGGTAAGGTAGCGTCACTTCACGCGCACTCCAGGGTCGATACTAATCTGCGCAGATTGGCTTTGGTTCCCCAGAAACAAAAGGACCCCACCTTTAAAGATGGAGTCCTGCCAAGTTTCTCAGAGTTTAGTCGGTTATTAGTGATAAAGTGTTTTGTGTTTGTTCCGTCAAAGATACAACAATCGACCTACAAATCAACCGGTAATTTAGATTATCTTTGTAATCATAACGGTATTTGATGCCATGATTTCTTACGAGGAATACGAGAAAAGAGTTAAGTCGCCGATTACTGACGAAGATGACGACATGAGGCTGCCAATCCCTGTGTTTGTAATTATCGTTGTATTA
>JAEEGJ010002839.1_pt1 | contig 76646 bp, 55 predicted proteins | sample 8958761 | NCBI WGS metagenome assembly JAEEGJ01 (sample SAMN16246546, study PRJNA631951) | gut metagenome | biome: gut microbiome; feature: rumen; material: RS-attached | host: Bos | place: Iran: Karaj | collected 2018-10 | reverse complement strand
TTGCCCTAGTGTTGGTGGGGTGGTTATGACGAATCTCAAGGCTATGCCGGTTATACCGATATCAACCATTTGTATCCCGCTAATGGTGATGCCAACATGGCGAAATCCAATTATCCGCTGGGTGAGGTTTCCACCACGACTTTTAATAACGGCGTGACCAAGGTGGGAACCCCCAAGACAGGACAGGGAGGTGGCTGCAGCTGGGTGTTTGAGCCAGACGATCGTTATAAAGGTGACTTTGCGCGCACCTATTTCTACATGGCATGTGCCTATCAGGATTATAACTGGCGTTACACCTACATGATGACGAACAATTCATGGAAGACGCTCAACGAATGGTCTGTTGACTTGTTGTGCCGATGGGCAAGAAACGACGCAGTGAGCGACAAAGAGGTGGACCGCAACGACGCTGTGCAGAGGAGTCAGAACAACCGTAACCCGTTTATTGACATTCCCATGTTGTTTGAGTACATTTGGGGAGACCGTCAGGGACAGGTGTTCTACTTGAGTGATGCTGGCGCTGACACAACGACCTATACAGGTGAACCCGAGCTTATTGCTCCCACCCAGGGTACAGTGCTTGACTTTGGTGAGGTGGCAATCGGCAAAATGCTGGAATACACTCTCTATGTGAAGGGACGCGGCTTGACGAATCCCTTGTCGCTGCAGCTCTATCTGTATGATTATGAGATGTTCAGCATTCCTGTAACTACAATCAGCCGTACGATGGCCAACAGTGTCGAGGGCTATCCCCTGAAAGTCACCTACACGCCCACTACCATAGGTGATCACACTGCCCGTCTGCTTGTTTCGGATGGCGGACTTGTGGGTAGCGTGGGTGTTGAACTGCGTGCTCGATGCGTCGAGGTGCCTCATTTGTCAAGGCTGACGGCCTTGCCAGCCTCGGATATTAGCGAAAGTGGCTATACCGCTAATTGGCAAGCTGCCAGTGAACAAGTGGATTATTACATCATTACCCGAACGGTTTATAACAAGGACAGCGGTGAATCGCGCACTGAGAGTTTTTCTACCGATAATAGCGAGGAGACCACTTTCAAGTTCGATGATCGTCATGCGAACGAGTCGCACACCTACAGCGTGCAGTCTTACCGCTTGGGTTATGTGAGCGAACCTTCAAATGTCATCACTATCGATAGCAGCGGTCTGACAGGAATCGAGGCAGACAAACCCTTGCAGGTGCTCGCATTGGAAGGCGGTATCCTCATCAAGTGTAGCGAGAATGTGGGTGATGCCATTGTCTATGACATGGCTGGTCGCGTCGTGCGACACATCAGTAATCTCACCGATGACACTGTCATTGAGCTGCCTCGCGGCATTTATCTGCTCAAGACCACAACAAGTCGCAGCGCCTGGAAAGTCGCTGTGAGATGATAGCAGGAACAAAACGGGTATAACATAACAAACGGTTGACCAATTGTCAAAACGTTTGATTTTTGCCTGATGAAGTGATGATTACTCCTTGAGGAGGTTTCCGCCTGCCTTCAGAGCCTCCTCGTTGAGGGGGATGAGGTGCCAGTGGCGCTCGGGGAGGGTCTTCTTGAGGGCCTTGAGCACGCTCTCGATGGTCACCATCGGGCGAACCTTCAGCATCGAACCCAGGACGATCATGTTGAAGGTCTTGGAGTTCTTCATCTCGATAGACTTCTCAGTTGCATCGATCGGATAAATCTTGATGTCGGTGCGGGTGGGTTTCTTGTGGATGCCATAGGTGTCATACATCAGGATACCACCGGGCTTTACCTTGCTCTCGAACTTGTCCAGCGACTGCTGGTTGAGTACAACCACCACGTCATAGGTGTTGAGCACGGGCGAGCTGATGCGCTCATCGCTCACGATAACGGTCACATTGGCGGTACCGCCACGCTGTTCGGGACCATAAGAGGGCAGCCAGCAGACTTCTTTGTCTTCCATCAGACCAGAGTAGGCAAGAATCTTACCCATCGACAATACACCCTGTCCGCCGAAACCGGCAATAACTATTTCATTAATCATAGTGTCTTCTTAATTTTAGCGTTGAATACCATCTTTCAAGTCCTTCAAGTCTCCCAGGGGATACTTGGCGAACATATTCTCTTCCATCCACTTGTTGGCCTTCTCAGGAGTGAGTTTCCAACCGGTGTTGCAAGCGCTGACGATCTCGACAACCGAGGTGCCCTTGCAGTTGATGCTGTTCTCAAAGGCTTTCTTCAGGGCAGCTTTAGTCTTGCGGACGTTGGCTGCAGTGTGAACACTCTGACGGGTAACATAGCATGTACCGTCGAGTTGAGCCAGCAGCGGAGTGATGGCCAAGGGATAGCCATTGAGGTCCGGACGGCGGCCGTAGGGGCAGGTAGCGGTCTTCTGGCCCAGCAGGGTCGTGGGAGCCATCTGACCACCTGTCATACCGTAGATGGCATTGTTGATAAAGATGATGACGATATTCTCGCCACGGTTGCAAGCGTGAATCGACTCGCAGGTACCGATAGCCGAGAAGTCACCGTCGCCCTGATAGGTAAACACGAGGTTCTCGGGCCACAGGCGCTTTACAGCGGTAGCCAGTGCGGTTGCACGGCCGTGGGGAGCCTCTTCCCAATCAACGTCGATGTAGTTATAGGCAAATACTGCGCAACCAACGGGCGAAACGCCGACGGTCTTCTCAGCAACACCCATTTCCTCAATGACCTGTGCGACGAGTTTGTGCACAACGCCGTGGGAGCAACCCGGGCAGTAGTGCATGTGGACCCTATTCAATAATTTAGGTTCTGAATAGACCTTATTCTCAGGTTTAATGATATCGTTAAGTTCCATTGCGATCTTACTTATTAATGAGTTTCTCTTTCAGTACGTTCAACAGCTCGTCGGGAGTGGGCACGTTGCCACCAAAGCGGCCATAGTGCTCAACCGGCATCTTGCATTCAACGGCAAGCTTCACATCCTCGACCATCTGGCCGGCGTTGAGCTCAACGCACAGGATGCCCTTGACGTTCTTGGCGGCCTCACGGAGTTGCTTCTCGGGGAAGGGCCACAGAGTGATGGGACGGAACATACCAACCTTGATACCCTCGGCACGGGCCAGTTCCATCGTCTTCATGGCAACACGTGCGGTGGTACCGAAGGCGGTGATCAGATAGTCGCAATCCTCGACGTCAATGAGCTCGCAACGGGTCTCGTTCTTCTCGATCTCGCGATAGCAAGCCTGGAAACGCCAGTTGTTCTCCTCCATCTTGTCGTCGTCAAGCTCAAGGCTGGTAACGACATTGCTGGGACGCATGCCCTTGCGGCCGTTAACGGCCCACGGGCACTGCTCGCGGATCTCATCGTCGGTGCGGCGCGGACGCTGCTCGGGCAGCACGACCTTCTCCATGAGCTGACCGATGGTACCATCGGCGAGAATCATCGACACGCAACGATACTTGAAAGCCAGGTCAAAGCCCAGGGCGACCATGTCGGCCATCTCCTGAACGCTGCTGGGAGCAAGCACGATCATGTGGTAGTCACCGTGGCCACCACCCTTACAAGCCTGGAAATAGTCGGCCTGTGAGGCGTGAATCGTACCCAGACCAGGGCCACCACGCTGTACGTTGATCAGCAGGGCGGGAACCTCACTGGCAGCGAGATAGGACACACCCTCCTGCATGAGGCTGAAACCAGGGCTGGAGGTTGAGGTGCAGACAGCCTTACCGGTCATGGCACCACCATAAACCATGTTGATGGCAGCGACCTCGCTCTCGGCCTGCAGCACAACCATACCTGTAGTTTCCCAAGGCATTTCTTCCTCGAGTTTCTCAAGCACCTCACTCTGCGGAGTGATCGGGTATCCGAAATATCCGTCGGCGCCGTAGCGGATCATCGCCATGGCGAGGGCTTCGTTACCCTTCATCAATGTTACTTTATCGTTCATATTGTTCGACAGTAATTTAAATGGTTAATCACAATTAATTCTCGGCCGCACGATAAACCTCGATGCAAGCATCGGGGCAAACCATTGCACAACTTTGGCAACCGATACAGAGCTCCGGTTGCTCCATGTAAGCGAAATGATATCCGCGGTCATTCACCTCTTTCTCTTTGAGGTTCAGCACATTGCAGGGACAAGCCACAACACACAGGCGGCATCCCTTGCATCGTTCCGTATTTACTACTACGGCTCCATGAAATTTTGCCATAAAAAGAAATAGTTTAAAGTTTAAAAGGTTATTAATCTTGAGTTCGTTTAATTACCCACAAAAATACTTCTTTTTGGGGACATAGCAAGCAAAATCGAATGATTATTTACCAATAAATGATGATTTTTTCTCGCCCCTACAAAAAAACACAGCACAACTTCTATTGACACAAGTGGAAGAATTGTCGGTAGTGGGAGATATCATCCGTTGCTCATGGATGAAGTACCTAAGGGTAATTCTAATGGTATTTGTTGTGAAATTGAAACAAAGTACAAAAAGTATCAATATTGCAGTTAATTAATTGGAATTTTTAATATCTTTGCGAAAAAGTATTATAAAAATATAGGATTATGAAAACGTTTGTTTTACTTCTCGTCTCATTCATGCCATTTGTTTTGTTTTCGCAAAGCAAATCCAGCAACGTGAATATTAAAAAGCCCATGCCCTCAAATAATATAGTTATTGCTCCCGAATCTTCTGAGAATGTACTTACACAAAACACTCTTAACTTAGAAGTACAATTAATAGATGAGAACAAGAGTAGTGATCAACTATATTCTATCAGATTGTCCGGATTTCGCACCAGATCTGATAGAAGTAGAAGGCTGCTTTTGGTGGAAGCACAGCCCATTTTACTGACATTAAGTAATGGTAAAGTCTTGGAATTTAATACTGTTGGCGCGGGCATTAAAGAAGTCAACAATTCACATTCAGAATCCCACGGTATTGATGACGACCTTGTCTTTTTGGTTTCCCGTGAGCAAATCAACGAAATCATACAAGGTAAAATAGTAAATGTGCGTTTTGCGCTCAACGGTACAAGAATGATCGACTACAAGGTCGAGAATAATCGTTTCTCGGAAACCCTGAGTCAGCAACTTGATATCCTTGATGGCAATGAAAACCCAATTCCTGGTGACATTGACCGATACCTTGTGCCATTACAAGCCATCACCCCCTGAAAGGTAACCGACCAAACCAGCTCTTGTTGACATCAATTATTTGTCAAATATTTTGCATTTTATCCTGTTTGTTGTAATTTTGTGGATTAGTATTACTATTAACTTTTAAATTGTTGTGAATATGGATTTCTTTGCTGTCTTATTATCAATTATCTTATGGGGCATTTATCTTGCCGTTGCCTTTTTCGTTATTGTCTTGCTATACAAGTTATGGTTCATGTGCAATGACGTCAGCAGTATCAAGAAACAACTCGTCAAGAACTATGATATCGAAACCACTATTGAGTTCTTGCTGCGCATCGGGGAAAAAGAAAAAGCCAAGGAGTTACTTCTCAACCGGATTCTTACCAATGAATCGATATTCAACCGTGAGGCCGAGATGACCCAGGATGAAAAAATCGAAAACGTCTTCAGAGTCTATGAAGAGGAGCTAAAGAAACTCGGGTATGATGTTCCAGCGGCAACGCAAGACAAAACGCCAACTGCAAACTAAGGAACAAGAAACCTTTTCATCTGCAACAGCCTCTGCAGGCCGTCGATCTGCTCAAACGCACTTGAAACTCACGGCGTGTCCCAATGCAGAAACATGAAAACTGAATCATCTGAATAATAGCAAGGCGGCTGGACCTGGATGTGGTCTCGCCGCCTTGCATATTGACGGGGGCTCGCAAAAAGCCCTTAATGGGTCTACAATCTGGAGACGCAAGATTTTGCGTCCCTACAAGAGCGTTTAGTTACTTCTTGTTGTAGGCGTTGATGATGTTGTCGATGGTGTCATCGATGCGCATCTTGTAGAACGAGCGCCAAACGAAGAAGATAGCAACGAGAACGAAGATGATGCCTACCCAAGGAGCAAACTCACGGAAGTTCTCGCTGATGGCCATTTCCATGGCAAGCAGACCGAACAGAGTGGTGAACTTGATGATGGGGTTCAAGGAAACTGAAGAAGTGTCCTTGAAGGGGTCACCCACGGTGTCACCGACAACCGACGCGTCGTGCAGGTCGGTACCCTTGAGGTCAAGGTCAACCTCGACAACCTTCTTACTGTTGTCCCAGCTACCACCAGCATTGGCCATGAACACAGCCTGGAACAGACCGAACAAAGCAATCGAGATGAGGTAGGAAACGAACAGCGAAACGGCATTGTTGCCACCCACGCTACCCGGCGATGCCAAGCAGGCGAAACCGAGGGCGAAGAAGAAGATGGCCAGGAAGATGTTGAACATACCCTTCTGGGCATACTGGGTGCAGATCTTCACCACCTCTACCGACGACTTGGTGTCGGCCTTCTTGGGAGCGTTGGGATCGAGCTTGATGTGGTCCTTGATGAAGGCCACGGCACGGTTGGCACCGACGGTAACAGCCTGGGTCGAAGCACCGGTGAACCAATAGATGACCATACCACCCAGCAGGAAGCCGATGATGGTGTAAGGATTCAGCAGGTTCAGCAGGCTGGCGGGATCCACGCCGAGGGTCTTCTGGATCACAAGGATGATCGAGAAGATCATCGTGGTAGCACCAACGACAGCGGTACCGATGAGCACGGGCTTGGCAGTTGCCTTGAAGGTGTTGCCGGCACCGTCGTTCTCCTCGAGATAGTGCTTGGACTTCTCCCAGTCGGGGGCAAAGCCGAAGTCTTTCTCAATTTCCTCGTCCTTGTTGGGCACCTCCTCGATGAGGGAGAGCTCATAGACGCTCTGGGCGTTGTCGGTAACGGGACCGTAGCTGTCCACAGCGATGGTCACGGGACCCATACCCAGCATACCGAAGGCCACCAGACCAAAGGCGAAGATAGCGGGATAGATCATCATGTCGCTGGGGATGTCAATCGAGAGAGCATAGCCAGCAAACATCAGCAGGGCAAATGCCAAACCGGTCCAGAAACCAGAGAAGTTACCGGCAACAAAACCGCTGAGGATATTCAGCGAAGCACCACCGTGATGTGAGGCCTTTACCACCTCCTGGACGTGGCCGCTCTTGGGCGAAGTGAAGATCTTGGTAATCTCGGGAATCAAGGCAGCGCCCAGGGTTCCCAAGGAGATGACGCTTGCCAACTGCCACCACAGGTTACCACCCAGCGAGTTGAGCTGGAAGTAGGATACGATATAGGTTACAGCGATACTCAGCGCCGAAGCGATCCAGATGAGGCTGGTCAACGGCTTCTCAAAGTCGAGGCTGTCCTTGCCAGAATACTGTGCCTTGCACAGGCCCTTGTTAATCCAGTAGGCCACAATCGAGGTGATGACCATGAGGATACGCATCGAGAAGATCCAGATGAGCAGACGGGTCTGAACCTCGGGGTTGCCAACAGCGAGCAAGATGAACGATACCAGAGCGACACCCGTCACACCATAGGTCTCAAAACCGTCGGCCGTGGGACCAACGCTGTCACCAGCGTTATCACCGGTACAGTCGGCAATCACACCAGGGTTGCGGGGATCGTCCTCACCAATCTTGAAGACCACCTTCATCAGGTCACTGCCGATGTCGGCAATCTTGGTGAAGATACCACCGGCGATACGCAATGCGCTGGCACCGAGGCTCTCACCGATAGCGAAGCCGATGAAGCAGACACCTGCCAAGTCACAAGGAACAAGCAGCAGGATGACCAACATGATGAACAGCTCGACACACACCAGCATCACGCCGATGCTCATGCCCGCATTCAAGGGAATGTTGAGCAGACGCAGCGGGTCGCGACGCAGCGAGGCAAAGGCCATGCGTGCGTTAGCATAGGTGTTCATGCGGATACCGTAGGCTGCCACGGCATAGGAACCGAGCATACCGATAACGGTTGACAGCAGGATGATCAGCACTTCCCACACCTTCATGCCACTGAGGCCACCGAAGTAGAAGGCAACCACAACGCCGATAAAGATGAACAACACAGCGAGAAAACGTCCCTGCTGCTTGAGGTAAGTCGAACAGGTCTTGTAGATTACCTCACCGATCTCGCGCATGGCGGGATGAACGGGAAGGCTTTTGGTTCTCATGAAATGATACACGCCGAAGAGCATACCCAGCACGCACACCAGGAATCCCCAATGCAGGAAACTCAGGTCGTGGAGCGAAGAGGGCATCACCAGGTCAGCTTCACTGGCACTCATCCCCAGGGACGATGCCAATGCCAGCAAGAAAAGAAATGATTTCTTCATAGATTTTTCTTTGTTATTATGTAGTAATGTTTATTGTTTTTCGGGTTCTCATGTGATTTCATCGTTGAAATCGGGCGCAAATTTACTACCATTTTTTTTAATAGGTCATATAATATTGAAAATTTAACACCATTGACGCTGAAAAAAATGGTTTCACGATGCTAAAAAAGCAAAAAAAATGGCAAAAGAACCGTTTTTTATCATTTTTCTCTGACAAAATGCCGACTCTTTTGCCAAAAATGTGGCAATTTCCCAAATTACAATCTGTAACCTTGAGGCCTTCTAATCAAACACATAATTAAGGAAATCGTTCAAGGGCTTGAGAGGTTTTAAGTCACCGGCGACACGCTCGACCCAATCCTCACAGTCAAAGTAGTCCTCGTCGAGGTACTTGACCAGCAGAAACTCCTTCATTTTGAGGTAAAGTGCTAAGGGATGGTCGGCTGGATAGCCAGCGGGCACCTTCTTCAGAGAGCGTGACATCCATTGGTAGCGGCTGGTGATCTCAGGATTGTTAACAAGAGCGAGAAACTCCTCGGGTTCAGCATCGATGAGCCCACGCAACTGCTCCAGGATGGGTTTCTCAGGCCACCAGATGCCGCCGCACAGCATCAACTCATCTACACCGAAGTGGACGTAGTAGCATGATTGCACCGTGTGGCGCCCTCCACGGCCAATGACACCCGAGAAATAGGTCTTGTAGGGACTCTTGTCATGTGAGAAACGAATGTCGCGATAGATGCGGTAAACACTGTCCTTCACCGACAATCCGCGGGCTTGCGGGTCAAAGTCGGCAACGAGAGCGATAAGCCGTTCCATGTCCTGTTCCCATGCGCCACGCAAGACGTCAAAGCGGTCCTTGCGCGCCTTGAACCAAATGCGGTCGTTGTTGACAGCCAACTGTCGCAGAAACGCCAGAATTTCAGTTATATTGCTTGCTGATTTCATAGTTTTCTCTTTCGTGTTGTAGTGCAAAGATAATCAAAAAAAGCCAAACGAGCAAAGGTGGTGATGATATAGATGTTGGCCCTTTGGTGAGATTAACTGCCCACGGGCGAGAAATTGAACAAATAGTACCATATATATTTGCAGAAGTCATTTCAGATTACTACCTTTGTGGGGAATCATTTAAACCGCAAACCCATAAACATTAAAAAGACATATGAAGAGATTACTGTTTTTTTTGACAGCCGGCATCATAACGATGTCGCTCCTGGCCCAGAAACCAGCCTCCATTGATGACATCTTCCAGTTAGTATCCTGGGACCTGGGAGCCATGACTATATATCAAGAAGGGGAAATTTTCGTTCTCCAAAACGCTGAAAGTAACCTGACACTCTGCCTGGAGCCAAAAGGGAACGGCGTTTATCAAGAGATATCAGTGGATAGGGACATGATAGGTCAAGGCGCACGGTTCGTTGCCGAGAAAGTGGGTGACGTGACAACACTGACGGCATACAACGGCAAGATGATGCTCTTTTCACTTATCAGTTGCGATGACCTGATGGCATACCGCAACAAGGCATACCGCCGTATTCTGAAAAGCCGGTTTGAACCAACCGATGAGGGTCCCATCACCATCACCGATAACACGATGAGCGGTCCTATCCTTCCCGGCAGCCCTGACATCACCTACTTCTTTGTTGAAGATGGGAAAGGGGACCTGACAGACATCATCCGTCTCTCACCGGGACGTTTCCATCTGGCCTTCTCACCGGCAGACAAGGGCCTCAACTTGCACTTTTGCAGTTACAATCCTCAGACAGGCGACCTCGACGTCAACTATGAACGCGAGAACACCCTCATCCTGCGTTACGCCAAAGACCCGGGGTGGCCATGGCTCAGCACAGATGTTCTTGACACAGGTTTCATCATCTACAACTTCGAGAAACCCTACTGGCAGCTCATGTTGAACAAACTAAAAACCCAAAAGCACCCCAACGAGGTGGAACGGTGGAACCGAAAACTGATTGAGAACCTCTTAAAATACAATGATCCTTACACAGGCATCGGGAGTACTGATTATTAACGTTGGACGTAAAATCAAAAGCCCCAAGAGACCATCGTTAAAACTCACATAACGTCTTAAAATACATTAAATAATAAGAGAGCCCTGCTTGTGATCGGGCTCTCTGTCTGACTACAACCGTATGAACTTACCCGGCGGCAACCTCGTATCATCATCGTCTTGTTTAAAGCAGCAATTGCGCAATACCAGATTTGTAACAAAAATATGATAATACGTAGGAATTTAATGCCTGATGATGGAAAATATCGAAAATTTATCACAAATAATTTGCTATTAACAAAAAGTTTTCATTACCTTTGGAGCACCATTATTATTGATTAATCACCTAATTATTAAGTCACCATACTATTAATCATTTAATCTTAAAAGACTTATGAAGAAAATCTTGTTCTTTCTGACCGCCGCCATCATGGCGATGACTCTTACAGCCGCCCCTGTGGACCAGGCCACGGCAATGAAAAAAGCACAAAGTTTTTTGGCTAACGAGCTTTATGCAGGCAAAATCATGGCCCCTGCAGCATTGCATCCAGTGCTGCTCAAGGCAGAGATGGGCAACGTGAAAGTCAACGAACCTGTCTATTACATTTACAACACCTCCACTACATTTATTGTAGTTGCCGGTGATGATCGCGCCGATGAAATTCTTATGGTAGGCGACCGTCCTCTGAGCAACGTGAGCAACCTGCCTTTGGGCCTCCAAGACATGCTCGGACAGTACAAGGACCAAATCATGTTCCTGCAGGAGCATCCGGGTTTGCAACCCAACGGATTTTCCCAGCAAACAACACCGTCGCTGCAAGCCACAACCTATGGCCCGCTGTTGACTTGCAATTGGGACCAGGAGGCACCTTACTACAACCAGTGTAAATTCGGTAACTATCAGTGCTTGACAGGGTGCCCCGCAACCTCTGCCTCGATGGTATTCTATTACTGGAAGTATCCCACCGGCCCGACTCCCGTTGTTCCTGGCTACAAATCAACCATCAGCGTATCCAGTTATAGCTCAAAGAGCTATACCCACTCGGCACTGCCCTCGACGACGTTTGACTGGGCAAATATGCTGGACAGCTACACTGGTAGCTACACCACCGCCCAGGGTACAGCTGTGGCCACGCTGATGCACTATGTGGGACAGGCCGAGCGTATGGGCTACGGTACGAGCGCTGCAGGTGGTAGCGGTGTGAGTGTTGACAGTGTGTGCAACATTCGCGACGCTTTCACCTTCTTCGGCTATGATTCCAGCACCACCCGTTTTGTCAAGAAGACCAGCGCCTACAGCGGTGGCTCCACCCTTTACACCGACTCACAGTGGGCTTCATTGATACAACAAGAGATGGCCGCCGGCCGTCCCATCGTCTTCTGCGCTGTCAGCTCCAACGCCGGTGGACACGCCTTCAACGTGGACGGTTATAACAGCAGCACTAATAAGTATCACATCAACTTCGGTTGGAGTGGTGACGGTAACGCATGGTGTTCGCTGAACGCATTCGGTTACAGCAGCTACAACTTCAACGTATATCAGCAGATGGTCATCGGTATCCAGCCGCCCAGTGGCAGCAGCGCCACTCCCACGCTGACCGTTAGCCCCACGTCATTGTCATTCAGCACTACCGCCGGACAGTCTGTGAGCAAGACCTTCACTGTTACCGGTACTAACCTCACGGGCAACGTGACCCTGACGAAGACCGACGCCAACGGCGCTTACACCATTTCACCCACGACTATCAGTGCCAGTGCTGCTGCCAATGGTGCCACTGTTACGGTCACCTATAATCCCAGTGCAGCCGGTTCTCACTCAGGCAGCATCGCGATTGCAAGCAGCGGAGCAACCAGCAAGACGGTTTCGTTGAGCGGTACCGCGACCGCAGCAGCCCTCACAACCTATACTCCCGTGATGAGCGCAGCTAACAGCAACTATGTCACCAGCTCGAGCTTCCGTGCCGACTGGACTGACCAGACCTCTAGCGCCAACGTCTCCAGTTACACCCTGCAAGTGAACAGCCAGGGCAGTTCAACGCCGTCAAACGAGGTCACCCTGCTGGGTACCATCAATGGCAGCAACTACACTGGCAGCTACACCAACATCACCTTGACCGCACCATGGGGCGGCTCCAACGTGAGGGGTGGTAACAACGCTGTTTACACCAAGAACTCATCAGGCACCGGTTATATCACATTCACTGTGCCTTCGGGCTACAGCAATGCCACCTTCAGTGTTCAAATCACTACTGTCTCTGGCTCATATGGCACCGGAAACATTACCGTGAAGTCGGCCAGCACTTCGGCAGTTGGCCACACCTTCTCGAAGGGCGAGACCTATACCTGGATTGTCACTGCTAGCGCTGGCGACAAGATCACCATCTACTCGACCGACAGCAGCTACTCGCCAGACATGTCGCTGATCAAGGTTTATGCAGGCAACATCAACCTTAACGCCAGCGAAACCGGCGACGCTAATTCCCGCACCATCACCGGCATCACCAACAAGTACTACACCGTCAGCAACCTGACTGCCGGCACCACATATACTTATAAGGTGAAAGCCATCTACACCGACGGTAGCGTGAGCGCCTGGAGTAACGAGCAGAGTGTTACCCTCGACGAGGAACAGCAAACAGCTACTCCCACCTTGACAGTAACGCCCACCAGTCTGAACATGAGCGCTAAGGTTGATGGCACCGCCACCGCCACCTTTAAGGTAACGGGTGCAGACCTGACAGGCAATGTAACGCTCAGCGTGAGTGGCTCTGATGTCTTCACTATCTCCACCTCGAGCATCACGGCAGCCAATGCCGCTAATGGTGTGAATGTGACCGTAACCTACAAGCCCACGGCCTATGGCACTCAGACCGCCACTGTCACTGTGGCTAGTGCAGGCGCAACAAGCAAGACGGTTTCCATCACCGGTAATGCCACCCTTGATAAAGCAAACCCCGTGCTGAGTGCACCTACTGTCGTTTCCAGCACCAGCTTCACCGCCAACTGGACTCACGATGTATCGGCATCGTCAGTATCGAGCTATTCACTGTATGGCACGCTCACCGCACAACCTAGCGGTGGTGACGAACCCACCTCGACCCTGCTGGGCAGCCTCGATGGCAGCAACTACACCGGCAGTTATGCCAGCATCACCCTGACCTCGCCTTGGGGCGGCAGCAATGTGAAGGCTGGCAATGGCGCTATCTACACCAAGAACTCGTCTTCATGGTGGAGCACAAGCTATGGCAACATCACCTACACTGTACCCTCGGGTTACAGCAACGCCACCTTCACCATTCAGATCACTACCGCCAACACCAGCTATGGCAGCGGTACCATCACCGTGAAGTCGGCCAAGACTTCAGCTGTGAAACTCAGCGTATCAAAGGGTAACACCTATACCTGGACCGTGACTGCAAGTGCAGGTGATAAGATCACCATCTACTCGACCGACAACAGCTACTCGCCCGATATGGCTTACATCGGTATCTATGCCGGCACGATGAACCTGAATGCTACCGCAACCGGTGACAACACTAACTTCGTTATCACCGACATCGACGCTAGCAGCACGGGTATAACTCTGAGCAACTTGGTTGAGGGCGGCACCTACAGCATCTACCTCGTGGCTAACTATGTTGACGGAACCACTGCCACCAGCAACACCCAGGAGGTAACCCTCGTTACTGTGAACATGGGCAATCAGACTGCTGTCAGCACGCTTGCTGCCGACGGTGATGAGGTTGAGTCGGTAACCTACGTGAACATGAGTGGTGTTCAGAGCAAGGAACCGTTCGATGGCATCAACATCGTAGTTACCCGCTACAAGAGCGGTGCTGTGAAGAGCACTAAAGTGCGCTATTAAGCCACTTTATTAGTCTATTAGAACACACTAATAAACATTATTGATTGAGAGAGTGGCGCCTACACCAGGCGTCACTCTCATTTTCATGCCCCACATTATTTTTTTAAGACAAAAAACCAAGAAAACTTTTGGGGTTTTAAAAGTTTTCTCTAATTTTGCACCCAAATTCAGAGATAAACCATTACAGCAATATCCAATGGACACAAGAGAAAGGATTGTGCAGGAATGCAGCCAGATGCTGATGAGCGTGGGTCCCACATCGATGACGATGGATGACGTGGCACGCGCCTGCGGCATCTCGAAACGCACACTCTATGAAACCTTCCCGGATAAGCGCACACTCATTAGCGAGTGCATGCACCGCGAACATGAGGCAAAGAATGCGCAATTGAAAGAGATTTTCAACACGTCATCCAATTGTTTTGAGGCGATGTATAGAGTGTATCAGCGCGCTCGCAAGATGTATGAGGCTACCTCAATGGCGTTTATCAACGACATTAAACGCCTGTACCCTGACATTTTTGAGAAGCACATCGAGAACGAGAAGAACGTGATTACCGGCATCGCTTCGGTGCTGCGACAGGCCCAAGAAGAAGGTCTGGTCATCAAGCGCATCAACCCAGAGATTGCCGCTTACCTGTTCTCCCAGTCCATGCGCGCACTTCACGAGAATTCAAGCGGCGCCAAATACGGATTCAAGGAGGAAGACATGTTTGACCACGTCTTCATCAGCTTCTTGCGTGGTGTGGCAACAATCAAGGGAATCGAGATGATCGAGTACCTTGAGAAGAATCAATCCGAAAATCAATAAAACTACACTATACAATGTACAACAAAAAGTTATTCTACATTATTGTATTAATGTTACTAGGCGGTGCCATGAGCGCCCAGGCACAACTGTCGTTGTCGCTTGACGAGTGCATCCGCATCGCCCTGAATGAGAACCCCACCATCAAGGTGAAGGAGATGGAAATCACCCGCGTGGACTACAGCCGCAAGGAGGTATTGGGGCAATTGTTTCCTTCTATCAACCTGGCTGGACAATACCAGCGCAACCTGTCGTTGCAGACCATGTACATGGATACCGAGGCCGGAACCATGGCCATCAAGATGGGTAGTGACAACACCCATAGCGGAGGTTTCCAGGCATCGATTCCCCTTGTAGTGCCCCAGTTGTGGAAATCCATCAAACTGAACGAAAACCAGATTCTGCAGAATGTTGAAGCCGCCCGCGCCAACAAGTTGTCGCTGGTGAACCAGGTGGAGAAGACCTATTATGCGCTGCTGCTGGCTCAAGACAGCAAGCGTGTGATTGAGGAAAACCATGCCACCGCCAAGTTGAATGCCGAGATTTTCCAGAAGAAATTTGAGCTAGGCGCCGCATCAGAGTATGATGTGCTGCGTGCCAATGTTGCTGTTACCAACCTGGAACCCTCGATTGTCGAGGCCGAGAATTCCATAAATGCCCTACTGCTCCAGTTGAAGGTGCTCATGGGTATGGATGTGCGCACCGAGATAGCGCCCAGCCAGCAGTTGGATGACTTCAGGGGTGAGATGTATGAGCGCGTGATGAGCAACACCCTGGGCAGTGACACCACACTGGCCAACAACACCAGCCTCAAGGCGATGGACCTGCAGACCGACTATCTGAAGAAGGTCCTCGACGTGCAAAAGATGGCCTGGTACCCCACCCTGACCGGTAGCGCTAGCCTCATGTGGCACTCCATGAGTAACGGCAGCCCCCTGAGCGGATTCCGGTGGAGCCGTGCTTCGAACGTGGGACTGACTATCGCTTTCCCCATTTTCCAGGGCGGTCAACGCTACTACAAGCAGAAACAGGCCGAAATCGCCGTCGAGGAGATGAAGTGGCAACGCGAGAACCTGGAGCGTAGCCTGCACATGCAAGTTGCCACCCAAAACGATGCCATCGCTAAGAACCTCAAGCAGATCGAGAGCAATGAGGCAGGTGTGAACATGGCCGAGAAAGCCAACGACATCATGCAACAGAGTTTCAAAATCGGTGCCGCCTCGTTCATCCAGTTACGCGACACTGAGGACGCTCTGATGGCTGCCCGACTGGCTTACTACCAAGCAATTTACAACTATCTGGTAGCTGAGAGCGACCTGGAGTTTGTACTGGGCAATTCACATTATGTGAGGTGATCAAATCATTTGAAAATCAAAAAACAAACAACATAATCACGACAATGAAAACAAAGAAATTTTTACCGATTGTGATGCTCGTGTTAGCATTGGCATCCTGTTCCAGTAAAGACGACAAGAAAGCCACCGAGGTGAAGGAAGAACTTCCCATCGTCGAGGTTGTAACCATCGGCGAACAGGCAGTGGCTCAAACCAGCGAGTACACCGGTACCGTCGAGGCTTTCAAAACCAACAACATCTCCTCGAACAGCGGCTCACGCATTAAGCGCATCCTGGTTGACGTGGGTTCACGCGTGGCCCGTGGCCAGCGCCTGGTTATTCTTGATGACGTGAACATTGCCCAACAGCAGATTGCCCTGGCCAACACGAAGCGCGAACTCGACCGCGCCCGTGAGTTGGTGAAGATTGGTGGAGGCACGCAGCAGACTGTTGACCAGCTGCAGGCTCAGTACGATGCCACGGCACGCGCCATCCGCACCATGCAGGAGAACACCGTGCTCACCTCACCCGTGAGCGGCGTGGTGACCGCCAAGAACTATGACGCAGGCGACCTGCCTGCAGGACTGCCCGTGCTCACTATCGAGCAGCAGAATCCCCTCAAGGTCATCGTCAACGTGAATGAGAGCGAATATCCCAAGGTGAAACGCGGAATGCCCGTGACAGTGAAGTTTGACACTTATGGTGACGAGACTTTCCAGGGACAGGTTTACCTGATTCATCCCACCGTTGATGCCACGAGCCGCACCTTCCAGGTCGAGGTGGCCATCACCAACCGTCAGGACAAGGTGCGCACCGGCATGTTCGCTCGCGTGAACTTCAACTATGGCACCAACCACAGCGTCGTGGTTCCCGACCGCGCCGTGCAAAAGCAAGTGGGCTCGGGCGTCCGTTTCGTCTGGGTTTATCAAGGTGGTGAAGTGGAACTGCGCGAGGTCGAGCTGGGTCAACGTCTGGAGGACCGCTATGAAATCAAGGGCGGTCTGGCTCCTGGTACCCAGGTGGTTATCGCCGGAGCATCACGCCTACAGGATGGAGCCAAAGTGCAACTCAAGAAATAACCCTATTCTGTCATGAGTCTTTATTCCAGTTCAGTAAAACGACCAGTGACCACGGTCCTCGTGTTCGTGGCACTGATTGTACTGGGTCTGTTCTCCTTGAAGAATCTGCCCATTGACCTGTTTCCTGATGTGGACACCAACACCATCATGGTGATGACTAGCTATGCGGGAACAAGTGCATCGGACATTGAGCAGAACGTGACCCGCCCGCTCGAGAATACGCTCAACTCGGTGGAACACCTGAAACACATCACCTCGAACAGCCGTGAGAATGTGTCGGTCGTGACCTTGGAGTTTGAGTACGGTTATGACATCGAGTCATTGACCAACGATGTGCGCGACAAGCTCGACATGGTGTCGAGCATGTTGCCCGATGATGCCAACACACCCATCATCTTCAAGTTCAGCAGCGACATGATTCCCATCGTGCTGCTCTCGGTACAGGCATCGCAGAGTATGCCTGGCCTATACAAGATTCTTGATGAGAATGTCGCCAACACGTTGGCACGTGTCGATGGTGTGGGTTCGGTGTCTATCGCCGGTGCCCCCAAGCGTGAGGTTCACGTCTATCTGGACCCCCTGCGCATGGAGGCCTATAAGTTGAGTGTAGAGACTGTTGCCGCTCTCATCGGAGCCGAGAACCGCAATATTCCTGGCGGTACGTTTGACATCGGTAACGAGACTTACCCCTTGCGTGTGCAGGGTGAATTCTCTGACCCGCAGCAGATGGGCAATATCGTCGTGGGCATGTCACCCTCAGGCGGTGTCGTTCACCTCAAGGATGTCGCCCGCATCGATGACTCACTCGAGGAGCGTGCCCAGGAGAGCTACAGCAACGGCCAGAAGGGTGCCATGATTATCGTTCAGAAGCAGTCTGGCGCCAACTCGGTGCAGATTTCTGAGAAGATAGCCAAGGAGTTGCCCAAAATCCAGAAGAATCTTCCCAGCGACATCAAGTTGGACTACATTGTGGACACTAGCGATAACATCCGCAACACCATCGGCTCGCTGGTCGAGACCGTGTTGTTCGCGCTGTTGTTCGTGGGAATCGTGGTGTTTGTCTTCTTGGGCCGTTGGCGCGCAACCGTCATCGTGCTGGTGACCATCCCCATCTCACTGATTGCATCGTTCATCTATCTGTATGCGACCGGCAATTCGCTGAACATCGTGTCACTGTCGGCATTGTCTATCGCCATTGGTATGGTGGTCGATGACGCCATTGTGGTGCTCGAGAATGTGACAACCCACATCGAGCGCGGTTCGGCACCCATGCAGGCCGCTGTGAATGGCACCAACGAGGTGGCGCTGTCGGTTATGGCATCGACGTTGACGCTGATTGCCGTGTTCTTCCCGCTGACGCTTGTCAAGGGTATGACAGGTGTGCTGTTCAAGCAGTTGGGTTGGATGGTGACCATCATGATGGTGCTGTCGCTGATCTGCGCCTTGATGCTGACTCCCATGCTGTGTAGCCGCCTGCTGCGCCTCAACGTGGGTGACACCAAGATTTTCCAGAAAGTGTATGGCCCCATCCTCAAGGTGCTCAACAAAATCGATGATTTCTACGCTAAGGTATTGGACAAGTGTGTGGCCCATCGTTGGATCACCACAGCTGTCGCCTTGGGCGTCTTTATCGCCTCGATGTTCCTGATGAAGTTCATCGGCACCGAGTTCTTCCCCACCAATGACAACAGCCGTCTGGGTGTGCAACTCGAGTTGCCCATCGGCTCCCGTGTGGACTTGGCCAAGGACGTCAGCGAGCGACTCTATAAAGAGTGGACCGAGAAGTACCCCGAGATCAAGGTGTTCAACTACCGAGTGGGTCAAGCGAGCAGCGACAACATGTTCGCCTCAATGCAGGACAATGGTTCGCACATCATCTCGATGAACATCACACTGGTGGATGCCGACAAGCGTAAGCGTGGCATCGTCGAGATTGCCGGTATGATGCGTGAAGACCTGAAGAACTATCCCGAGCTGAAGAAAGCCATGGTTAACGTCGGCGGCAGCCGTGGTGGTGGCATGAGCGGCCAGAGCACACTGGACTATGAGATTTATGGCTATGACTTCACCAAGACCGACAGTGTCGCCCAAAGGCTGAAGCGCATCCTTGAGAACGTGCCCGGCGCAGCTGATATCAACATCAGCCGCAGTGATTACCAGCCTGAATATCATGTTGACTTTGACCGCGAAAAACTGGCGATGTACGGCCTGAACCTGAGTACTGCTGCAACCGCACTGCGCAACCGCATCAACGGTACAACAGCAAGCTACTTCCGCGAGGACGGTATGGAGTATGACATCAAGGTGATGTATGACCCTGAACACCGCCGCAGCATCAGTGACATTGAGAACATCATGCTCTATAACTCGATGGGAACGGGTGTCCGCCTCAAGGAGGTGGGAACTGTTACCGAGCAGTTCTACCCGCCCAACATCGAGCGTAAAGACCGCGAGCGCATCATCACCGTATCGACAGTTGTTCAAAACCGCCCGATGAGTGAGGTCATCGCCGATGCCCAGCCACTGATTGACAAAATGGAGAAGCCCAGCGATGTTGTTATTCAGCTGAGCGGTAGCTTCGAGGACCAACAGGATTCGTTCGGCGACTTGGGATTGCTGGGTCTGCTCATCATCCTGCTCGTGTATATGGTAATGGCCGGACAGTTTGAGTCATTTACCTATCCCGGTATCATCATGACGTCGATTCTGTTCGCATTCTCGGGTATCGTGCTCATCTTGTTGCTGACGGGCACCAACCTGAATATCATGTCGATGATTGGTGCCATCATGTTGATCGGTATTGTAGTGAAAAACGGTATTGTGCTCATCGACTACATCAATCTGAACCGCGAACGTGGCATGAGCATCCGCCGCGCTGTGATTCACGGCGGTCACTCACGTCTGCGTCCTGTGCTGATGACCTCGATGACCACCATCTTGGGTATGGTGCCTATGGCTGTGGGTACCGGTGTGGGTAGTGAAATGTGGCGCCCGATGGGTACTGCCGTGATTGGTGGTCTGGCCATGTCAACGCTGATGACCCTGCTGTTCGTGCCGACGATGTACACCATCTTTGCCTACAATGGCATCAAGCGCACCCGCAAGAAACTACACGACAATAACAAAAAATAACAATAGTTGAGAGTTTTCAGTTGTCAGCGGCATCCGCTCTCAACTGAAAACTGAAAACTGAAAACTGAAAGATATGAAAGCGATATTTATAGCCTTTGACGAGGCCTACTATGACCGCATTGTCGAGAAGTTGCATCTGCTCAACTGCCGTGGTTTCACCGGTTGGCGCGAAGTGCAGGGACGCGGCAGCAAGACGGGTGAGCCGCACTATGCCACCCATGCCTGGCCTTCGATTGCCTCGGCCATCCTCACAGTGGTTGATGACCGCCGCGTGGACATTGTGCTAGACGAATTGCACGCAATGGACCTGGCAACACCCAAACTGGGCTTGCGCGCCTTTGTCCTTCCTGTGGAGCGAACCATTTGATTCGCCTCCTCGAATACATCAAGCAAGGTTTGTCTATTTTCAGCAGGCAAACCTTGTCTTGTCATTTGGCCAATCGGGTTGATTCCTGTATTTTTGCAGCACGAACATGATGGAGAATAACATAACAGCAAGAGCAACACAACGCATTGGGTATATCGATGCGTTGCGAGGCTTCACCATGTTTCTGGTTGTGCTGGAACATGTGGCGGCCATGTGCTGGGGCATCGTGGGCAAGGGCATCTCAGTCCACGACTACCTGGTACAGGTGAGGATGCCTTTGTTTTTCTTCATCAGTGGCTTTGTTTTGAACAAGAAGGATGTGGTGTGGAACGAACGGCACATCATCAGGTTTTTCAAGAAAAAAATTCCCGTGCAACTGATCAGTCCCTTCATCTTCTTTGCGGTATTCCTGCACGTGAATGACGTCTCACTGGCCAACGGACTGATGGACAAGTACAAGGCAGGTTACTGGTTCACATTGGCATTGCTGGAGTTCTTTGTGTTGTATGCGATTGTTAGATTCTGCGTGCGCAACAGCCGTTGGTCGAGCATTCTGCTGGTCATTCTCGGCTTAGTACTGTATGCGTGCTGTTGGCCGGAACTGACCACCGGCAACAAGACTATTGACAACCTGTTCATGTTGTTGAGTGTGCACCAGTGGCGATTCTTCATCTTCCTGGTGCTGGGAACTATGGTAAGGGAACATTTTGGCACTGTGGAACGGTGGCTCGACGGTAAATGGGTGCTGCCCGTGTGCATCTCATTCTTCCTGCTTGTCAATGCCTTTGGGAACATCTTGCCGGTCAAGGCAATACCCATGAGAGGGCTCCTGTCTCTGACGGGGTTGGTTGTCGTGTTCTCTTTCTTCCGCAACAAACAGGCATTGTTTTCTCGTGAAACCGCATTGGGCCGCACAATGCAGTATGTCGGCAGGCGCACACTCGACATCTATCTCATCCACTACTTCTTGATTCCCACTGGTTTGAGTTTCGTCACTGTGTTCGAGGATCATCCGATGCCCGTCATTGAAATTGTCGCATCATCGCTAATCGCTGTCATCATCATTGCCCTGAGCCTGCTCGTGAGCAACCTCATCAGACTCAGTCCCTGGTTGGCAAAATGGCTGTTTGGCGCTAAAGTTGATGAATGAAGCCAGAAAACGCCCCATCCAGAAAAACCCGAAAAACTGGTGACTAACAATTAAAAATCACTACCTTTGCAGCCGTGAAGATATTAAGACCGCTCATATTAACCCTGATGGTGATGGTTGCCGCATCGACGAATGTCGCTGTGGCACAGTTCTCACAGGAACGTTCCAAACCCGCCAAGATAAAAAAGCAGCGGGTCGAGCCATCGTTTGCATGGAGCGTGAGCGAGCCCTTGGGGCTGCATTTCCCCTCGACCATCGATACCATTCACCTGGACTACCACCGCACGATGGTGCCATCGATGGTGAGTGACGCGTGGCTGACCACAGGCAACTATGGGGCACCGGGTCAAAACCAGATTTTCTTTGAGCGGCCATTGACAAGCGAGTTCTTCTTTGAAGATGCTATCGAGGCATGGATGCATGACACGGGCAAAATGCGATTCTACAACACGCGCATCCCCATGACGCTGCTCAGCCACTCGACAGGCGGTGACAAATACAGCAACCTGGACCGTACCCAAGTGGAATTCTCGGGCAACGTGGACCGTAAGACCCAAGTGGGCGGAGGCATCGACTACATCTACAGCAAGGGCTCTTATGATGTACAGGCCGACAAAGACTTCACATGGCGCCTGTTCGGGTCACATATGGGTGACCGATACGAGATGCAGACGTTCTTCAACCACTACAACTATACCACCAAAGAGAGTGGCGGCATCACCGATGACCGCTACATCACCGACCCCGCCGAGGTCCAGGGTGGTGATACTCATGTGGACAACAAAAGCATCCCCACTCTGCTGAGCGCGGCCCACAACCATCTGGAGGGCAGCCACCTGTGGCTCAACCAACGCTACAAAGTGGGTTTCTACCGCTATCGCCGCGACAGCATCACCGACACCATTATCGACCGCACCTATGTGCCCGTGACCAGTTTCATCTGGACGCTCGATTTCAAGCATGCCAAGCACCAGTTCTTGAACAATTCTGCCTACGAGGACAAGAGTTTTTTCGACCACACCTATCTGGGCCTGAGTGGCACTGATGAGACGACAAGCTACTGGCGCTTACGCAACACAGTGGGCGTATCGATGCTTGAGGGCTTTAACAAATACGCTAAATTCGGTTTTGCCGTCTACGGCACTCATGAGGTGAGGCGATACACTCAAGTGACTGACACTGTCACCGGCACCATTTTGCCCGAAGGATTGGAGGCCGTCCCCGCTATCGTTCCTCATCGCGTGACTCAAAACTTGCTGTGGTTGGGAGGGCAACTCACCAAGCAGCAAGGTTCCCTGCTGCGCTACAATGCCACAGCACAGTTCGGCGTGTTGGGCGAAGCCGCGGGTGAAATTGACTTGACAGGCGATGTGACCACGCGCTTCAAGATGTTGGGCGACACGGTGAGCATCAAGGGCTACGGCTACTTCAAAAACTTGGCAGTGCCCTATCTGATTAAGAACTTCGTTTCCAACCATTATGTGTGGGAGAATGATTTCAATAAAACAAAGCGTGTGCGCTTGGGCGGCGAGATGGACATTCCCTTCTCATGGACCAACGTCAATGTGGGCTACGAGACTCTGACCGACTATATCTATTGGGATGCCAACGGCTTGCCGGCACAACACAGCGGTGCTATTCACGTGTTGAGTGCCCGCTGGCGCCAAGGTCTGCACTTCAAAGCTTTCAATTGGGTGAACAGCGTCGCGCTGCAGACGAGCAGCAACGAGGAGATTCTGCCCCTGCCCAAGTTCGCCATCTACAGTAACCTCTACGCCACGTTCACCATTGCCCGCGTGCTGCATGTGCAGATGGGTGTTGACGGCAACTACTACACCAAATATTATGCGCCCGTCTACAACCCCGCGACGATGACATTCCACAGCCAGCATGAACAAGAATGCGGCAACTTTGCCATCATGAACCTGTATGCCAACTTCAAGATGAAACAGGCGCGATTCTTTGTCGCCTGGACCCACTTCAACCAGAAAATCCACAGCGGCGACGCCTATTTCGCCATCCCCCACTACCCGTTGAATCCCGCCCGCCTGCAAATCGGCGTCTCGGTCAACTTCGTCAACTAAAAAGACCCACGCCACGGGGAAGGGAATCCCGTCATGGCGTGAGTTATCGAAAAATGAAACAGGTGTAATCTTTTAGAGTCTTTCTTTCTCGCTGGCGCCGGCACCAGTACCCTTGTACTTGCTCTGGGCTGCGTTGAACTTGTAGCGCACGGTCAGTTCCACTTGCCTCGAGTCGTTGCGGTTGTTTTGCCACAGGGTATGCTCACCATAGTTCAACCTGACGTGCTGCTGTGAATTCAGCAGGTTGTGACCTTTGACCCTCACCGACAGTCGGTCATTGAGAAAAGTCTTAGTGACACCTAAGTCAAGCACGCATGTTGCTTTGGTGAGTGACACATTCTCTTGGTCACCCTTGCTGGTAAGCGAGAAATCAGCACTGGCGGTAAGGGTGGAAGCCAACTGGAAGTTGTTGTTGAACTGCACAAGGTAGATGGGACGCTCAGGACTGATGAAACCTGTGGGAGAAGGGATCTTCATCCATTCCTTCAACATAGCCATCGTGAGCGAAGGCTCATACAGGCCGAAACGCGGACTGAGTATCATAACCAGTTGTATGGCATCCTCGTTATCTACATTCTCGCGGTAGAGCCAAGTTACCGACTCGTTGCCCGGCACCTCCTTGCCGACGTTGACGATGATGTCATCGGTATGCTTGTATTGCAGCATCAAGGTCACCCAGCGGTACCTGGCCATGAGCGAGGCGTCGTGGCGGATGGACGGTTTGAGCAACGGGTTGCCGCTCTGCCATGTGAAACGGTTGGCATAGGTCACACTATTGCTCAACTCGTGGTAATAAGGTCGCTTGATTTTCACTGCATAGTTGGCCATCAGCTGCACTTGTCCGGTAGCAGCCATCAGTCCCACGCTGGGAAACAGATGGTGGTAGTTGCGGCTCTGCTCGGCGATGAGCACACCCTGGTTGTAGTATTTGGTATTCACATTCTCGTTGCGCAGGCCGACCGTCATTTGGCCGAAGGGCAACGGATGGGCATACTCGGTGAACAGGATATAGTTGTTTTCGCGTTGCTCAGTGAAGGATGTGGGTACGATGTGCTCGGGATTGATGTAGTCATCGTTGCGGCGTGTGTGGTCAAACTCGGTGCCCACCTGCAGATTGCCACCCCACAGATTCCATGAGAGCACGAGTTTGGTGGCACACAACTGATTGCGAACAACGCTCTGGCTGGTTACCGTGCGGCTCTGCTGCTCCTGGCTCACCTCATCATTATATTGCCTCCCACGGGTTTTGGAGAAGACATAGTCGGTATTGAAATCGATGGAGGTGCCGCCAACTTTGCCGCTGTAATAGGCATTGAGCGTGTGGGGCATATTGTGTTTGCTGGAATCGTAGAGGCTGTTTTCCAAGTGGTCATAGAACTGGCCGTTGGCGGTCACGTCGGCCATGAAGGTACCACGGGTGCGGTTCAGGAAATGGGCCTTGGTGTCATAGCGGAATCCCATCGCATGGTTATCGTTGAAGATGTAGTTCATGCCCAATGAGGTGTAGAGCGAGTTTTGGTGGGTTTTTACATCCAACAACTGATCCATGTGCCATATCGTGTCGGCTTTAACGGCGAGAATCACGTCATCCTTCTGCATATAGCGGTCATCGTTGTACCACACGCTGCCGAATGCGTCGAATCCCTTGTGGCGGTAGTTCCAGTTCACGCCGAGCGCCAAGTCGGGACACTTGCTCGCGTAGTAACTCGCTTGGGTGTTGGCACTGAAACCCTCACCCTGCGGGCGCTTGGTCTTGATGAGGATGACCGACTCGACCGTGGCATCGTACTTCGCCCCGGGGCTGGTAATCAGTTCCACGCTCTGGATGTCCTCGCTGCTGATTTGGTCCAGTTCTGTCTGGTTTTGGAGTTTGCGGCCGTTGATGTAGATGAGCGGCGTGCCCTTACCGAAGACTTCCAGCCCGTCCTTCTTGCGCTGCACACCCGGCAGATTCTCGAGCACAGCCTTAGCAGTGCCCACTTTGCTCAACAGCGTGTTTTCCACCTCGGTCTTGAGGCCCTCGGTCGTTAACTTAGAGGCCGGGCGCTGGCCCTTGACCACGACTTCTCCCAGCATGGTTGTCTCAGGCTCCAGTGTGATGGTACCCAAGTGGTTACCTGCCACTTCCAACACCTGAGTTTTGTATCCTAGATAGGAAATCTTGATGATGGGTGTTGCCGCATTGCCCGTGAGCGAAAATGAGCCGTCGGTGCCACTTGTCGTTCCAGCGACAAAGGCGCTGTCGCTGGCATTGAGCAGTACCACATTAGCAAAAGGAACAGATGCCTGTGTTTCATCGACCACTCGGCCGGTAAACGTGTCGGCTGCAACGGCAAGCACAGCCAGCAGCACCATCATCAGTGTAAAAAAGTATCTTCTCATTTGTCTATAGGTTTTTATTGAGTTATCATCTTGTCGGCAGCAATAGTATCCTACCGTTTTCCCTATAGACGTGCCTTAGTGGGTAAAAAGTTGCAATCTAAAAAAAATAAAGCTGTTTGTATTGCTTTGAAGTTGTAAAAGGCCGCAATACAGGGGACAGGAATGAAGTGGCTACATGGTACAGGTCAGAGAGTTGCAGTATCAAGACAAGATGGAGTGATGCGCGCGACACATTGTGCCGGGGCATAACATTATGGTTCTGTTTGTTGTTTGAAAAAAAAAGTGTAATTTTGTCGGCTGAAATTAATAACTTCAAATATCATTATCAAACTAATCAAGCAATTCAATTATGCCTAAATTATCAGAACGCAGCGTGAAGATGCCGGCATCGCCCATCAGGAAGCTGGCTCCGTTTGCAGCCGAAGCCAAGAAGCGTGGTATTAAAGTGTATCACCTGAACATCGGTCAGCCCGACATCCACACCCCCGAGGAAGGTCTGGAAGCAATCAAGCACGTGGACCGCAAGGTGCTGGAATACTCACCCTCGCAGGGCATTCCCAGCTATGTGGAGAAGCTGGTAGGTTACTACAAGCGTTATAACATCGACCTGAATGTTGATGACATCATCGTTACCTGCGGTGGCAGTGAGGCCGTACAGATGGCCTTCATGGTATGCCTGAACCCTGGTGACGAAGTCATTATTCCCGAGCCCGCCTATGCCAACTATATGGGCTTTGCCTGTGAGACCGGTGCCGTGGTACGCACCATCACCACCCACATCGAGGACGGTTTCGCACTGCCTCCCGTCGAGGAGTTTGAGAAGGTCATCAACGAGCGAACCCGCGCCATCATGATCTGCAACCCCAACAACCCCACCGGTACGCTGTATAGCCGCGAGGAACTGATGCGCCTGCGCGACCTGGTGAAGAAATATGACCTGTACCTGTTCGCCGACGAGGTTTACCGCGAGTTCATCTACAGTGACGCTCCCTATACCAGCGCCATGCACCTCGAGGGCATCGAGAACAACGTCATCATGATCGACAGCGTGTCGAAGCGCTACAGCGAGTGCGGTATCCGCATCGGTGCCTTCATCACCCGCAACAAGGAAGTGCGCGCCGCTGCCATGAAGCTGGCACAGGCCCGCTTGAGTCCTCCCCTGCTCGGCCAGCTCGTTGCCGAAGCATCGCTCGATGCTCCTCAGGCCTACCACAAGGGTGTGTATGACGAGTACATCGCTCGTCGCAATTGCCTCGTTGAGGGACTGAACAAGATCCCCGGTGTCTTCTGCCCCATGCCCATGGGTGCCTTCTACACCGTGAGCAAGCTGCCGGTAAAAGACATTGACGACTTCTGCCGCTGGTGCCTTGAAGAGTTCAACTATGAGGGCGAAACCGTGATGATGGCTCCTGCCAGCGGTTTCTATGCCACCCCCGGCCTGGGCAAGGACGAGGTGCGCATGGCCTACGTATTGAAGATTGAAGATCTGAAGCGTGCCCTCGTGGTACTCGAGAAAGCCCTCGAAGCCTACAACGCCCGCTAATCAGCGTCATCACAACCCAACAAATATCACTACCGCCAGTTCCCCATCACAACCGGGAACTGGCGGTATTCTGCTGGTTGTACTTGTCAATTCCAGCATTTTGTGGTAATTTTGCTCGTGGAATTGAATGGAGAATAACAAGCGACATATCGGCGAGGAGGGAAAGCGGTTGGTGACGGTGGTTATTCCGCTCTATACCTTGAAGTTGAGCGAGACGGAATTGCTCGCGCTGCGACAGTGCTTCAAGGTACTGGGACATCACGACATTGCCATTATCAAGCCCAAAAGCCTCGACCTCTCCCCTCTTCCAGAAATGATTGGGGGAGAGCCGCGCTACCGGGTAGAAGAATTTGACGACAGTTACTTTGCCGGCCGTGAAGGATATAACCGCCTGATGTTATCGCCTGACCTGTACAGCCGCTTCCTGGATTCCCGCTACATCTTCATCCACCAGAGTGACGTGTACGTCTTCAGGGACGAGTTGGAGCAATGGTGCCAGCGGGGATATGACTACATCGGTGCTCCATGGCTGCCTGCCGAGGGCGATGTGAGCGGATGGAACCTGCCGCGCCGTGCCATCTACATGATGCGACGATTAATGGGCAAGCGCAAATCCAGTTGCCACCACATCAATCTGAAATACCGCGTAGGCAACGGCGGTTGCTCCCTGCGCCACACCCGTCACCTGCACGATGCCGCGCTCAGACTGGCCGATACCTTGTCCCGTATCGCAAGCGATACCAGCACCAGCGAGAACTTTGAGGACGTGGTGTGGTCGGTGCGCATCAATGAGCTAAGCCCCTGTACTTTACAGGTAGCGCCCTATCAGGAGGCCGTCTTTTTCTCGGTGGAGTCCCACCCGACGATGGCCATGCGCCTAACTGACGGCCAACTACCAATGGCCACACACGCGTTTGCCCGCCGCCGGAACCGCGCCTTCTGGAAACAACACATCAACGGACTATAATCACGACCAACCCATGATAAAGAAAGAACATACTCCCAAGCGTGGACAAATCACGCTTTATCTTATACTGCTTGCCGCAGTGGTGGCATTTATGGTCGCCTTGAGCATGTGTGATAAACCCGTTCCCGACAGCGACGAACAACCTAGCGGCGGCGATACCCTCGACATCGCCATCGAGTATTCGCCCGTAACCTATTACACCTATGACGACACACTGGGTGGCTACAATTATGACCTGCTGCGCAGGATGGCCGACAGCGTGGGAGTGCCCATGAAGTTCCACCCCATCGTGACACTGGAAAAGGCCCTCAACGGACTGGGAAGCGGACGCTATGACGTGGTGGTGGCACAGTTCCCAATGACTGCCGTTGACACGTCACGCTTTGCATTCACTCAGCCCATCTACATCGACCAGCAAGTGCTGGTACAGCGCAGCGGTTCAAATGCTATCCATTCTCAACTTGATTTGGCAGGTGACACCGTCTGGGTTGTTAAAGGGTCACCCATGATAGAACGCATTGCCAGCCTGAGCCGCGAAATCGGTGACACCATCTATGTCCAAGTCGATGAGCTCTACGGCCCCGAACAATTGATGATGATGGTATCCGCCGGCGAAATCAAGTATGCTGTGGTCAATCGTTCCATCGCCCGTGCAATGATGGCGAGCCTGCCTAATCTGGACCGTTCGGTCCCCATCAGCCTGTCGCAATTCCAGTCATGGATAGTATCCAAGCACCGCAAGGGGTTGTGTGACTCCCTCAACATGTGGCACAATCAAGTCAAACGTGACACGGCGGCCTATTTTGGTCTGCAGCGGCATTACTTTGATGTCACATTCCCATCGTTGGCACAATAATTGCACTTTTAGAATACATTTTACCCATATCACCCCAACAGAATAACACAAAAAAACACCACTATGCGCTTTAGGAGAAAAAAAGAATCAGCCACACGGGACTTTGAGCAATTCCTCAAAGCCAACAATTGCACCTACAACATCAGCAAGGATGAATCCGTCACCACCATCACGTTTGACTTCCAAGCAGGTCATTTTGTCGCATCTTTCCGCAAGCAGGACGACAGCGTGGAAATCACTTTTCCATGCATCGCCTCAGCTCCAATGAGCCAACTTGACATCGTACGCTCAAGATGCAACGACCGCAACTATGCCAACATGCTGTTCAAGTTCACTTACACGATTGACAATGACGCCAACGAGGTAAACGTCCACATGTCGTTCTTCAACAATGCGATTGATGATGACACGTTGAAGAATGAGCTGAGTGCCGCATTCCATTTCCAACGTGAGTGGATCAAGGCATTTGACGATGACGTTGCCGCAAGCAAGGACAACAACACCTCCGACCTGGAAAGTCAGCTGTACAAGCATCAACGCGAGATGTTCCTGTTGCGGCACATGGAAATGCGCCACCAGTTAGACTCCAGCGCCGAAGCCATTGCCAACGGAACCAGTGCTTTGCCGCTGTGGCAGATGCTCGATACCGTTTCACCGCTGCCCGATGCCCATCTGCTGTTCTTGACGGTAAACACTGTCAGCCATCAGGAACGTATCGAAGACGAGGAAAAAATCCGCAATCTGGATCTGCGCCGAGTGCTCACCGAGGGCGAAGGAAAAGAGGCCCGTTTCATGCGCGACTTTGCTGTGATTGACTTGCACTATACCCAGGGCAGGGATCAAGTGCCCCGCATGGCCACCATCGCTATCACAGCCGAGGGGCAGGACGAACATTGCCTGTACAGCCGCGTGACTGTCACAGTACCCCCACGCAATGCCAGCCGCATGAATTCACTGAGCGATGAACTGCGTCAGCCTCATAGCGTGAGCATGCTCATCGCGCTTGACCGCAGCAACGACAAACAGCGGCAACAAGAGTTTGACTACATGTGGTCTGACGCTCAACTCAAGGTAAAGAATAATGAACAGGACAGCATGACCGAAGAACAAATCATGCTCAGTCATGCCCAACATGCCAATGTCGCCTACAACCTGTACTGGGGCCAGCAAATGTTCCTCGACAAACGCTATTATGAGGCGATGTTGTACATGGAGAACGTCGTCAACAGTTTGAGGGCCCACTTCTTTGATATGAATGACGAACAACGCCGTCTGTTCATGGAGGCAGCCTATAAATTGGGATTCTGTTACAATGAGTTGGGTCTGAACAAGCAAGCGTTCTACTACTTGGACCTCATGGCAACCGATGGCAACATTCGTCACACCATGGAGTTGGTCAACGCCATGGCCAACGGCAAAGACATTCGCTTGTTTCACTATACCGAGAACGTTCTCAATGAGGTGAAGAGGAACTTCAGTGAGGACGAGGATTTGCCCGATAACATTCGGGACTTGATCAACTTCCTCAGGCGCCGCCGCGGCTATGCCTTTATCGATTTCAACCAACTCGACCAAGCCGAGAAGATCTTTACTCAGATGCTGGATGAAGAGGAGAATGCCGACTATGCCATCAACGAGCTGGCCTATATCAAGAAACTGCGCGAACAGCGCGGAGAGGACAACGAAGAATCAACAACCGAAGTGAAGGACTAGATATCCTAACGATATTCACCAATAAGCGACGAGGCGCGCCATGCAATGATGGTGCGCCTCGTTGTTTATTCATTGAGGATTAACTACCTGTCTCCGGCATGCAGCGCGGTACCAAAGTAACGCGGGATGGGGGTCTCAAAATACAATGCCTCGCCTGTTACAGGATGATGGAAAGCCAAGCGAAAAGCGTGCAAGCACATGCGGCTGCCCGGATCATCCTGGCGGCCGTATTTGCCGTCGCCAACAACAGGATGGCCAATGTCGGCCATGTGGACACGTATCTGATTCTTGCGTCCTGTCAACAGGTGAAGAAAAAGCAACGCACGCTCGTCGGCCTGTTCCACCAGTTCCCATTCAGTAGCAGCCCACTTGCCGCCGTCATCAACAGGACTGCTCACCACGACCATACTATCAGTGTCGTGCAACCAACTCTCCACCCTGCCCTGTGGTTCTTCCATGACACCTTCGACCACAGCGACATAACGACGGTCGATGATAGTGCTGTGCCAGTCCTCGATCATCTGTTGCTGGGCATCAATGCTCTTGGCATAGACAATGAGTCCCGAAGTGCGTGCATCCAATCGATGCACAACATGGGCAGTGCAATGTTGACGGGTCTCGACAAAATGCCTGTCAAGCAATGTCTTCATGTTCAGACTGCCCGCGCCAACCGGCATTGACAATACCCCCTGCTGTTTGTCCACGACAACAATCCAACGGTCCTCATACACGATGCGATAATGCGGGTTATTTGTCGACGAGGGACGTGCATGACGCCTGATTTGAACCACACAACCCTCATCGAGCGGATAATCCACATGAGACTGCACTTGTCCGTCAACGGTGACTCCGCCATGGACAAGAATGGATTTGGCCTTGTTGCGACTGATGCCGTCAAGGGTCTGCATAACAAAATCAAGCAACTTGCAGGGTTGCTTCACCTCACGCACGACGGCTTTGTCATCGTTGCGCGGCACTCGGTGGTCGTGATGTCGAGCCATTTTTTAAATAACAGTGAATAGATTATTCCTTATTAATCTTTAATCGAAGATGTGACGCAGGCGGGAGAAGATGCGACTCTTGTCACCCTCGGTCGGTTTGACATGCTCACCGTTGTTCTGCAGCATGGTAATGGCTTCTTTCTCCTTGTCGTTCAACTTTTCGGGCATATAGACCATGACATTGATGAGCAAGTCGCCCGTACCATAGCGTTCTGGTGACGGGAGTCCCTTGCCACGCAAACGCAGAATGCTGCCAGGTTGTGTACCGGGTTTGATGGTCACACGAGCCTTGCCGTCAACCGTGGGCACTTCGACCTTGCCACCGAGCACTGCAGTCGGGATGTCAAGCATAAGATTGTAGATGAGATCGTTGCCGTCACGAGTGAGTTGTGCATCACGCACCTCTTCAATCACTACGAGCAAGTCACCGGGCACACCGCTACCTGGGGCGTCATTGCCTTGACGGGCCATGCGCAATGTCATGCCGTCGCCCACGCCGGCAGGGATGCTGATGGTGACCACTTCCTCCTTTCGCACGAGTCCCTTGCCTCCACAATGCGGACAAGCCTCCTTGATGCGCTTACCACTGCCGCCACAGGTATGGCAGACACTTTGTGACTGCATTGTTCCGAACATGGTTCGCTGCATGCGCACTTCCACACCACTGCCTTGACATGTGGGACAGGTCTCAAAGGCCGTTCCGTCCTTAGCACCCGTTCCGTGACAGTGATCACAAGACCGCATGCGCGGAATGCGCAGTTTTTTCTCAGCTCCTTTGGCTATATCGTTGAGGGTCATCTTGACACGCACACGCAAATCAGTGCCACGATTCACTCGTTGAGACTGACCTCCGCCACCGCCAAAAAAGTCACCGAAGCCGCCAAAGCCACCGAAACCACCGAACAGATCGCCAAACTGGCGCAGGATATCGTCCATCGACATACCTCCGCCATAGCCTCCGCCACCCATCTGCTCGCCAGCAAATCCGAATTGATCGTAGCGGGCGCGCTTGTCAGGATCGCTGAGGACATTATAGGCCTCGGCAGCCTCCTTGAATTTCTCTTCGGCAGCCTTTTTCTCGGCATCGCTTTTGCCTTGCTGCTTGTCCGGGTGATACTGGATAGCCAGCTTGCGGTAAGCCTTTTTCAGGTCATCGGCAGTAGCGCTCTTGTCCACGCCAAGCACCTCGTAGTAATCTCTTTTTTGAGCCATGTTATCTTGAAATCTCTCTAATATCTAATCATTAATCAGCGCAAAGCATCGCATCAACTGCCAACGACCACTTTAGCATGGCGAAGCACTTTATCATTAATCATGTAACCCTTGATGGTCGTGTCAATGACCTTGCCCTTCATCGACGGGTCGGCAGCAGGGAACATGGTCACCGCTTCGTGCACATCGGTGTCAAAGTCCTTTCCAGTCGAGTCAATGGCTGTGACATGCTGACTCTCAAGGTATTTCACAAACTTATTGTAAATCAAGTCAACTCCCTCTTTGAGGCTGTCCAAATCACCGCCCTTATTAATGGCTTCAAGCGCACGCTCAAAGTCATCGACAACGGGCAGGAGGTCGCGCATTGCACTCTCGGCTCCGTTTTTGATGAGGTCGGATTTCTCCTTGAGGGTACGACGACGGAAATTCTCGAAATCAGCCATCAGGAAAAGATACTCTTTCTTCTCATGCTCGAGTTGTTCCTGAAGTTCAGCGATTTTCGCAGCGGAATCTTCATCAGTTTTCTCTTCCACTGGTTCTTCGGCCTGGTTCACGATATTCTCCTCTTCGAGGACATTATCCTTAACAACCTCGGGCTCTTCGTTCTTATTCTTCTTGTTTTTCTTAGACATATCGTAGTTGTAGTTTTGTTATTCGTTTTACTTTTCTGCAAAGTGCAAAAACTAATCCAATGCAGCACTTGACCTGCCAAAAATGGTCAAACGTCGCTATTCATGGGTGTTGTGAAGAGGAAGCCGTTAAAGATGCAGAACAAAGGTGGCGCAATCTGCAAAAGTGTCAGCCGCCATGTCTGCCAGATTGTCATTATCAAAAATACCGAAAACAGTGGACCCGGAACCTGACATGGCAGCATATAGCGCTCCGGCGTCAATCAAGCCGGCTTTGATGAGCCACAACTGCGGCAGAGCGGCAAATACGCTTGGCTCAAAATCATTGACCATCAAGCCGTCCCAACAGTGGATAGGCATCGTGATGAGAGATTTCAGACTTACGACAGGCACTTGAGGTGTGACACGACTATAGGCGGTGCGGGTGTCCACTCCGACAGGAGGTTTGACCAGCAATAAAACTTTGCCAGTGAGATCAACTTTGACGGGGGTCAAGACATCACCAATGCCTGTTGCCATCATAGGCTTGTTGTAGATGAAAAAAGCGCAATCGGCTCCCAACTTGACCGCCATCGCAGCCAATTCGGCATCGGATAACCGCAAATCAAACATCTTGTTGAGCATCACCAACGCATGGGCCGCATCACTGGACCCTCCACCCAATCCTGCTCCATCGGGTATGTGCTTGTACAGATGCATTTCCACCGGAGGGAGGTCAAACTTTTCACGCAACATGCTATATGCCTTGAAAACCAAATTTTTTTCAGTCGGACAGTCCACGCGATTGCCATAGCAGGTGAGTGACGTATTGCTGGCCGGAACGATTTCAAGCACATCGGTCAGCGGTATGGGATAAAACACGGTTTCGATGTTGTGATAGCCGTCAGAACGGCGTTCCACAATATTCAACCCCAAGTTGACTTTTGCATTCGGGAAGGTGATCATTTTATCATTACAGGATAGGGCTGATGAGGCGCACCACGGATTCCAACGCCTTCTGTAAGAGTGGACGCTGTTTCCACTTGCCCAGGCGCACTGCTGTGCATTGGGCAAGGTCTTCCTCAAAGATAGCCTTCATCTTCTGGTTAAGTGTTTTGCTGTATATCAAAGCATTGAACTCAAAATTATGTTCAAAACTACGGAAGTCAAAATTGGTTGATCCGGTGGTGACAAACTCATCATCGACAATGACCACCTTGGCATGCATCATGGATGGCTCATAGAAATAAATCTTGATACCCGCCTGTAAACACTCCTTGATGTATGATCCTGTGGCATAGCGCAGCATGGTCGAGTCGGGGCGGTTAGGTATCATCAGCTTCACGTCAATTCCTGCAAGCGCTGCACTCTGCATTGCCTTGAGCAATGAATCACTCGGCAAGAAATAAGGTGTCTGGATATAGAGACTGTGCTTGGCAAGAGTCACCGCCTTCAAGAAGACAAACGAAATGTTATTCCAACGGCCAGTAGGCCCACTGCTCACCATCTGCACGAGGTGGTCAGGAGAAGCCAGCGGCTGGCTGTAATGCATCACCTGATTAGTGAGCAACTCGCGCGTAGTGAAGTCCCAGTCAATGGCAAAAGAGTATTGCAATGGGGCCACTGCCTCTCCGGCGATGCGCAAATGTGTGTCGCGCCAAGGCAACTCCGTCTTCGTCCCCACCACATAGCGGTCAGCGATATTCATGCCACCAATATAGCCCACATTGCCATCAATTACTACAATCTTGCGGTGATTGCGCCAATTGAGACGGAAGAGGAACTGTGTCAATGTCAACTCCATAAAGGGATGCACCTCGATGCCGGCAGCTCGCATCTGCTTCAACACCTTGGGACGCACATAGAACGAACCCACATAGTCATAGAGCACCCTAACCTGAACACCCTCTCGAGCCTTACGCTCAAGCAATTCAATGAGACGCCGCCCAGTGGAATCGTTCTCTAGAATGAAATATTGCACATGCACATATTCTTGGGCTTGCTCAATATCGCTCAGAAGCGCCTCAAATTTGTCCTTTCCGTTTGTGAAGACTGTAACATCATTGCCTTGAAACAAATGAGGCTCGGTCAGTTTATTGACAAGTGAAATGAGTTGGCGTGAATCGTCACTCAAATCTTTTTCCAACTCTATAGCTTCAGGGAAATCATTCATTCGCTTCAGTTCTCGCAAGTGAGAGCGTGAAATGAGTTTCATACCCCTCAGGCTGCGACCAAAGACGAGGTAAATCACCAGTCCCACGATGGGTAACAAGACCAGCACCAGCACCCATGCCATCGACTTAACCGGATTGCGGTTCTCGCTGAGCACAACTACAATCACAGCCAGCACGGTGAGCACATACAACACCATGAGGATGTTATAGACCACGTTGGCATATGGAAAGAGTTCAGCAAGAATCATCTCAGTCGCTAATAATTCCAAATAAAAACAATAACGGACGTGACACAGTCACGCCCATTCCTCACATTTGTCACAAACTATTGCACAAGATGGTATCGCCGAAGTCATTAACGGACAACGACTTTGCGCGACCACTGGTTGCCGCACTTCACGATGTAGAACCCCTTGGGGAAATCCACCGCGGTACGCTGGTCGGCAGTCACACGCACCACCTTGACCAATTGACCTGTAATCGAATAGACGTTGAACGTGGCGTCACTGTTGCCCGCGATAAAAACGATGCGTCCCTCGGCTCCCTGCGCAGTAGGCCCTGTCGTAGCGGTCTCAACACGCTGCGGCAAGAAGTTATCGGGCATTGGGACAGCTTGCATTCCTCCCATTGCCACCAGGCAGGTTACTATGTACAGCAATCGCTTCATCTTGCGTTCTTAGTTCTGTTTCAATCTGCAAAATTACTACTTTTTAACGAAAGTCAAACATTTTGCCCGATTATTTTTTTTCTTTTTCTAATGATTAGACGTTAGAATCAGACTAAAGTTAAATCCCAACGGCATTATTTAACATCAATTAAAAATCAGTCCTCCAGCGGTTGCTAGAGGACTGATATACCCGAATCCAAACGGAACATTACTTGCGAATTATCTGACCGATCTTGCTCGTCAACTTGGTACCTAACACGTTGCGAGCCATCTGTTTGAGCGAGCCTGAGCTGTCAGTCAAAGCCGTCCTGAGCATTCTGATGGCATCACTTTCATCATCGCTGTCGGTAAACACTTCAAACACTACAGGGCGATCCTTGGGCTCCGGACTGAAGAATGACTCGTAACAAGCGAGATACTCGTCCTTGTTGCTGGCACTCATGTATTCATAGCCCAAGTCTTGGGCATAGTGTTTAACCAACTCGGTAGATTTATTGCCAAAGTGTCCGGCCGCAGCCATGAAACGGTCACCATCCTCTCCGAACCTTGATGCCGGGTGGTCAGAATTATGGAACTCTGTGCCACGGCCATTGTTAATGAGCATGATGCGGACATTACGGCCCACATGACGATTACCCAGGACATTGAGGTCATAGAAGAACGCCAGATCTCCCACAACGGCAAAGCACAACTTGTCTGGATTCACCAATGATGCGCCAATGAGCGTCGAGACATCACCATCGATGCCGAATCCGCCCACGTTGCAAGCAGTTGTGACACCCTTGGGCAAATCAAAATAATTCCAGCAGCGCAGCGAGTTGAGGATACCCACGTGCAATGTAGTGCCCTCTGGCACTTTGCTTGCACTCTGCTGAGCGATCCATACATTGGAGAATGGCAATTCGGGCAGGGCACCGAGAGCCTGCTGGTGATACTTGATGCAGGTTTCCAGATAGCTGGTACGGGGCTGGCCGCCATTGGCATAGTGGCGGAAGAATGTAACCTCCTCCATCTCAAAGACATGAGTCAGCCGCTTAAATCGATCGCGCAACTCACCATCGGGGTTGACTCGCCACAGCTTATCGGGCAAAACAACATCCATCGAATAATCACCGCTCACCTCTCCAATGTGAATCATCAGGTTCGGACGAATGGGATCTTTGCCCCAATTAAACTGAGAAGCCAATAACGAGGGGTGGAACTCATATTTGCCATGATAACCGCTCGTCACGTCACAAAAGACAACTGCGTCATGGCTGGCACAGAAATCATCCACGGCCTTAGTCAATTCCTCATTAAAAGGTTGATGGGCTCCCACAAAAATACCGATTCGACCGCTTGAAGGCAGTTCAGGGAATTTGTCATGAGGCATGATGCGTGGAATCACTCGAGCGGGCGGCAGCTCTTGCAACGAGAAATCCTGGTTGTAAGCCGTCTCCAAATTGATGTGTACCGGACCGCCACCATGGCGACGCAGGGCCAACAAGGCCTTGTTGGCCTTGATCTCGCAGTCCCAAGCCTCTTCGTTGTTGCGCACCATGTTGAGCAGGATGCTCTCGACCACCGTGTCAGCCTGTTGAAGCGAGCGGTCAATGACTTGCGGGACCAGATGTCCTACCTTGATGGGATTCTGTGTCGATGTGACTGCAATCACCGGCAACTTGCGATAATGGGCCTCGGTCAAGCCTGAGATATAATTTCTTGAAGCCGTTGCACCCGTGCAACTCAATACAACCGCTTCCCCACTCTCGCTGGCGATGCCACAAGCCAAATAGGCTGCCGACCGTTCATCGACCGATGAAAAGACCTTGAAAAATGGGTCACACTGCACACTGGCGACAAAGTTGATGTTTGTTGTGCCCGGCGACGCTATCACATAGCGGATGCCGTGAGCCTTGAGCAGTGCAACAAGTATCTGCACATTTCGCTCAGCAGAATAAAACTTATCCATAAAACTCTTTATATTTTCCACCTGGCATTAATGGTTTTGCCATTATTACAGGTGATGATTTGTCCTGAAATACAACCTGAAATGTCCGATAACACAAAGGTTGCGACTTCGGCAATCTCCTCGGGCAGGTAAGCCCTGCCATTAGGATTGAACGTACAATTAATATTCTGGTCTTTATAACCCGCCATCTTGGTGGCAGTAACGCCTGGCGCTATGGCATTAACCCTGATGCCCTGTTCTAAATACAGATAGGCCAGTCCCTGCACCAAACTGTTGATGGCGGCCTTAGTCAACCCATAGGGTCGGATATCGGCCATTTCGCCAGTCTCGGACGAAATGAAGAGAACTTGCCCTTGGGTTTTGTGCTTTAACATGTTGACAATCACCTTTTGAGTCAAGAAGAAAGGCCCTCGAAGGTTAGTGGCTATCTGCATGTCAAATCCCTCGGGTTTCACTACAGTGAACGTCCACTCATGCATCGACATGCCGGCATTATTCACAAGGCAGTCTATGCCACCCAATTTCTCCTCAGCCTGTTTGACAAAGTCGGTGAAAGTATCGACCTTCGTCAAGTCCAGCGGTAGAGCATAGCAACCAATCTCACGAGACTGTTGTTCCAAATTTTCCTCGTTGCGGCCCGCAATCAACACTTTGGCACCTTCCTCAACAAAACGTTTGGCCATAGCCAAACCAATACCACTGGCGCCTCCAGTTACGATGATGCGTTTACCCTTCAAGGTTTCATTTGGAGATGTGTATGTAATATTGGCATAACGCACCGTTTTTGCCCTGATATAATTCCTTATCCCTTTGGTTAATGAGAATCCCATGACAATACAGATTAATCAATAACATTTAGAATCAATAAGATTCGCTCAAGATGCCAGATCCTCCGGAAATCATGACGGTATCACCAACTATGCTGGTTCCAAGATTACTGGTGAGGAAAATGGCCAGATTAGCTATTTCCTCAGGGGTTTCGGCCCTGCGAATGGGATTGAAATAGGCCAAGTTTTCTGGGTCATCGACAAAATTTGAAGCCATCGGTGTCATGGTTACACCCGGAGCTAAACCATTCACGGTGATGCCATACGGAGCTAAACGCTTGGCAAAGCCCAAGGTCATTCCGTTCAACGCGCGTTTTGACAATTGATAGGGTCCCCAACTTGGCCTCATCGAGGAAGATGAGCTCACGTTCAGAATATGTCCCTCCATCTTGTTTTCAAGCATGTGTTTAGCGACAGTCTGGCTCATGAAATATGCCGCCTTCAGATTTGTGTTCATCACCATATCAAAGTTTTCCGGCGTCTTCTCGAGCCATTCCTCCTTGTCATTCACGCCAGCGCTGTTCACCAGGATATCAAGTTTGCGGTCGTTGAGGAACTCTCTGACTTTAGAAATCAACTCATGTGTATCCGTCAGATCCAACAAGAGATAACTACAACCCAACTCCTTTGCCACATTTGCAGTTTTTTCAGGTTCACGGCCAATGATTGTCACCGTTGCTCCACATTGAATCATCTTCTTAGCAACAGCCAATCCGATGCCGCTGCTACCTCCTGTTATCAGAGCTTCCTTTCCCTCAAGAATATGGCCAAAGTCAACATCATTGATGATGACAGCCGTTTTCTTGTGCAATTTAGGATAGAAAATAGCAGTATTACTACCCTTGAAATTCGATATTAACTGTTTAATCAATCCCATAATACTTAATTTCAAATATCACAACGCGAAGTCATTCCTCTATTTCTTGCAAATGCGGTTCTTCACTACTCGGTCCATCGCTTTTCTCTCACTAGCTCGCATTCCTATCCAATAAATCACAAGAACACTAGAGATAAAACTCGTAACAAAAACCACCAGGAACCTTAACATTGAGTTTGGCATCAAAAGATATGCCAGTAGTGGAGGTATCACCGCAATCAAGAAAACAATTCCGCTCCTAAGAATCACCTCCTTAACATAATAGAGCCACGATAAATTTATTAAATCTTTTACCAGATATATCCTGACAAAGACCATTCCGAAATAAATTGCACAAAAGACAAAATAGGCCCACAAAGGGTCACCACCCAACTTGAATGCTAACCATGTGAGCGGAAAAACCCAAGCCCCATACAGAGATATAACTATCTGATATTTCTTGATTTTTCCTGTAGCCAATTGCGCAGTCACCAGAGTATTGCCGAGCACTATACACATTGACGACAGGAATGTCAATCTTACAAAATTTACCGTATAATCAGGCACTATAGTAAGCCATAGAGATAATATGCGTTCAGTCTCCAACACGCATGGTATAGCAAATAGCATCATCAAGAAAAAAGAGAACTTAGCTCCACGACACACAAGCTGATGCATATTATCCAAATCTCCGGCAGCATATGACTTTGTGATTTGAGGATTCAAAGCCATCATGAAACTATTCACGAACTGAAGCACAAGACTCTCTATCTGATTAGCGATACCTCTGGCTGCATTCAATGCCACACCAAAGAATATATTAATCAAGAGCGTGATACCATGGGTGTTAAAAAGCCATGCAGCATTACCAAAGAAACTCCACCCGGCAAACTGGGTCATTTCTTTCAGCAATGGGAGATCATGGACAAAACGGTATCTGCATTCTACAAATTTACGCTTACAATAAACAGTATAGATGATACGGATTAGAATGCGCAAACAGAGCAACAAAAACGTATAAGTCTTTAATTTATCGCCAGGAGAATAAAACAAGGACAACACGATTACCAGCTTCATTACTGCCTCAAAAATACTCAGATAAGCAAACACATCCATCTTCTCATGAGAGATGATTGAAGCCTCATAGGGGATGCTTATCAAACTCACTGCCATCGTCAGGATTGAACAGAACAATACCCAATTAGCAGCTGACACTCTACCGGGAGGTATGTTCATTTTATACTGGACAATCCACCAGCCAATGATGCCGCCAACAATGATAACCACAAGGGCAATTCCACACTGGACATTGACCGACGTGGAGAAAACGACCTTGAGCCTCTCGATATTCTTACGTCCTAATTCAAACGTGAGATACCTGCTTACTGCTGTCGAAAGTGAAGTCGATACAATGGAGAACATGGCCACCAATCCTCCCACTGCATTGAAGAGGCCATAGTCGTTGACACCTAATGCTTGAAGGATAACCCTGCTCGTGAACAGGCCGATTATTGTAGTCACAGCCATGCGCAGATAGAGCACCATCGTGTTCTTGGCAAGGCGATGGTTACTGGACGTCATAGCATCCTGATACTCTTCACTTATCTGCTCTTGAAGCGGCTTTCCCATTCACTTAACACTTATCGAAGAGTTGGAAATCATTGACATTATCAGAACGGAGTAAAGCTATACCGGATAATGACGATCTGACTTCCCACGGTTTCGGCGCAAGACTGATTTCGCTATTTTCTTGAGCGTTTTCTTTATAATGGATGGCGACATATACAACCATGCTACAATATATGGCGGCATGGAATAATTCATCTTTTCAGCGAGTTGACAATTGTCATGAGCATAGATATCACTCCTGCGGTGCAACACAGTGTAACACTTATAGGCGAAAAGATTACTCTTAAACCTCTCAATGTTAAAAATCTCTCGGCAATCATCCAATCTGTTCAGGATATCCAAAGTCAACAACGTTCTCTTGCATTTATGGCATGCCGAGCAATTCTTTGCGCTCGCTGTTTGGCTGACACACACATTGAGATACTTCAAGAACGGTTGATAATTCAGCAAGTTCATCGTTTTCTCGCTACGACGATATTGTGTGCCGTCAACAATAATATCTAACGTTTCAGTCGTCAAAAGATAATCATTGCACATGTCGGTAATTGACGCATAATCAGCAGCCGTCATGTATACAATTTCCCAATAAGAGTAGTCATAGGCAACATAATACTTATCAAGAACTCTTTCAAAAACCAAAATGCCTGTGCTTCGACACAACACCCCTGCATCGTATTCCCACTCAAATTGATAGAAATCAAATAAATTGGAATCCATCGGAACGAAGGGGAGCCCCAGTTCATCGGCCAGAGGCAACAAATAATTGTAGCGAGTCATGAATTTTTTTCGGGCCCTTTCGCCTCCACCTCCGTGTGAACCCACATTGAAAAAGAATAATGCCGAAAGCCTGTAGTTTGGATTCTGTTCTTTTTCAAATCTGTCATACAGCGTTGAGAACGCATCAATGCCAGCAGAGAAGCCTGTTCCCACCAAATGACCTGTCTTTTGGACTACATTGAAGCCATCTACCGAGATATTAACCTCATGCAGATAGGGAAGATAAGCTTTTTCACAATGCTGCACATAATGGGTGATGCTATCATACAGCTTCTCTGAAACACAACCCTTGATACTGATATCTTGCTTATAATACATTGCCGGGAAAAGCATGGCAACCATGAATGCATCATACACATCATCGGTAAGCCAGTCACCAAATTTCTCAGGCACCGAAAACCACAACTCACGGACATTTGAGAACGAGCATTCAATATCGCACACAATGCGGCACTCATTTGTTTGAGGCAGCGTCTCTTTTCTCAGGTTTGAAACTCGTATCATTTCCTTGACAAATTTAGTCTTCCCCGAATAGACTCAGCAACGAAGCGTCTCTCATTTTTGTTAAAACCATACAACCATATAAACGGCAACATCAATACTTCGAATCCTATGGCAAAGCCCAGTAAGGATAAGAAAGTTTCATTTTTTATGAACAATTGATAACACAGAGAAATAAAGACGCCATAAGCCAGTGTTGGCAAAACAGTCTTCAAGAACAATTGTCCATAGGAACGCAAGTCAAACGGGAACAATTTGTAACATTGATGGCCGAGGAGCATTAACACCCCAAATTTGAATATCACAGCCAAGACAAATACCGCCTCGGGGGGCATGCCCAGTTTCAACGCGATATAGGTGCACAGTATATTAGTAAAATACAATATCGTCAAGCCAATTTCATATACACGGATTTTACTCGTCGCCAAAACTGCCGTGTATAACGGATTGGTAAAGCAATCTGTGAACGTATAAACCAAAATGATATTCGCAAAATTGACTGCATGATCTGGCACCTCGACAAGCCACACATCAAGAAGGATTTTCGTGTTATTGATAATTGGGAATATCAGCACAACCATCAAAAAAAACGAGAACTTGGTGCTTTTTACTATCAGACTGTTTAACCGAGCAATCTCTCCTGATGCATATGACTTTGTGATTTGAGGTTGCACAGCTGTCATGAAACCGCCAATAAAACGGGTCACAACACCGCTAACTTGCAAGCCCACCCCCTGAGCAGCGTTGACTATAGGGCCAAAAAACATATTCAGAAGCATGACCACGCCCTGGTCCTTCACCACTACAGCCGCATTGCCCCAGAATGTCCATCCGACAAAAGATGTGATGTGTCTTACAATGCTGCGATCGATTGCCGGCTTGGACTTGCACTCGGGAAATTTTATCACGCAATAGGTCATGTAAATTGCCTGATAAATAATATTTGTGCAAAGGCTCAGTATCGCATAAAAAAACAGACGATCAATCGGGGAAATATACAGCATGTAAACGATGAGCAACTTGACAATAACATCAAAGATGCTCATATAAGCAAAAGCCGACATCTTTTCGTGTGACACCACCGATGCTCCATAAGGAACATTCAACAAGGATATCGAGAACGAAGTAATGGAACAATGGAGCGCACATTTTGCAGCGAACAGTCTATCCGGTGGAATGGTCAGTTTTGTTTTCAAGAACCAAACAGCCAACAATTCACATATCAGAAACATCGATATAGCCAAAAGGATGTGAATTGCCCTTACTGTCGCAAACGTTTTCTTGAGCTGACTAAAGTCTCTGGTTCCCAAAGCGAATGTCAAGAAACGACTAGTAGAGACCGATAGCGAACCTGATAAAATTGTGAACATTCCGACCAGTCCGCCCACCACCTGATAGATACCATAATCCTCAACACCAAGAGCCGCAAGCACAAGGCGGCTCGTGTAGAGGGTCACCAGCATGACGATGATCATTCGCAGGTAGAGCAGGAGTGTGTTTTTGGCTATCCGGCGGTTATTGGATTGATAACCGTCTGTGGCAGCTACGGGCTGAGCATTGGACGCTGTGCCTGTAACCACTTGTTGCTCTTCGGTGGGCTGCTGGTTAATTATCGGGTCTTCAGTCATTAATGTTTCTTGACAATAATTACTTAACCACTTTCATTAATGAAACAGCGATTTTTGTCCATGGATTGAGTAAAACTCATTCAAGGTCGTTGCAATGAGGGTTCGCTTGCGGTCGTTGGGGGCAATGGTCCAGGATGAGACCAGAGCTTCGGCCTCTTCTCTGAAAGAGGCGATACCGGTTGCAGCAAACATGAACGCTAACTGCCATGCACGCTGTGTGATGCTCTTTACAGTAGGCAGAATGGCCCGACAACGGAGCAACCATCGTTCAGTTTTATCTTTATCCTGCAATGCCGCATAACTCAAGAGCATCAGCGCCGCATGCTGGCTGGCGATATTGACTGTGGCGGGTTCCAATGCCTCGAACCGTCCAGTAAAAACAGTCATTGACGCTAAATCCTCGGTGGTCAATCCGTCAGAAGTATCTTTGCCCCATTGATGGCGTAACGCCTGTAAAGCTCGGGGCACATGAGCCTCGAATTGACGGTATGGATGACGATTCCCCTTGCCGAACTGAAGGATGCGGATGTACTGCGGCTTGATGTCAGGTGTCGAAATCAGGAAGAGGTTACCAACTGCCATCATCACTTTGCCTCCATTGCGCCCTTGGCTGCACCTCAGCCTACCCTTCATGCCATCGAACTCACCTCCGACGATTTGAACAAGATCGCCTTCCTCCAAATCAACCGCTTCAATGGGATAGCAGGGCAACTCGTTAGCGTATGCATTAGCGACGGCTTTAAAGACATACATCTCATGATCGCTGATCGTCATGTAACGTTTCCCGTTATCATGATCAGGATGTGGCAACAGCCACAACGAGTCAACACAGTGAGTCATTTCCATGATGTTCGTCAGACAATCACGGATAAAGATATAGCTCCCTATGAGTTTTTTGCGTCTGATGACAGCCCTACCCGACCGAGAGGATTGCTCAATACATGTAGGCAAGAAATACTCCACAGGCATGCCACCCCGCTCCACTCTAGAGGTGGACAGGACACTAAACTGCTCTTCAAGAGACTTGATACCGCTCTTGGAGCTGAGCACATACCATTGTGGTGATAATGCTTCGTTCATCATACCCATGTATATGACAAAACACGACAACGATGCATAACATCTTGTCACACATAGAGTTAAACATCACAAATCGTCAACTTGGGAAAAAACAAGGCCTATATCTGACCTCCTATCACCAATTCCTTGATTGATGTGTGAGTTCAAACTCAGGCAACAAAGGTAATTACAGTAGGTGACATGGCAAAATTATTTAGATAAAATTTTCCCAAGTGGGCTCCATCCCTCCCGTTCCTGTACTAAAATAAGGGGATGCGCTCGCTATCGATGCGCATCCCCCACAGTTAATGAATTATTCTTTCAAAGCCAAGGCGAATCACCACGTCTCGCTCAACAGATAATCAATGAGAGTCGAAACGTCATCAATGGTTACGGTTCCGCTCAAGTTGCAGTCGGCACCTACCAGGTCACCGCCACTTGCGCCATCCGAGAGGAGGTAGTCAATCAGTCTAGAGACGTCATCAATAGTAACACTACCATCCATGTTCACATCGCCACGCATGCTTTCACCTGCCTTGAGAACAACTTCCTTGGTGTTACTCCACAAGCTTTCGGTACCGTTGACATAGAGCGCTTTCACACGATACAGATAAGGTGTTGCGGGAGTAAGGCCAGTCACAGTATAGAACTTATCGGGAGTGATACCCTCGATGTAGAACGGCTCAGGATTACCAGCGTGCAATGCGAAAGGCTCGGGATCAGTGATTTCACCGCCATAAATCTTAATGCTCTGGATTTCGGGATAATAACCCGATGTAAACCGAACGTATCCATGATCACCAATCTCAAGAACGACAAGATAGGTCTGGAGTTCCTTGGCCAGAACCAGGGTCTCTGAGCCCAAGTTCGTCGCTACCTCAAGCGTGGTCGATGAGCCCTTGGTATATGCCTTAGCATTTATGATTACACTCACCTTGTTATATCCAGTGATATCAGTATTCACCTGGATGACTGAGTTGCGACCAGGTGAAAGGAATCCACCATCAAGATACAGGTTGCTACCCGTAAATGTCCAACCTTCAGGCATGTAATTGGCAGCATCTGAAGCATGGTTGGTGCTCTCGCTGGGGACATCGCTCCAGTCGGCCTCTGTAATCAGCCTCACATCAGGCTTTACACTCACTTCGAGAGTGTAGCTGGTCACATTCTCTTCAGGAGTCCTGTCAGTCCACTCGGCACGGAATGAGTTAGCAGTCACCGTTGACTCGTCAACATTCAGCATCACAGGGCGATACAACTCATATTCTGATTTTCCAGACAAATTAATCACAACATCATCAACGCCATCAGCACTGATGACAACGGTTGCGTTATAGAGACCCTCGGTCTGGGGGGCATAAGTCACATGAATTGTTTGTTGAACCCTGTTGTCCTCATCTGGAGTGATGGTATTCTGGTCGATGCTGAACACACCATTCTCGTCATTGACTGTCAGTCTCACATTGCTTTCCAGATTGCGGCCGGTGATGGTAAACACGCCAGAAGCGGTCTGATTCTTGAAGCACTCCATCGACAATTCGCTCTTGTCGGCTTTGAGGCGCGGAGCCTGAATCGGGGGCTGAACACCAATAACCATTTGCTGATACTGGTTGTAGGTTGAACCGCCACCATTGAAAGCGTTGAGGGCAAAGTAGTTGTTATAGGAACCGCTCCAACCCCAGTTGATATGATATTTGTTGGTTGTGGCATCATAGCCGTCAACATTGAAGGCATGACCGCCGCCAAACCAACCGCCACTGATTGCACAGAAGACAATGGGACGCTCCTCTGAAAGTTCCTCCTGAATCATCGCAGCCCACTCGGCATCGGTGTAAAGTGTCTGGCCACCGCTATAGGAGCTGGTCTTCTTCACGACACGTACGGTTTCCTCATCATAGCCAAAGAACTTGAACGCATTGGCAATGAGGATAACACTATCGGCATCCACACCACTGCCGTCAGTGCCATATTCCATATGCTCAGCCTGACCAATATAACGCATCAGTGTGGCTACGGCATCGGCTTGCTGAGTGGTATAACCGCTGGTGTAGACATCCAACATGTTATTCCAATCAAAAGTCACCGAGGGCAAAGCATCCACATTGACATAACTCGAACCCAAATGGCACCTGTAACCAGGCACGGGATCGGTGGGATAGTCGGGATAGCTCCAGTAATGGAATACCATCGCTGCCGATGTAGCCGGGCATCCCGTCAAGCACTGCCTGCCATTAATCTTGCACTGATTCCAATAAGGAGCCTCCTGGTCCCACATGGCCGTCAATAGCGGAGCAACGCTTGCGGTGTGCAACGAGGGAGCCATCATCGACGGAGTCTCCACCTGCATTCCCTCATGAGCCTGCAAGTACTCAATCTGATCCTTATAAGTGCCTAACCAAGCCCTCATGTTGCAAGGCATTGTGTTAATATCCAATTGGTTGCTACCATAGCCCAAGATTTCCTCGGCACGGTCATCACCTGACACAATGATAAAACCATTGCTGGAATTAAAGATATAATAAACAGCTCGGTCTAACATCTGCGAGTTCATCTCGGCATGTACCAACTTGAGGTCCCCTGCAATGGGAGCCATCAACAGTCCACCACGGGAATACTGCTGAACAAAGCGCTGTGCCTTGGCCAACGCCGACACTTGGTCAACGGGGGCCGCCGACACTTGAATTGCTGCAAATAAAACTGCAGCACACAATAAGAATTTTCGCATCATAAATCTGTAATTATTAATGGTTTGATAATGATTATTCTTAAGCTTCAATTATACTTCACTGTACACTATGATGGCTATACCGACAAGAATGGACACTAAAGATTTGCAAAAGTACATCAAACAACGCAAAACAGCAACTTTTTTCTTATATTTATTTAAAAATACTAACAGAGTCGCTTCTCCATATTTCTAAAACCACAACGCATAATTTCACGTCAGGTCAACGGTAGTATCGTCTTCATGCGAATCCATTTATTATATAAATATATAAAGCCTGTTTTGTTATGTGTCATAAACATGCGACAAAGCAGGCAATACATCTAAATTATACCCTTCTCCTGCAGTAAAATGATGAATTACGTCTGTTTCGTCTCTCCGACCCTTTCATTCAGCAATCTTGACACCTATACCCAAAAGAGAAAACGGGACTCATGCGCCACAACGCTTGAGCCCCATTTTTCAGTTAATCAAGTAGATTCTAGTTGATGCCCAACAGAAAATCAATCAGGCTTGTCACATCATTGATAGTGATTTCGCTGTCCTTGTCAAAGTCAGCACAAATCGTGCAAGCATCACCGATGCCAAGCAGGTAATCAATCAGGTCGGTCACATCATTGATGTCGACTGCTTTGTCATGGTTAACGTCACCAACTTCAAATTCATGGGGCGCAGGGCCGTTGTCGAACAGGGTCACCGTCTCAACATTACTCCAAGCGCTCTGAGTGCCATTCACATAGTAGGACTTTACCCTGTAAGTGTAGGTGCCACCCTCAGCCAGACCTGTCACGGTGTAGAACTTGTCAGTGATATCGGTAATGATTCGGCTATTGGCATCCCCGGTTTCGGTGGGCAGGGTAAACATCATCTTGGCCGCTCTGTTGGTCGAGCTGTAGATGTCCACCTGGGTAACACCCACGCGCTTGGTATCGGAGCCGCCTCCGCCAGTGATGGTCACCTTCTGGTTTTCATCGGCCTCACAATTCAGGACAACGGTATAAATCTGCTCAGCATTCACCACAACGCTTTCCACGCTGTTTCCACACGAGATGCTGACAGGCACATCAGAATCAACTGACTGATAGGGTTTCATGGTCAGCATGACAGTCATCTTACCGCCACTCTGAGTCATGTCAAGAGCCGGCGTTGTGAGCGTACCCACATTACCACCGCCTCCCAGTCGGATACCACCGCGGGCCTCGTAAGCGTTACTGCAAGCCCACCCCTGGGTGACTGTGTAGTTATCAATCTTCCTTATTGGTGTCGACTCATTGGATGTGGCATAGGGGAAACTCTCGCTGAGGACCAGTTCATAAACGCCAGGCTCGGTACCATCGTCGGTATTCACCTCAAGAGTGTAGCTGGTCACGTTCTCGGCAGGTGTTTCGTCGGTCCAGTCAGCACGAAACGAGGTCAGGGTGATGTAAGCGCTGTCGGCGGGCTGCATCACGGGATCATAAGCCTCGATAGGTGCGGGCGGCTCGATGCTCATCACCATCAATTCACCCAAGTTGTAGTTATAACCCTGGTTGGCAAATGCGCGCAGAGCAAAATATCCGTTGCCAGTGCCGCTCCAGCCCCAGTTGATGGAATACATGCCGCTGCTGGCATCATAGCCGTCAACATTGAAGGCGTGGCCATAGAACTGGTTATAGGCATTGCTATAGCTGTAAGCGCAATACACGACAGGACGGCCAGCGGCAAGTTCTTCCTGAAGCATGACACTCCAATCGGCATCGTTGATGAGCATGTTTTCGCCATGAGTATCAAAATCAAGCGTCGCTTTGTACTCGACACGTGCATCCACATAGCCAAACAGATGACAAGCCCTAATGATATCACCCTCCCAAGCCTCGCTGCCCTCATTGGTGTAGTCCATTTCCTCGGCCTGGCCGATATAGCGCATCAGCCATGCCACGGCATTCCTCTGGGTATCGTTAGCGCTATAATTATATACAGGCAACATGTTGGCCCAGTCAAAGGTGATAGGAGGTAGCGCTGTCAATTCAAAATGGCGGGTACGGGTCGTGTAACCTGGAACCGATGGAGTGGGCTGCGTGGGGTACTGCCACTTATAGAACACCTGAGCCAGCGAGGTGGTGGCACAACCGGTCAAGCCACGACGGTCACCGTCCATGGGACACTGGTTATAGTAGGGATAGCCCTGGTCCCACTTGGCCTCAAGCATGGGTTCTACTGTCACGCCGCGATTAGCCTTCAACATCGGCTTATCGACTACCAGACCAGGATGTGCCTGCAAATACTCAATCTGGTTCTTGTAGCAGTCAAGCCAGAACTTCATGTTCTCGGGCACGGTGTTCATGTTAAGGTTACCCTCGCCGTAGGCAAGAATCTCCTGGGCACGGTCATCACCTGCGACAACGACAAAGGCATTGTCAAGGTTGATGACATAGTAGGCCACCTTACTGGCATTGGATGAATTCAATTCCTGATGCACACCATTGACAACGGGGTTAACAGTGTTAAAGCTTTTCTTGCCCAATTGGCTCATCATGAACTGTTGCGCCTTGGTTTGTGCTGCCGCCAAATCGATATCGGCAGCCATCACTTGCATTGCCGCAAACATGATAGTGAAAAGAAGTACTATCTTTTTCATAATAGTTTCGTTTTTTTAAAATCATAAAAGGTTATTAGACTTCACAAAAAGCAAAAAGGGGCTCATGCGCCACATGCGTTCGAACCCCTTTTTGATCATCTTAAGTTAAACCTGAATGACTTCTTAATAAACACCCAGCAGGAAATCAATCAAAGAAGTCACATCATTGATAGTGATTTCGTTATCCTCGTCGAAGTCGGCACATACAGTGCAAACATCGCCTATTCCGAGCAGATAGTCAATCAAGTCGGTCACATCACTGATGTCGACTGCTTTGTCATGGTTCACGTCACCAAGGGCATACTCGTGAGGAGCGGGACCGTTGTCGAACAGGGTCACAGTCTCCTTGTTGCTCCATGCACTCTCAGTGCCATCGGTGTAGAGGGCTTTCACGCGATAGTTGTAGGTGCCCTCGGCAAGCAGGTTGTTCACGGTGTAGAACTTGTCGGTGATACCAGTGATCAGGCGGCTGGAAGCATCACCCTCCTCGGTAGCACGCAGCTGAGGAGCCGTCACCTCGCCAGAATAGATCTTAATCCACTGGATCTGGGGATAATAGGAATTGCCATAGAACTCAACCTCGTCATTCTCGGCACAATTCAAAACAACGGTATATTCAGCGAAATCACTGGTGAACTCAAAATACTTTGAATCAACGCTAGTGCTTATCGTCAAGCCTGAGTTTGTCCAGCCATAATAGTTCTTGGCCTTGAACACTACAGTCACCTTGTCAGTTCCAATTTCAAGGGTATTGGTCTTGATGTAGCTGTCACTGGTGATTGAGATGCTACCACCCTCGTTATAGATGGTGTAGGGGCCAACTGTCCAGCCCTCGGGCATAGTAGCGCTACCTGATGAGGGAGCGTCGCTCCAGTCAGCCTCGGCAATCAAGCCGCCAGTGCTGGGTTTCTCCTTCACCTCCAGAGTGTAGCTTACAACGTTCTCGGGCACAGTCTGGTCGGTCCAGTCGGCGCGGAACGAGGTAGCGGTAATCTTGCTCTCATCGGCGGGGAGCATCACGGGGTCATAGACCACGAGGGGAGCGGCCGTGGCGGTACCCGTCAAGTTAATAGTCACATCAGGAGCGCCCTCGCTACTCAGGGTGATGGTGGCATTGTTGGTACCGACAGCCTGGGGGGCATAGGTCACTGTGACGGCTCCGTTGGCAACATCGGCAAGAGCAATCGTGGTGACATCAATGCTGAACACACCATCGGCATCGTTCAAGGCAATGGTAATATCACCGGTCAGGTTAGCACCGGTAACATTGAGCGTTGCAGTAGTGGTCTCACCAGCGTAGCACTCCATGCTGAGCGCATCGGTCGATGTGTAGATGCGGGGCTCAGTCGTGAGGGTGGGATCCTGCACGTCGGCAAACAGGATGGGGAAGAAGTCATAGACCGTCATGCCATTGTCAAGGGTGAAACCGTTGAGTGCATAGTAGGCGTTCTTGTCGGCACTCATACCGAAGTTCACGTGATACATGTCGGTAGTGGCGTCATAGCCGTCGACATTAAAGGCGTGGCCACCGATACCGGTAGAGTCGCTCGACATGTCAAAGGCGCAATAAATCAGAGGACGGCCAGCAATCAACTCGGACTGGATCAGTTCGCCCCACTCCTCCTCGGTGTAATTGACGGTACCATCGTTGAAGTCCCACTTCTCAATCACGTGGGCATCACGATAGCCAAAGGTGCGCAGGGCCTGCATGATTTCCTCGCGCTCAGCGCCACTCATTTCCAGGCCATAATCCATGGTCTCGGCTTGACCCACATAGCGCATGAACCAACTGATGGCATCAATCTGCGCATCGGGAATCTGGTCGAGGCCACTCGAACTGCTGGGGTAAGTATCCCGCATGTTGGCCCAATCGAAGGAGTATTCGGGCAGGTCATCGATGACGTAGCCTGAGGTCGGGCAGGTGTAGCCAGGAAGAGCGGGAGAAACCGTGGGATATTCCCAGTACCTCATCACCTGAGCCAGCGCTACAGCCGAGCAGCCCACCTTGCAATAGGGATCCTGACCGGAACCCTTCCTGGGGGTCTTCATGTTGTAAGGCTTGCCCTGGTTCCAAGCGGTGGTCAACAGCGGACCCACCGACACGCCACCACGGTTGATGCCCTTCTGCACCATCAGTCCGGGATGGGCCTGAAGGTACTCCATCTGCTTCTGGTACATATCCAGGAACATCTGCATAGCCTCGGGCAGGTCGTTCAGATTGTCGAGCTGACCGTCGCCGTAAGCGAGAATCTCACGGGCACGGTCATCACCAGCGACAATCACATAGCCTTTGTCAGTATTGACGATGTAGTAAGCTGCCTGTGAGGCATTGCTTGAGTTCTTCACTTCGTGAGTCCATTTGATGGTAGGCGCCGAGGTCATAAAGCGACCGCTAGCGGTCTGGCTCACCAAGAAACGTTGCGCGGACTGCTTGGCGGTTGCCAGGTCCACATTAGCTGCCGTGAGTTGCATTGCTGCAAACACGAGAGCACAAAGGAATAAAATTCTCTTCATTGCAATAGCGATATATGAAATTAATAAAACGTAATAATTTGAATGACGAATTACCCGTCTTGAAGACAGGAGGACAATAAAGGTTACATTTTCATCTCGTATGCAGGTTAGCAAATGGTTTATGCCTAATAGGTGATGAATTATCTCGCAAAGGTAATTAAATTTAACGAAAATACAACTTAATTGCGCTTTATTTTTTATTCTTATACATAAAAGCTTGGGGCTCAGGCGCGATTGCGCCTGAGCCCCAAGCGAGTTTCCTTGTGAAATGTCCCCAAAAGAATCAGAAGACGTTCACTGTCAGCACAATGATTATTTTATCCCCAGCAATCTGTCGATAAGCGTTGTCACGTCATTGATATCTACAACCTTATCAGCATTCAAGAAACACCACGATTGGCCTTAATGCCAGCCAAAGCACTAAATGCAACAACCGCACCGAATAAAAATATTATATATTGTTTCATATAGCTTATAAGGATAAAATGTTATGATTTTTGGTTATTCAGATAACATCATCTGCAAATACACTGATTAGCTCACACATGCGCAACTAAGCATGCTGATTTATCACAGGAATGCCCTTTCAAAAAAAACTTGGGATTCGGGTGCAATGTGCACCCAAACCCCAAGCAAAGGTTTTGCTTTTGTTCAGCAATCGATCAATTTTGGGTCAAGAGCTTATCGATGAGTACTGTCACGTCATCGATGGTGACAGTTCCGCTACCATTAACATCGGCGCAAATCTCACAAGCAGCATTTGAACCGCTCAACAGGTAATCAATCAGCATTGTCACATCATCGATTGAGATTGCTCCGTCATGATTCACGTCACCAGGAGCGTAGCTGTGGTCATTCTCTAACAATGTGACAGACTGGGTGTTACTCCAAGCGCTCTCGGTACCATCGGTATAGACGGTTTTCACCTTGAAGAAGAAGGTGCCTCCTGCCTCGAGATCCTTAACAGTATAATTCATACCGGTGATGCCTGTGATGAGACGACTTGCTGCATCACCTTCCTCGGCAACAGCATTCAGTGAATTCAACTCGTTCACGTCGCCCACATAGACCTTAATCATGTTCATGTCAGGCGAGAAATAGCTCTCGGTCGAGGTGATGGTGATCTTCTCGCCAGCACTACCGGTCACAAGCCAGGTATAGGTGTTACCCGCATTGAAATTATGACCAACAGCAGCGGTTTGAGTGGAACCCACAGTAAGGTTGCCGCTTCCATAATAGCCGCTCACAGTGGTAATCTGCATGGTGAAGACATCATTGTCATATCCCTCAGGAATAGTATAGGAGATGTAACCGTCATTAGAGTAGTTGCTGAAGTAATAAGCCGAATTACCCACTTTGACACCATTACCACTCCAGGGAGCAGTCAGGTTGATGCTCTCGTAGCTGCCCGGATACTCGTTACCGTCCAGCGAGTCAAGCAAAGCCACAGAAGGCTTGGTGCTCACCTTCAGGGTGTAACTGTCCACATACTTGTCGGCGGTCTCATCAGTCCAGTCAGCACGGAACTGGGTGAGGCTGATGAAGGCTTCGTCGGCGGGTTGCATCACGGGGGCATAAGTCTCCAGTGTGGCAGTGCCGTTGATGGTAACGGTCTTGTCCTCGGCATCAGGATTGCTCAAGGTGACGGTTGCAGTGTGGGTACCTGAAGTTGCAGGTGCATAGGTCACGGTAATCACCTTGCCTTCCTCGAAGTCACTGGCGGCAACGCTTGTGGCGTCAATCGAGAAGCAACCGCTCGGGTCGTTGAGCGTCAGGGTGATGCTGCCGGTGATATCTTGACCCTTCACTTTAAAGGTGGCAGTAGAAGTCTGCTCGGCCAGAGCTTCCATATTCAGCACGCTGGGACTCACCTTGATGCCGGGGCCCTGGAGAGGAGGCTGAATGCCGATAACGGCCTGCTGATAAACATCGAAATTATAGTAACTGTAACCGAATGCGTTCAACGAGCACCAGTCGTTGCCGTCACCACTCCAACCGAAGTTGATGTGATACTTGTTGGTGCTGCTGTCATAACCGTCAACATTAAATGCATGGCCGCCATTGCCGCTGCCATCCACTGCACAGAACACGATAGGACGCTCGGCAAGAATCTCGGTCTGGAGGATTTCGGCCCACTCGGCATCGGTATAAAGCGTTTGACCACCACTGTAGGCGCTGGTTTTCTTCACCACCTGAACAGTTTCGGAATCATAGCCCATGAGGGTGAACGCATCTGCAATCAGGCTCACGCTGTCGGCGTCAATACCACTACCGCCGGCACTGCTGTTACCATATTCCATGCGTTCAGCCTGGCCAATATAGCGCATCAGCGTGGCCACGGCATTGCCCTGTGCAGGTGTGTAATTGCCAGTGTAGTCATCCAGCATGTTATCCCAATCAAAGGTCACCGAGGGCAGTTCATCCACATGCACATAACTGCCGCCCCAATATGACGTGGACAAATAGCAGTCATAAGCGGGAATGACGGGTGTCGGGTCAGTCGGGAATTTCCAATAGTAAAACACCATTGCTGCCGAGGTTGCAGGACAACCAGTGTAGCACTGGGTGCCACTGATGACGCACTGGTCCCAATAGGGGTCCAATTGGTCCCAATTACAAGTCAACAGCGGGCCGACAGATGTAGCCCTGAGCTTAGGAGTGTTGCGAGGGCTGGGAACTGGATCAACTTTCAAAGCAGGATTCTTCTGCAGGAATTCAATCGCATCACGGTACTGATTAAGCATGTCTTGAAGTCCGGGAGGAATATTGTCCATATCAAGGCTGTAGTCACCATAGGCAAGGATATCTACAGCACGGTCATCGCCAGCTACAATTACATAGGACTTGCTGGTCGTAAAAATGTAATACACAGCTTCACCGCTTTTCACACGGCTCATTTCAGCTTTAACCAACTTGGGACTTTCGGTTCTTGGCAAATTAATCATTCCATGATTATCATGAGACAGGAACCTGACGGCAGATTTAGCTGCGGCAGATTGATCCACCGGTGCGGCCGACAATGACATAGCCGCAACAGCGGCTGCTAACATGAACAAAAACTTCTTCATAAATAGTTGATATTAATGGTTATTAAATAATTAGTTGATGGCAGGTGATTATGTATCACTATTATTTTCGGCTACAAAGTTACAAAATATTTGAATTGCAAATGGATTTATCACAAAAAATAAACACCAGAGTCATTGCTATTTTATTTTTATACATTATACATTTTTTCGTTCTGTGCGATTTACATTTTTTATCATATAATCAACGATTTAGTAAAAAAGACTGAAACAATGCTAATTGTTTACAAAAATAAATTAAATTGCTTTGTAGTTTGCATCTGTAACTTTATATTTGTGCCTTTAAAGTCCGGCAATAGCTGGTTTTTAACCTCACAACATAACAATAAGATGCACATGATCAAACAATTACGCTTTGTCTTCTTGGCTGTACTGACACTGATGTGTGTGTTACCAGTGGTAGCACAAGTGCGTCATGTGACCACCGTCAATCCAGCAACCAAGCATTCTTATGTCGAAGTCTATGAGTTTGAGTATGTTGACATCCAACCACAATTTCCCGGTGGTGAGCGAGGACTCATCAACTTCATCAACAAGACGCGCGAGTATCCCTATCATGCCTACAAGAACCGCATTCAGGGCCGCGTTTTGTGCAGTTTCATTGTGGGCACCGACGGCAAGGTGAGCGACGTTAGGGTCATTCGCGGTGCGGGTGATGAGAGCCTGAATCGTGAAGCCGTCCGCGTCATCGGTGAGATGCCCAAGTGGAGCGTGGGCAAAGTCGGAGGACACGCAGTCCCTGTGAGGGTTGTGCTTCCCATCGCCTTCCGCCTGTAACAACGACAACACATGATTCCCCATACAAGCAACCGGCATCTCGTCGGTTGCTTTTTGTTTCAAGAAATCAACTTGGTTAATGATGATCAGAATTCCGGACGGGACTCCAGAGTGATGGGGGCCCCTGTGGCCGGATGAATGAAGGTGATTCGTTGGGCATGGAGCATCAAGCGCTGAGCGGCACGGCCATAGAGGCGATCACCCACGATGGGACAATTCAGTCCCTGCGGATGAGATGCGTGGACACGCAACTGATGCGTGCGACCCGTCAGCGGTTCCATTGCCACACGAGTCATGTTGTCGGCACGTTCCAACACATGATAACGGGTCACGGCCGTTTTGCCTCGGTCACGGTCCACCCGCTGGCGAGGGCGGTCCTCAATGTCGGCAATCAGTGGCAAGTCTATTTTGCCTTCATCCTGCGGCACGATGCCGTCGAGCAGAGCGATATAGTTTTTCCTGATGGTATGGTTTTCAAACTGTTGCTGCAACGACTTGTGGGTGGCCTTGTCTTTAGCAAACACCACCAAGCCTGAAGTCTCTTGGTCCAGACGATGAACCACAATGGGTCCTGTGGCTTCGGGGTGCGCAGACTGATAACGGGTGAGCAGACTGTCCTCCAACAGTTTTCCAGGCACAGTAAGCATCCCTGAAGGCTTATTGAGCACTGTGAGCCACTGATCATCATACACAACCTCAAGTGCCACATCCTTCATCGATTTTCCAAGCACATTTTCCTCAACCTCAACGCCTTGAAGCATAAATTCAAGGATGGGTTTACACTTGCTGCGGCAGGCTGGATAGAAATGACCGTGATGGCGCACCTCGCCCACGGGTGATTCTCCCCACCAGAATTCGGCCATGCACAAGGGACGCAATCCATTGATATAAGCATAGTTGAGCAAGCGCGGCGCACAACACTCTCCAGCCCCGGAGGGTGGCAAAGTGCCAAGCGGCTTGAAGACATCGACAAGGTCACGACGCTCACCACGGGCATTACTCACGACAAAGAGGCGGAAAATACGCTCTTGCAACGCCTCGCTCATCGACTTGCGTTTTGACTTTAAAGCGTCAATCCGACTACTATAATTAGCGATTTCATCGGCGATCTCAGCCATTTCAACCTCTTGCCGATGGCGGATGCGTTTCAACTCGGCCTTCTCAAACCGACTTTGGTTGAGTAATGCCTCTTGCTCGTCAGATGACAAGTCACGGTTGCTGCGTTGTGCATCCCGCTCCTGTTTGTGACGCGCCATTAAAGCCTTGAAATCGGCGATTTCATCGGCAAACAGCTGCTTTTTCTCGGCCTCGCGCTTCAACAAAGTCGCCAATTCGGGAGCCTGTTCCAAGCGTGCGACCTCATGGTTGATGGCTGTTATTTGAGCCTCGCCACGTTTAAACTCACCCTGCGGGTCCAACAGGTCATAAACCGGCGGCACAAAATAGTCATGCCTGACCGAGCCAGCCAAGTTGCCCGAGAAAGCGGCAAGGAAACCCAAACGGCCCTCACCGTCCTTGGCAACCAATACTCCCAGCATCTTGCCTGCTGCCATTTCATCGGCCCAATCGGTACGAGTGGAGACATACTGCTGTACCTGCTGGGCCGCCATCACGGCCAACGGATGCGGCTCATAGCAGAATGGACACGTGAAACGTGACGGCAAATCCACCGTCATTGCTTCACTTCCCAACAGATGAAACTTCTCGTTCATTGCCACAAAATTACATCTTTTTTCAGCCATTATAACCATTCGACCCGAGAATTGCTGTATATTTGCAGAGTAAAAGCAATTAATTTATAATCAGTATGTATCTACCACAGGATCCGTTCATCAAGTCACAGTACATAAACATGATGCTGAAGACCAATAACATGGACTTGCAGACTTTTTGTATCAGTGCCAACATCGATATGAATCAATTGCTCTACGAAATGGGGAGAATAGGAATCTCCTATGACGCTGCCAATCGACAATTCAGAACTCATTAATCACTCATATTGCAATGAAATTTATCTCGTGGAACGTGAACGGCTTGAGGGCCGTGGTGGGTAAAGGATTCAGCGACATCTTCAAGGAGCTGGATGCCGATTTTTTCTGTCTGCAGGAGACCAAGATGCAGGCCGGACAGCTGGACCTGGAATTTGAAGGCTACCGATCCTATTGGAACTATGCCGATAAGAAAGGCTACTCGGGAACAGCCATCTACAGCCGCCATGAACCATTGAGTGTGAATTACGGCATCGGCATCGAGGAACACGACCACGAGGGACGCGTCATCACGCTGGAAATGCCTGATTTTTACCTGGTGACCTGCTACACGCCCAACAGCCAGGACGGGCTGCGCCGTCTTGACTACCGCATGACATGGGAGGACGCCTTCCGGGCCTACCTGCTGGAGTTGGACAAAAGGAAGCCCGTCATCGTGTGTGGCGACCTTAACGTGGCACATCAGGAAATTGACCTGAAGAACCCAAAAAGCAATCGCAAGAACGCTGGTTTCACCGATGAAGAACGCGAAAAGATGACCGTTCTGCTGGGTTCGGGGTTCACCGACAGTTGGCGCTTCTTCAACCCCGATTTGGAGGGTGTTTACTCGTGGTGGAGTTATCGTTTCAAGGCACGAGAGAAGAACGCGGGCTGGCGCATCGACTACTTCTTGGTGAGCAACCGTCTGCAGGAGCGACTTTCAGATGCTAAAATCCATACCGAAATCTATGGCAGCGACCACTGCCCTGTGGAAGTGGATCTTTCCATAGATTAGCAACTATAGACAATCGACAAAGAATTATGGCAATCGAACAAAAGAAATATGACTTTGACCGCGTTGTGAGGCTGGTTTTGACCGTCATCAGTGTGGGTGTGGGCGTGTGGCTCGTCAACTACCTGAGCCCGGTGCTCATGCCGTTTGTCGTGGGTTTCATCCTGGCCTACATCATCGAACCGCTGGTTGAGTGGCTGCAACGCAAGGCACACATCAAGGCACGCGGCATTGCCGTTGTGCTGGCTCTCATCATCGTCATCGCGGTGATTGCCGGACTATGCTGGCTCGTCATCCCCTATCTGATTGACGAATTTGGCACCATGTCTAAACAACTTGCCGCCTATGCCAAGACCTCGTTGCGGGTTCCCTACGTTCCCGCCGAAATCAATGACTTCATCCAGCGCTATATCGACGTGGAGAAAATCAATGAAATCTTCTCCAAACAGCAATGGATGGACATCATCAACAAGGCCATATCAGGGGCCTGGTCGGTGGTCGGCGGAACGATGAGTGTCATCTTCAACATCATCTCGTGGTTCATCGTGCTGCTGTACATGTTCTTTATCTTATTGGACTTCAACAAATTGTCACGCGCATTTAAGGCAGCAATCCCAAGGAAATACCGCCGCATGGCGTTGCGCATCTTCGGTGACGTAGCCGACACGATGAGCCGATACTTCCGCGGTCAGGCGGCTGTGTCATTTTTTGTTGGCGTGATCTTCGCCATCGAGTTTTACATCATCGGACTGCCCATGGCTATTGCTTTCGGACTGTTTGTTGGGCTCTTGAACATGGTGCCCTACCTGCAACTCATCTCGATTCCCATCGCCGCATTCCTGTGTCTGGTGGCTACAGCAGCCACTGGAGGCAGTTTCTGGGTGATGTTTGCTTGGGTCATTCTGGCCTATATTATCTGTCAGATCATCCAGGACATGGTGCTCATTCCCACCATCATGAAGAATCAGATGGGCCTGAACCCTGCCATCATTTTCCTGTCGTTGTCGCTCTGGGTCTATGTGTTGGGATTCATCGGACTGATCATCGGACTACCGTTAACGACGCTCATCATCTCCTATTACTGCGAGTTTGTGCTGCACCAGCCCAATCCGCTGTACAAGAACAAAAAGAAGCAAAAAATCAAAGACAGCAAGGCGCCCTTGGCTCTGACATCATCCTTCCTCAACCAATATAATAACCAGGAAAAGAAAGAGTAATTTCAGCCATCGAGGCAGTTCCTCATTCTTAACTTCTAACTCCTGATGTCCAAGACATTAATCGTCATCACGGGGCCCACAGGTGTGGGTAAGACGGCGACAGCCATCCGGCTGGCGCAGCGACTGCATTGCGACATCATCAATGCCGACTCTCGCCAGATTTATCGCGGCATACCCATCTGCACCGCAACGCCTTCGCCCGATGAATTGGCTGCAGTGAGACATCATTTTGTGGCATTCAAGGACTTAGAAGAAAGCTATAGCGCGGCCCAATTCGAGGAAGACGTTCTGGCATTGCTGCCCTCGCTGTGGCAGCAGAGCGACACAGTCGTGATGTGCGGCGGCTCAATGCTCTACGTCGATGCCGTGTGCCGCGGCATTGACAAATTGCCCGATATCTCGCCCGAAGTGCGTGCTACCGTTAAAGAGAAACTCGCTCGGGAAGGGTTGAAAAGTCTTGTCGCTGAATTGGAGCAACTTGACCCCGAGTATGCCGCAACCATCGACCATAAGAACACCAACCGCGTGTGCCACGGTGTGGAAATCTGCCGCCAGGCAGGCGTGCCCTACTCCACCCTGCGCACCGGCAAGGTCAAGCCGCGCGACTTCCGCATCATCAAACTGGCACTCAACATCGAGCGCGACGAACTCTACTGCCGCATCAACAACCGCGTTGACCGAATGATTGAGGCGGGGCTGGAACAAGAGGCGCGCTCGGTCTACCATCTGCGTCACCTCAACTCGTTGAACACCGTGGGCATGAAAGAGATGTTCGCCTTTTTCGACGGCACAATGGATCGCAATACCGCTATCGAACGTATGAAGAAAAACACACGTGTGTATGCCAAAAAGCAACTCACCTGGTACAAGCGCGACACGGACATCGTCTGGGTCACCCCCGATAAAGCAATCCCCACCGCCTTGCACCTGTTGGCAGACGGTGAGGATGCGTAATCAATATCCTGAATTCCTGATTATTGCATAATCGCTTGGATAATGGTGTTGATGTCTCCAATGTTGACTTCGCCGTCGCCATTGACATCAGCCGGCAAGGATTGTTCACCAGGTGACAAGATAGCATTAATCACCGAGTTCACGTCGCCCAAATTCACTTCACCATCACCATTGACATCGCAAGGATTTCCTTCAGAATCAGTGTAATACAACGAGAAATCATCTAAATAAGTAGCTGCGTTGCCTCCGCCAAACATCGTGATGCGGAAGATGGCTGGCTGATTGGCGGTGATATTCAACAGCCATGTTGCAACAATTTCACCCTTCACGGGCACCGTAATGGCATCCTCGCCATCGAAGGCATTGGCAGTCTCCCAAGTTTCACCGTTGTCCAACGAATAGGTCAGTCGATACTTAGCCTCGGAAGACGTCGGATTGAAGAAGGTTGCCTGAGCCATGAAGAAATCATGGGCGATGGGCTCGGCACTGGTCACATGACTCGGTTTTTTCATCATCACCGCATTCGTACCATTACACTTTCCCTCACCCGGGGCACGCACACCGCACTTGTAAAAAGTCCATGTGGTGAAATTACCCTGCACATTGGACTGGCTCGTGCTGCTATTAGCAGTCATGGACTCAAAGTCCTCAACCAACTCCTGACAAGGTGGCAAAACCAAGATACGCTCGACAGCATCGACGGCATCATACCAACCCTCCATTTTCTGCAAGTGATTGCCGCTCTCGTCATTCACCATCAATTCATATGTTCCCCATTCGGCCGGTGCTGTGAGTTGCATCTCATAGCTCTTCGTCTCGTTGCTGTGAAGCTGCACCTCACACATTTCGCTAGTGGCCACTTCATTGCCATCCTTCAGTAACGACAGATAAATATTGCCCTTAGGACCATCTATGTTTGACCAGCGCATTTCGTATGAAAGATTCACACCGACAGTGAAGGACTCGTTAGTTGTAATGCCACGAGGCACCACAAAGGATTCCAGTTCATAGCTATTGGCCAGGAAACAATCTGTCAAATAAGCCGTGTCGTTGCGCACGGTCATCTTGACGTACAAATCCTTGCCACTGAAATCACGGACTTTTTGGTCAAAGTTGACACCGCCGTCTTTAGAATAATTCATTTTAATCTTGTATTCACCATCGGCGAGAGTTGACGGCAACTCAAATTCATAAGTATTACGGAACGAGAACCAATTATCCAAAGATTGCTTGATGTCTTCTCGATGGTTAACGCACTCCACTCCAGCAGCATCAATGACACTGAACGAAGCCGGAATCAAGGCATAATAACGGATTCTGTCACCAAATTGTTCGTAACCCGCAGTGTCCAGCATATTGCCTTCGACAATGAAGTTATCGGTTCTTAACTCCACCTGACTTCCCAAAGGAACAGCAGGATTGACTGGAATCAACTGGGAACGGATGTACATGACATCATCAATCTCGTCGGCACGCGCTTCGGGGACAAGACCGAAGAAGCCATCCTGCATATACTTGAAATCAGAACCTGATGATGGTGCCAGTACCGATACAAGGAAATAGCCGTCATAGGAACCGCCCCAACCCCAATTGACATGATAATAGCCATCGGCATCAATGCCATCGAGCACGAAACAGTGACCACCGGAACTGGTGGGATTTATAGTATATCCGCAATAGACAATGGGTCGCTGAGCACTGATTTCATCGACCAGAAATTGATCCCATTCCGCGGCATTATAATAGTCGCGACTCAGGATATAGCTATTGTCGTTATACTTGAAATAACGTTTCAGAGCCATCAGAGCAACCACTTCAGAAGCACCGCTGCTGCTGCCATAATTCATATCTATTGAGATGCCCACATCAGACATCAACTTGGCCACGGCATAGCAAGACTCGGGACTGCTGTTCTCATCATACTCATTGAGCATTAAATCCCATTGATAGACCGACTGGCTGAAGTCAGCACTGAGCTCTGTGGGTGTCATATCGTTCACGTTACAGTAGTATCCATGGCTACCCTGGCCCACATCGGGCCACTGGTAATAGTTCATCACCTGAGCGACTCCCGTTGCCACACATCCAGTCACAGCACGCAAGACGGCGCCGCCTGGGGTGGTATAAGTTGGGCAAAGGTCATTATATGGAGCATCCTGATCCCAACGGGTCGTCAGCAATGGCGACACTACAACCGACTGTTTAGCGGGTTGGTGAGCCATCACGTTGCCATGGGTTTGCAGATAGGCGATTTGTCGATTCATCTCACCCATCCAGTACTGCACAGCAGGAGGAAGGCTGGCCGAAGAGAAATCCCCCTCGTCACCATAGCCCAACACCTGTGGCAAGCGGTCATCGCCAGCCACTACCACAAAACCGCTGTTTGTGCCATGATCAAAGACATAAAAGCGTTCATTCTCGGCAGTATAGGCAAGTCGCAACGCTGATTGGGTTGCTGGGGCCCTAAACACAGTTGAGTGGGCCGAAAAGAATCTATTGGCCACTTGACGGGCCTCGGTTTCCCCAACATGAGCAGCCTGAAGGCCACAAACTGTTGCCATAGCGATGGCGACAACAACAAGAAATCGTTTCATATCAAATATGTTCAAGTTTTAAATAAAAATCACACCTAAAACTTCGCAAAGGTAATACTATTTTGGTGCTTCACACTAATTTGAAAGCAAAATTCCGGTTTCAGCACCTTAGCCAGGAAAGACAAGACTAGTTTACAGCGGGCCACAGATGAGTGTTCTCTCCCGATGTGGCTCGTCTAAAATTCCCAAGTATATCAAAACTGACTGTTTACTCAACCCAGGAGTTGAGAGATGGTGGCGGTGACACGGCGAGCGGTGGTGTAGTCGAGTGCAGCCTCGTTGGCGCCCGGACGCCCCATATAAAGGTTGGGATTGACATACTGCATAGCGCTTGCAAATGACTCGCGGGCCGAGAAATGGAACTCGTGCAACCCCGTCGCCTCTCGAATATCGCGGATGTTCTGCTCGGTCACGCCGCTGCCTGCCATAAGAATGATGCGACCCGCCGCTTGACGGTTGAGCCTAGCCAACAGTTCCACACCTTGAATGGCCTTGGGCTGCTGACCCGAAGTGAGGATGCGGTCAAACCCAAGGTCGATGACGGTTTCCAAAGCCTGTTCAGGATCAGCCACGCGGTCAAAGGCGCGATGCATCGTCACACTCATACCACGACTGCACTCCATCAGGTAGCGGTTCTTCTCCTCGTCAATCGTGCCATCGGCTTTCAGACAGCCGAACACGACACCGTCCACGCCCAATTCACGGCACACGGCAATGTCGGCCGCCATGCGCTCTACTTCCAGGTCTGAATACAGGAAGTCGCCACCACGGGGACGGATAATCACATGCAGACGTGTCGTGGTCAATACACGGCGAGCCACCTTGATTTCTCCATAACTGGGTGTTGTGCCACCCTCAGGGATGCCGACACACAATTCCACACGGTCGGCTCCACCCTCTTGTGCCGCCAAACAGGATTCCACCCCGTTGGCGCACACTTCTACCATGAATTCTTCACGTTTCATGAGTTCCCGCTATCAAATACCGGTCATGAAATCTACTTGAAGAGGTAGGTTGTCACACTCTCGTGGCCCAGAAAGAATGCCTTGGCCTTGATAACCTGCGGCTGATTCTTGATAGGCACGGGTGCCGTCCAATGCGGCGAGTCGATAGTGGGCTCACTGCCATCAAGGGTATAGGTCACCAGCTGGTCAGGGTACTGAGTATTGATGAGTAATTTGCCATCGACCAGCTTGACGCCCGGAGGTCCCACGCGGAAGTTGTAACCCATGCCATGAAGCAGTGGCAACTCACGGGTACCGATCTTCAGGTTATACTGATGGCGGGCCTCGTTATAGGCTTTGGTGTCGGTCAGGTCCTTGCTCCACTCGGGCATGGCAGACCATGCACGCTCGCTCACGCCAAACATCTTGGGCAACAGCATGTATTGCACTTCGTCAAACGAGCGCAGTGTCTCGCCCCATAACTGAGCCTGCACACCAATGATATTCTCGGGTTTCTCCAATTTGGCTTTTCCGTCACCGGCAGTGGTGATGTTGATGGGTGAGCCATCCACGGCAGTGCGTGCTGTGGCGTAGATGTTGGCAGGCAAAGCGCTCCAAGAGTCAAACTCGTCCACCTTGCCACCCCAGTGCAAACCCTGCTCATTCTGGTGCCAGCTGTAACCCATGTCCATGTAGAAGTTGGTTACATTGGACAGAATAACGGGATAACCATCGTTGGCAAGACGATAAGGCACATCGGCACGTGAACCCACTGTGCTCCAAGCATTCACGCCTGCCACTCGTGAAGCCACGACGGCATTGAACTCAGGCTTGTGGTCCAAGGCCACTTCTTGCCATCCCTCGATGCGGATTTTGTGCGCCTCGAGCATAGCGCTGATGCGCTTGATGTAATACTCGCTCACCTCATGCTGACTCGTCAGATGCTCGCGCGCCATCAGAGCCTGCACGTCGGGACTCTTGTCCCATGCACCTCGTGGCACTTCGTCGCCACCAAGATGCACAATTTCAAGCTTCAGTCCGGCTTCCTTATACATCAGCTGCAATTCTCCAACGACACGGTCGATAAAGCGGTAAACATCATCGCTTGCGACATTGAGCACATTGTCGTGATAGGACTGGGCCGAAGTGTAAGTGCTCTGGTTCTTGTCATCCCACAAGTGGAACTGCTCGGCAGTCGGGTTAGTCATGGCACGGTTTTTCATCGCCACGATAGCAGCACGGGCGTGACCTGGCGTTTCAATCTCGGGGATGATGCGGATGCCCCGTGACCAAGCATAACGCAGCAAGTCGATAAACTCAGCGCGAGTGATGTATCCATTGGCACACTGCGACAGGTCATCGGGGTTGCCGTTACCGTCAAAAATCTGCGCCAAATAGCCTTTTTCATCAAGAGTGGCACCACGGCGCGAAGCTACCTGAGTCAACTCGGGGAAACCGGGAATCTCCAGTCGCCATGCCTCATCGTCAGTGAAGTGGAACTGGATGACATTGAATTTATAGTAAGCCAGCAGGTCGATGACACGCTTGAAGTCATTCGGTTTGATGACATAATTGCGGGCTATGTCGAGCATGATGCCACGGTAGCCGAAGTCGGGCCAGTCGATAACAAAACAGTTCTGCAAGCGATGACCCTTACTGTGATCCAGAGCGGCAATCAGTGTCTTCACGCCATTCATCAGTGCGGCCTGAGTAGAACCCAGAATCGTGATTTCGCCATCGTGAACACGCAGACTGTAATACTCGCGATTGTCACTCATTTTCTTGTCCAACAGGAGTTTAATCACGGTTTTCTGACCACTGCTTGCATAGATGCCACGCGTTCTCAATTCGCTGATAAGCAGATTCTTGGCACGGCGGTAGCCTCCCCATTGCAGGAATTTACCCGTCTTGATGGTCACCAGACTGCCAATCTGGGTGAAACCGTCTTCAATATCCACCTGCTTGGGTGCGGGAAAGATATCGTAGTCATTGCCTGTATAACCGTCGCCAAAACCATTGATTGCCTCATTATAGGCATACATGTAGTTCCCATCAGGGTAAGCCTTGTGGTCACGCCACTGCCCTGGCTTGTCAAGCGGTGCACGCTTGATGTTAACAGCGATGGGGTGGGTCATGTCGCCATCCAGAACCACATGGCCTCCAGCGGGCATATAATTCTTGTTGATGAGAGCGCCGCCCATCACCACATCAATCACCAGCGAATCACCGGCAGCAAGAGCCTTATAGTTGGCATTTGGCTTGACGCGGTAATAGGAAGTCGAAATCTCCTCGATATCGACAGGGCAACCGGCAGGCAAAGTCACCGAACGCGAGAACTGGTTGAAAAAGAACTGCCAGTTATCACCCAGCGGTTGTTTGGTCACGTTCTTGATGACAAAGCGCGAACTGTAATTGCCTGCCGACGTGTTGTTCTGGCCCATGCGCCAATCTACAGCTATGGGAGACTGGGCACTCATGGCAAATGCGGTCATTACACAAGCGATAAAAGCTAAAAACTTGAATTTCTTCATTTTGCTATGTTGTTTTGTTTAATTATCTGATTCAACAGGTTGTCACAGGCATCTTCGAGCAGGTCAAGCACCAGTTCAAAGCCCTCGCTACCTTCATAGTACGGGTCAGGCACGTAGTCATAATTAGGATACTGACGGATGTAGTCACCCATCATCACCACCTTGTCCTGTTGTTCGGGAGTAGCAGCCAAGCGACACAAGTCATCGACGTTGGCGGCATCCATACCCACAATGAGGTCAAAATCCTCAAAATCATCCCACCGGACACGACGGGCACGATGGGTCAACTCATAACCACGAGGACGGGCATGCACACGCATGCGCTTGTCTGGCAAGTCACCGATGTGATAACCGCCAGTACCTGCCGAGTCAATATAAAACCGCTCAGACAGCCCCCGCTGGTCCACCATGCTTTGCATCACCGCCTGAGCAGCCGGAGACCGACAGATATTGCCCAGACAAATGAACAGCACACTGTATTTATTGGATTCCATCATTTTGAAGGTGCAATATTACAAAAAATGTGGGAAAAATGATGCTTGCACAAGTGATTTTTTCGGTTTTTATATGTAACTTTGCTACCTCAAACGTGAATAACCACCACTTGTTAGTGGTATCTCTAGATAGAAGATAGATGAACCTGAACATCTTGCGCCTGTTGCCGCTACTGCTGTTGATGGGGCTTGCCTTGGCAAGTGTCACCTCATGCGGACTTGGCAGCAAAGAGCAACAAGATACCACGGCTTGGGACTATAAAGCCCCGCCAGCCATGCCGTCAAACCGTGCCATCAGCGGTGACAGCATGGGACTTATTTCTCATGCCGAGATTCATAATCTGCCCACCTATATCGAGCAACGTCCCCTTAAAGAAATCTTCAATGACAGCAATGCCCTGCAGCTTGTCGCTGCAAGGAAAAACGGTTTCAAACCTGTGAAAACCTTGCAAGATGCCTATGGTATCGACAGGCCATTGATCAGGATTTTCTCTTGCGATGCCTATATGCTTGACGACTTGAGCGCCTCGGTACCCTATCTCGTTCCCAAGGCGGCTCAACTGCTCAAGGAAATCGGCTATGCCTTCCAGGACAGCATCCGCAAGCGTGGCGGCAAATCTTACCGCATCAAGGTCACCAGCGTGACGCGCACAGCATTCAGTGTGTCTAAACTCATGCGCCACAACCGCTCTGCGACCGAGAACTCCTGCCATCAATATGGCACCACGTTCGACATTAGCTGGGTGAAATTTGACTGTCTGGATCAGAGCATGGTCATCTCGCTCGAAGACTTGAAGAACATTCTTGCCGAAGTTGTCCTGGACTTCAGGAAGAAGGGCCGCTGCTACGCTATTTTTGAACGCAAGTCAGGTTGCCTGCACATTACAGTGAGATAAAAACAAGATATACATCTTTAAAATAACACCAAAACAATGACCTTACAACAGACGATAGCCGAGTACCTGAAATATACAGGACAAAAAGGCTTAGACATCAGCGCCGCACTCATCGATTGTGACGGCGTACTCTATGACTCGATGAAGTATCACACCCAAGCATGGGTGAAACTCATGAAGAAGAACGGCATTAAATGCACCCGAGACGAGTTCTATGAACTGGAGGGCATGACCGGCAGCGAAATCATCAAGATGAAATTCAAGACCGGTGCCGGCAAGAACATCACCGACGACGAAGCACATGCCTTGTATGGCGTCAAGACGCGCTACTTTCGCGAATTGGGCGAGACGCCCGTGATGCCTGGTGCCGTGCGCGTGCTGGAAGCACTCAAGGAGGCCGACGTGGACCGCATACTGGTGACGGGTTCACAACAGGATACCTTGCTGGAACGCATCGAAAAAGATTTCCCGGGACTCTTCAGCGAAGTCAAGGTCACTGGTCATGACGTGCGCAAGGGTAAACCCAATCCCGAGCCTTTCCTAAAGGCGATGGCCAAGGCCGATAAAAAGCCCCACCAGTGCATCGTCATCGAGAATGCCCCATTAGGTGTGCAGGCTGCCCATGCCGCCGGATGCTTCACCATCGGCGTGACCACCGGCCCAATTCCCGAGAAGGATCTGCTCAAAGCCGGCGCCGACCTCGTCTATAAGAACATGGACGAACTCGCAGCCGCACTGCCAGCATTGCTGGTGGCTTTAAGCATCGTCAAAGCCTGAGCTCAAACTACGAACTACACGAATCAAACTGATTGGCTTCGGCTTTTTTATGATTTGTGTACTTCGTAGTTTTTTGATTATGGAACAGAACCTCATATTCACCAACGACGTCGAGCGCACCATCGAACGGCTGACCGACGGCGGCGACCACAACATGACGGTGTGGATTGCCGACGTGAACACCGCACGCCTGTTGCCCAGCCCTGACCATATCATTACCATCGACGATGGCGACGAAAATAAGACCTTGACTACAGTGACACATGTCTGGGACGAGATGGAACGCATGGGTGCAACACGGCAAACTGTGGTCATCAACCTGGGCGGTGGAATGGTGACCGACCTGGGTGGATGGGCTGCTGCAACTTTCAAACGCGGTGTGAGGTTCATCAATGTGCCAACGACGTTATTGGGTGCCGTCGATGCCGCAGTGGGCGGCAAAACGGGCATCAACTACGGGGGTTTGAAGAACGAGATAGGTTCATTTGCTCCCGCAAGCGATGTGATTATCTCAACCCGCTTCTTCGACACCCTGCCCGTGCAAGAGATGAAATCGGGTTTTGCCGAGGTGCTCAAGCATGCCATGCTGAGTGACCGCAGCATGTTCCTGCAACTGCTCGACCACGATTTTTCTGCTCCCATCCAGCATGATGAGTTGCTGGAGCAGTTGCGCCATTCGGTGCAGGTTAAAGTCAACATCGTTGCACGTGACCCCCATGAGCAAGGTGAGCGCAAAGCCCTCAACCTGGGCCATACTGTGGGACACGCCTTCGAGAGCCTGGCCATGAAACGCAGCACTCCTATCCCTCATGGCTATGCCGTGGCATGGGGATTGGTCACCGAGGCCATTCTCTCGCATATCAAACTGAACTTCCCAAGCGAGGATGTACACCGGCTAGGGCATTTCGTGCGCGACAATTACCGCGACTTCCCGTTCACATGCGATGACTATGATGAGTTACTGGCGTTGATGCGCCACGACAAGAAAAGCCGCAATGGTGAAATCACCTGCACACTGCTGAACACAGTGGGCGACTACCGCATCGAACAGACGGTCTCTTCCGATGACGTTACCGCGGCACTTGACATCCTGCGCGACCTGCTTGGTGTGTGAATCACCAAGAAAAGCCAGCATTGTGATACAACATTCAAGATACGGATTAAGCTATTAACAACTTAAAAATCAAAGAGAAATGAAAATGTATTTATTAATTGCCATTGTGGCGTTAGCAACAGCCTTCGGCGCCTATGCCGAAGCAGGTGATATTTCCCTGGGCGGACAGTTCGCCTATGCAAGCAAGAACTCAATGGCGGGTTTGGGCCTGCAGGTCCAGTTCGAGCCCGTCACAAACTTGCGTTTTGCTCCTGAATTCATCTATTATTTCGAGAACGACGGCATGAGTGCGTTGAATGCCAATTTGAATGTCCACTACGTCATTCACACCAGTTCAGCATTCGCCATCTATCCACTGGCTGGCTTCACCTATGCACATTTCAAGTTTGATCACATTGTAGGTGACACTTCTAAGGACCGCTGCGGTGCAAACATCGGTGTGGGAGCACAGTATAGGATTAAGGAACAGCTATACTTCTTCACCGAGGAGCGCTTCCAAATCTTGAAAAACTGGAACCAGTCGGTCACGGTCCTGGGGCTGAAATACACTTTCTAAAAAGCCTTACTTCTTCAAGCATCAACGCTTGAAGACTGCCGTCTCATTGAGGGCGACATATCCTCTTGGCAGCGCAGGCCCCAAGGAAGACAACAGTTTTCAGCAAAACTGTACATGGAATAATTCTCCTTAAGTTATTATGTCCCAAGCTGCCACGGTGGCTTGGGATTATTATCTCCAGTGCCAGAGACGAGTAACAGCGTGGGTGATAGTGCGCAGGTGAAGATCCTTGCCCAATACCACCAGCATCACTGCAAAGAGGATGAAGAGGATGCCGACAATGAGCCTGGGCGTGAGCATCTCGCCAAACACCAGCACTCCGATAGTCACAGCAGTCAACGGCTCCAATGCACCCAAAATAGCAGTCGGCGTAGCGCCCACATGATGTACCGCAACAGTCATGAAAACCAACGAAAGGATAGTAGGCACAATGCTCAGCCAAACAGCAAACGACCAGGCACGTGGCGAGGGCAAGACCTGCAGATACAATTCTGGTGAAGTGAAAGAGTATAGTATTAATGTGATTTCACACACCAGCATGGCATAGAAAGTGACCTTGAATGACGACATCCTGATGTTCGACTGGTTGACCACGATGATATAGACCGCATAGGCCAACGATGACAGCACACACAGGATAATGCCCACAGCGCTCAGCGAGGCGCCTGTCTCGCCCTTGTACAGCAGACCAATGCCCACAAGAGACATGGCTATGGCAATGACAGTCATTGTTGAAACACGTTCCTTGAAGAACATTGCCATAATCACGGCCACCATCACGGGATAGACAAACAGGATGGTCGAGGCAATGCCGGCATCCATGAAGTGGAAGCTCTGGTAATAGGTGATGCTCGATGCGGCAAACAGGATACCTAACGAGAACAGCACCTTGAACTCATGGCGCGTCACCTTGAATGATTCGCGCTTTGCTAACATCACAATGACCAATATAATCACAGCCAAACCAAAGCGGTGGGCCAACACCGTGGCTGTGTTCACCCCTTCTTCATAGAGGGGTAGCGCTCCGAAAGGGTTAGTGCCGTAGCATACCGCCGACAGGATAGCGCACAGAATTCCAATGGTTTTAGATTTTTTCATCGCATGTTGATTTAAAGTGTCTCAATCATGAGCCTAGCGCTTGAAGCGGGACATCTCATAGAGAGCCGGCAAGGCCTGGCCGTTGGCACTGTTGAACAAGCCGCGGTTAAGACCCCAATTGCTCTTCTCAAAGCGAGTGCCGTAGCGGTTCTCCTCTGGATACCACCAAAAGAGGCCCGTCACATTGTCGTGGAGGTTAAGTTCCTTGACCAGTTGGGCGGTGAATTCACGTTGTCCATCAATGGTGCCTGGTAAACATTGAGAAAAATCCTCCTCCCCACGATTCACACCATCGTGCAGGTAATAATAGGCTGCCTCGACAATCATCACGGGTTTATCAGGATAGCGTTCGGCAAGTGCGTTGAGTGTCAAACCCAAGTTGGGTATCGTGCCATGCCACATGGGATAGTAGCTCAACCCGATGATATCATAGTCTACACCTGCCATTGCCAAGCGGTCATAGTAGTTGCGAGTCATCTCCCACACGCCAGCCTTTTCAGTGTGGATGATGATACCCGCATTAGGACACACTTCACGGCATGCCTTGCAGCCTGCTTTCAGCAAACTTGTGAATTCGCCCCAGTTCTCATCATTCATTGGGTCAACACGTCCCACCGGCCAATCCATTCCGAAGGTGATTTCGTTACCCACCTGAATGGTCGCTGGTTCAGCACCTGCGGCCTTTAATGCCATTAGACAATGACGGGTGTAATGATAGATACTGTCAGCCAAAGCCATTGCGCTCAGTCCCTCCCAACGCTTGGGGGTGAATTGTTTTGCCGGGTCGGCCCATGTGTCACTGTAATGGAAATCCAACATCACCTCAAAGCCGCGTGCCTTGATGGTCTTGCACAAGTCGATGACATAATCCAAATCCTGGCACACCCCCTCATCGTGATGACGTCCAGGAGCATTCTGCGGGTCCACAAACAAGCGCACGCGCATCATGTTCCAACCTTGTTGCTTGAACAAATCATAAGGATCAACTGTCACTCCACACGAATCCTTGTAAATAACACTGTTGCGGGCATTGGATGTCATCATCGAGATGTCTCCGCCCAACCACGGCTGAGCCATCACAGGAAACATAACGGCAACAGCCAGCATCATTATTGTCACAACACGTTTCATCATATCTTAACTTGAATTTAATAATATCAACAATTAAAAAAGTGCCGATAATCAATGACTATCAGCACTCTTTGCGATGTCGGGGTGACTAGATTCGAACTAGCGACCCCACGCCCCCCAGACGCGTACTCTAACCGGACTGAGCTACACCCCGATCGCACTTAACGAGACAAATTTGTTTCGAAAAGCGGTGCAAAGTTAATACCGATTTATATACTGACCAAATTTTTAAACGACTTTTTTTACGACAGCTTTATGAAAATTGCCATAAACTACTGATTATAAGAAAAATAATAGAGACGCAAAAAAAATTGCGTCTCTACGTTTTTCCCATTCAAAAGAATGTGATTAATCAGTTGATGCCATTACTCGGCCTTGCCGTCGCTACCCAGCACCTCAATGATTTTGTGCTTGTAGAGCCTTACCATCTCGTCGCGGGCGGGACCACAGTACTTGCGGGGATCAAACTCGCCGGGCTTCTCAACAAAGACCTTGCGCACGGCAGCGGTGAAGGCCAGACGGCTGTCGCTGTCGATATTGATCTTGCAAACGGCGCTCTTGGCAGCCTTGCGCAGCTGCTCCTCGGGGATACCTACGGCATCGGGCAGGTTGCCACCATGGCTGTTGATGATGTCAACATACTCCTGGGGCACACTCGACGAACCGTGCAGTACGATGGGGAAGCCGGGGAGCTTCTTCTCAATCTCCTCGAGCACGTCAAATGCCAAGGGAGGAGGCACGAGCTTACCAGTCTGCGGGTCACGGGTGCACTGTTCAGGTTTGAACTTGTAAGCGCCATGGCTGGTACCAATGCTGATAGCCAGCGAGTCGCAACCACTGCGGGTAGCGAAATCGATGACCTCCTCAGGCTTGGTATAGTGTGATTCCTCAGCAACAACGTCATCCTCAACGCCGGCGAGCACGCCAAGCTCTGCCTCAACAGTAACGTCGAACTGGTGAGCATACTCCACAACCTTCTTAGTCAAGGCGATGTTCTCCTCATAGGGGAGTGATGAACCATCGATCATGACCGACGAGAAGCCGAAGTCTACACAGGACTTGCACAGTTCAAAGGTGTCGCCATGGTCCAGATGGAGGCAAATCTGGGGATGCTCCCAGCCCAACTCCTTGGCATACTCTACAGCACCCTCGGCCATGTAACGCAGCAACGTCTGGTTGGCATACTTGCGAGCGCCGCTCGATACTTGCAGGATAACAGGCGACTTCGTCTCGGCGCAAGCCTTGATAATAGCCTGTAACTGCTCCATGTTGTTGAAGTTGAATGCGGGGATGGCATATCCGCCATCGACAGCCTTAGCAAACATCTCGCGGGTGTTCACGAGACCTAAATCCTTGTAATTTACCATAACTGTTTTAAATAATATTTGGAAAAACCATTT
>JAEEGJ010002838.1_pt1 | contig 76670 bp, 62 predicted proteins | sample 8958761 | NCBI WGS metagenome assembly JAEEGJ01 (sample SAMN16246546, study PRJNA631951) | gut metagenome | biome: gut microbiome; feature: rumen; material: RS-attached | host: Bos | place: Iran: Karaj | collected 2018-10 | reverse complement strand
ATCGTGGAAAGCCTGATTTCCCAGCCATGCATCGGTGTCTGGGTTCCCTTTAACGAGGCCTGGGGCCAGTTCAAGACCCCTGAGATCGTGGAGATGACCAAGAAACTCGATCCCACGCGGCTGGTGAACCCCGCTTCGGGCGGCAACTTCCATGCCTGTGGCGACCTCCTCGACCTGCACCATTATCCCGAGCCCAAGATGGTGCTGTACGATCCCACCCGTGCCACTGTGCTGGGCGAATACGGCGGCATCGGCCGCAAGGTGGAGGGCCACACATGGGTGCAAGACCAAGGTTGGGGCTATGTGGAGTTCGACACGGAGGACAAGGTGACCGATACCTATGTTGAATATGCCGAACAGCTTTATAGGATGGCCTTCCAGGGATTCTCTGCCGGGGTCTACACCCAGACCACCGATTGCGAGACGGAGCTCAACGGCTTGATGACCTACGATCGGGAAGTCGTCAAACTCAACCCGAAGCGTCTGTTGCAGATCAACCGAAAGCTCAGCCACGCCTTTGCCGAATAGGCCTCGACCAAGAGGAATTAAAAAAAAACGCCCCGAAACCTCGGGGCGTTTTTTCGTTGGTTCAAATTAATGCTTCAGGCATTATTTCCATTCACCGGTGATGGTGACGTTGGTGCCGCCACTGAAGCTGACGTCGCCGCGGGTGATGTGGATCAGGTAGTACTCATCTTCGTATAAGGTGCCGATCACGAAGTCATAGTCGTGGCTGGTCCAGGCGGAGACACCCTTGAAGAGGCTGATGCTCACAGGCATTTCAGCGAACAGTTCGGCCTTCCCAAACATGGTGGTCGTTTCGTCCCAAACTTCAGGCTGGAATTGATACAGTCTGGCTCCATCGACAGGCTCGATGTAGGCGAAGTCTTCCTTGGAGTTGTTCTGGGTCCATTTCAGGCCGAACATTTCAAGGCCAGTGCCATCGTGGGAACCGATTCTCTTCCATTCGAATCCTTGGGCCTCGAGTGGCTCGTCAGCGGCGTCGATCTTGTAGGCCAGGGAGGCGGTGCTCACTTTACCGTCGGCATCCGTAACCGTGGCTCTGACGGTGTTTTCGAGGATGATCATCTTTTCGTCGTCCTGTGCCCAAACGTAGTCGACATAGTCGTAAGTGGTGAGTCCGGTCAGGTCGATTTCATCTGACCATTGGGAGGTTTCTCCATCAACGACATAGTCGTAGGTGATCTTGAGGCTGGCGAGTGCCACCTTGGTCACGGCGTTGGATTCGACGTGGAAACCGAATCTCCAGTTGGTCTCGTCTTGGTTGGAGATGATTTGCGGATTTTCGACAGTGCCGTTCACACAGTCAGCGCCGGCAAGGACGGTGATGGTAGGTTCCGGAGTGTCGGTGGTGGGGTCGCAGCTTGCAAAGAAGGCGACGCTCACGAGGCAAACAAGTGCCAAAGCTAGTTTTTTCATGTTGAAATGATTTTAGTTAATAATGATGTTTGTTGATAAGATTCATTTTTCAAGTGAAAACACGCAAAATTAACAAATATTTTGCCAAAGGACGAAAAAGTGCCGAAAAAAATAAAAAAAGCCTGTTGTCCACAGGCTTTTTTCCTTTTTAATGCATTTAAGATGATTGTTTTCTTAGTCCTCAACGATGGCATCGTTCGGGCAAGCACCAGCGCAGGTGCCGCAACCAACGCACTGATCGGGATCAATGACATAGATGCTACCTTCGGAAATAGCGCCCACCGGGCATTCATCGATGCAAGTGCCGCAAGCGATGCATTTGTCTGTAATTTTGTAAGCCATAATGTTTTTAATTTTAATTGGTGAGTTCAAATTTGAGTCGCAAAGATACTGCAATGTTTTGTTCCTAGGTTATGTTTTTGTTAATTTAGAAAAAGTCTAAAAAGCAGGTCAAAAAAGATTCTCTTTTTATTAGGTGGAACCGAATTAAAACCCTACCTTTGCAGACGCAAAAAAGATACCATTTTTCAATGCATCTTTAAATCTTTGAATCTTTTAATCTTAAATTCATACGTTATGACAGGAAAAAGTAAAGTTGTAGCCCTTGAGCATGTCGTGATCCGCTTTGCGGGCGACTCGGGCGATGGTATGCAACTTACCGGAAATCTTTTCTCCGATTCGACGGCATTCGCCGGAAACGATTTCGCCACCTTCCCGGATTATCCCGCTGAGATCCGCCCGCCGCAAGGCACTGTCGCCGGCGTCTCCGGATTCCAGGTGCATTTCGGCCACAAGCCGATCCATTCCACGGGTGACCTCTGCGACGTCCTCGTAGCCATGAACCCGGCTTCCATCAAGGCCAACATGCGCTGGCTCCGTCCCGGCACCATCATCATCATCGACACCGACTCCATCACCGACAAGGCGCTGGAAAAGGCTGGCTACTCTGCCGATCCTACGGTGGACGGCACCCTCGCCGACTACCAGGTGGTCAAGGCCCCGATCTCGGAGCTGACCAAAGAAGCGCTGAAGGACTTCGGCATGGATAACAAGGCGATGCTGAAATCCAAGAACATGTTTGCCCTTGGCATTGTGTTGTACCTCTTCAACCGCGATCGCGACTCGGTGTACAAATACTTCGAGACCAAGTTCAAAGGCAAGGACCAGGTCATCCAAGCCAACCGCACCGTGCTCGACGCTGGCTACCACTATGCAGATACTTGGGAGCTCTTCACCAATACCTTTAAGGTGGAAGCCGCCAATCTTGAGAAAGGCAAGTACCGTAACATCACGGGTAACACGGCCGCTGCTTGGGGACTCATGGCAGCCTCTGAGAAATCAGGTCGTCCCTTGTTCCTCGGTTCCTATCCTATCACCCCGGCCACTGACATTCTGGCAGAGTTGACCAAATACAAGAACTTGAACGTCAAGGCTTACCAAGCTGAAGACGAAATTGCTGGCATCATGTCGTCCATCGGTGCCGCCTATACGGGTTGCCTCGCCGTCACCACGACTTCCGGCCCCGGCCTCTCGCTGAAGAGCGAAGCCATGGGTCTCGCCGTCATGACGGAGCTCCCGCTTGTCATCATCGACGTGCAACGTGGCGGTCCTTCCACCGGTCTGCCGACCAAGTTCGAGCAGAGCGACCTGCTGCAGGCCCTCTATGGCCGTAACGGCGACGCTCCGTTGATCGTCATCGCCGCCCGTGGCTCGGCGCAATGCTTCTATGCCGCTTTCGAAGCCGCCCGTCTCGCCCTTGAGCACATGACTCCTGTCATCCTCTTGAGTGATGGCTCCCTCGGCAACGGCTCTGAGGTGTTCCGCATCCCCAAGATGGCCGACCTTCCCACCATCAATCCTCCCATCGCCAAAGCCGACGATCCCGACTACATGCCGTTCCGTCGTGACGAGAAATGGCTCCGTCGCGAATGGGCTATCCCGGGAACGCCCGGTCTGCGTCACCGCGTAGGTGGCCTTGAGAAGGAAGACGGTAAGGGTAACCTCTCCACCAATCCTGAGAACCACCAGCGCATGACCGAACTCCGTGAAGAGAAGGTCGCCCGCGTGGCCAACGACATCCCGCTGCAAGAGATCTACGGCGACAAGAACGCCGACCTCCTCGTCGTCAGCTGGGGTGGCACCTTCGGCGTCATCCGCACTGCCGTCGAGAACCTCATGGAACAAGGCAAGTCGATCGCTCATGCCCACTTCGACTACATCATGCCGCTGCCGCGTAACACCGAAGAAGTGCTGCAAGGTCACAAGAAGATCTTGATTTGCGAGATCAACCGCGGCCAGTTCGCCAAGTACCTCCGCATGAACTTCCCGGAATACAAGTCAGAACAATATAATAAGGTGATGGGTCTGCCGTTCACCATCAACGAACTGGAGACCAAGTTTAACGACCTCTTAAAATAATACGACCATGGAAAATCAGAATATCGAAAATCAAGCCATCCAGCTGACTAAAGAGGATTTTGCAAGTGATCAGGTGGTGAAATGGTGCCCTGGCTGTGGCGACCATGCCATCCTGAAGGCCATGCAAGACGTATTCCCCAAGATGGGCGTTAAGAAGGAAGACATCGTGGTGGTGTCCGGTATCGGATGCTCCTCGCGCTTCCCCTATTATATGAACACCTACGGTTTCCACAGCATCCACGGTCGTGCCGCCGCTTGCGCCACCGGCGTGAAGCTGGCCAACCCGCACCTCACCGTGTGGATGATCACCGGCGACGGTGACTGCACCGCCATCGGTGGCAACCACTTCATCCATGCCTGCCGTCGTAACATCGACATCAACCTGGTGTTGTTCAACAACCGTATCTACGGTATGACCAAGGGCCAGTTCTCGCCCTGCACCTTCCGTGGCACCAAGACCAAGACCTCACCGCAAGGCACGTACGAGGATCCGTTCAATCCTGGTGAACTCGCCATCGGTGCCAAGGCGACCTTCTTCGCCCGTGGCGTGGATGTCAATCCCAAGGAACTCACCGATATCTTCATGGAGTCGTATCACCACGACGGCATCGCCGTGACCGAGGTCCTGCAAAACTGCATGATCTTCTCCAACGGCGTGCATGAGAACATCACGGGCAAGGACGTCCGCGACGACATGCAGGTGAAATGCGTGCACGGTCAGCCGCTGATCTTCGGCAAGAACCGCGACAAGGGTATCCGTCTGAACGGCAACCACCTCGAAGTGGTCAAGATTGGTGAGAACGGCATCACCGAGAAGGACATCCTGGTTCACGACAAGACCACTGAGGACACGGGTATCCACATGATGCTGGCCCACATGGCACCGCCTCATTTCCCGGTCGCCATCGGCGTCATCCGCGACGTGAAGGCCCCGACCTTCAACGATAGCCTCGACGAGGTCATCGCCAACGAGAAGGCCAACTCCAAGATCCACTGCATGGACGACCTGCTGAACAGCGGCTCCACGTGGACGATCGAATAATCGGTTCTACAGAATCTTACGAAAAATCCCGCTCCATTGAGCGGGATTTTTTATTTTTGTCCTCTGAACAAATGCCAACGGAATGAAAGTCCCCTTCAAACCCGGAACCCTGATCTATCCCTTGCCCGCCGTGATGGTCACCTGCGGCGACTGTGAGGAGAATTACAATATCATTACCATCGGCTGGACGGGCACGATTTGTTCCGACCCGCCCATGTGCTACATCTCCGTCCGTAAGGAACGCCACTCGCATGCGCTCATCATGAAAAACAAGGAGTTCGTCATCAACCTGACTACAGAGGAACTGGCAACGGCCACGGACTGGTGTGGGGTGCGTTCGGGACGGGACTACAACAAGTTCAAACAGATGCATCTGCATGCGGAGCCGGCGCAACTTGTGAAGGCGCCCTTGATCAAGGAGTCGCCGCTGAGCATTGAATGCAAGGTGGTGGAGGTGAAGGAACTGGGCTCACATGACATGTTCATCGCCGAGGTGGTGGCCATCGATGCCGAAGAAAGCTTGATCGATAAAGGCACCGGCGCCTTCCAGTTGAATCACGCCCGGCCCTTGGCCTATTCCCATGGCAAGTATTATGGGCTGGGCGAGAAGATCGGTGGATTTGGCTTCTCGGTGAAGAAAAAGAGATAAAAATGAGGAATTGTTTGTTTATAGTACTGTTGCTCCTTGTCTCCACGACGACAATAAAGGCTCAAGACCCTCCAGTAGTTGAAGGTCTTTCTGTAGAACTTGCCAGTGCAGGGGCGCGCTTGTGTTGGTCGGCTGTCAGTAACGCTTCGTATTATAGGATTTACGAACGTATCGGCGATGCGCCATTCTCTCTCGTTGACAGTACCACTATGACTTGTTTTGAGAATGAGAACTATCATCCGACCATGGAGAATTGCTATTATGTGACTGCAGTGCTGGGAGATGGCTCGGAGGTTTCGTCCGAGATGCGTTGTGTGGGCCCGGAAGCGCTGGACTTCACAGCGATGGATATTCACGGGAATGCATTCAACCTCTTTGAAATCCTGGACGGAGGTCAGTATGTATTCATTGATTTTTTCAGTTACACATGTGTTAATTGTCGCGACGCCATTCCATTCATTGTGGAATCCTACACGCGTTATGGCTGTAACACTGGGGATGTTTTTTATGTGGAGATCAATGCTTCCCAAGGTGATGCGTTATGTCAACTATGGTGCGAAGAATTTGGTGTTGAGTTTCCTACCATTAGTAGAGACGGTGGGGCGGGGAAGTTCTCAGCACTTTATCACACAGATGTTTCGCCGCATTTTACACTGATTGCTCCTGATCATTCCATCGTTTTGGATGGCGGTCATTCAGGATTTGTTGTCACAGACTTGCAATCCATCATCGATGCTTTTGAGCCGCTTGGGATTCGGGTGCGGGATTGTTCTACCAATGTAGCAGCGTCCGAAAGCAAAAGAACCGTTGTTTATCCCAATCCTGCTGACGGTTTTGTGAACCTGCCAATGGTAGCATCCAGCATGATTCGTATTTATAATGTTATGGGACAGTTGATGGAATCGTTGGCGTCAGTGGATCATCCCCATCGCCTTGTCACGACGTCCTATCCCGAAGGGGTGTATTTCATTCAAGCCGACGGAAAGTATATTGGCTGTTTTGTTGTCCAACATTAGTCTATATGGAAGCGCTGAGCGGCAAATTGATCCTTGCGATAAGCGGCGGCATCGACTCGATGGTGCTGGCCGATAGGCTGTTGCAGGCCAAAGCGGATTTCGTGCTGGCGCATTGCAACTTTCACCTTCGCGGTGAGGAATCGGATGGCGATGAAGTGTTTGTTCGTAGCTATGCCGAACGGAATGGGTTGACGCTCTATGTGAAGCACTTTGAGACCGAGGCTTACGCAAAGGAGCACCGTCTCTCCATCGAGATGGCTGCCCGCGAACTGCGCTACGCTTGGTTTGAGGAACTTCTGCAACAATTGAATTACGATTATATTGCCGTGGCCCATCATGCCGATGACCAACTGGAGACGTTCTTCATTAATTTATTAAGAGGTGCCGGAATAAAAGGCCTGAAAGGGATGCAACCTGTCAATGGACGCATCATCCGACCTCTTTTAAACGTTTCGAGAGCGGAGATCCAGCAATATGCTTTGGAGCATCATCTCCAATGGAGAGAAGATCGTACCAATGCTGAGACCCAGTACTTGCGCAACAAGATCCGTCACGAGTTGCTTCCGGTGATCGACCAGATTTCCCAAGAGGGGAGAAGCGCCATCCTAAAGTCCATCCGCCATTTGGCATCGGAAAACGAACTGTATCGGGAATTGGTTCAGGAAAAGCTGTCGCAGATGGTGGTACAAATGGATTGCCACGCCGTTCCGCAACGCTTCGCTGCTCGTAATGACCTACCCGTTGAAGACCCTGTTGCGAAAGTGTCTGAGCAACTCCTCTTCGAGTGGCTTCGGGACTATGGTTTTAACGAGGATCAAGTCCGCTCCATCTATGAAGCCTTGAACGGCCAACCCGGCACCTGCTTCTTTTCATCCACCCATCGGGTGACCATCGAACGCGAGGGCCTCGAACTGACGCCGATCTGTCAACAGAACGAGGTCCCCATGGCGTTATCCTATCAGCAGATCGAAAAAGCCCCAGGTTTCACCATCGATCCCTCACCGGAGGTGGCCCAATTGGACTACGACCAACTGACCTTCCCATTGCAATTGCGGAAATGGCAGGTAGGCGACCGTTTCCATCCATTGGGCATGAAAGGCTCCAAGTTGCTCAGCGACTTCTTTGTCGACCAAAAGATGAGCACCTTCCAAAAAGAGGCATGCCAGGTGCTCACTACGTCGGATGATCAGATTGTTTGGGTCATTGGAAGACGCATCGACGATCGCTTCAAGGTGACCGACAAAACAAAAACCATTCTTAAGGTACAGATTGTTTGATAGTTTTATTATTTTTGCATCCCTAATCAGCACGTAATACCTAAATCTATATGAAAAAACTGTTTTTGACGCTATTGCTGGTCTTGACGTCCATCTTTTCTCTTCAGGTGACGGCCCAGGGAATCGTTGATCCTGTGAAGTGGGCGTTTTCCGTCAACGACCTCAGCGACGAGGAATTCGAGCTGGTGGCCACCGCGACCATCGAACCTTCCTATCACATCTATTCCACCAAGATGCCTGAGCTGGGACCGCTTCCTACGGTGTTCAGTTTCGAAGCCAACGAGTACTGCGAGCCGATGGGTGAGGGCTACGACCTCACCGAAGTGCCGCTTTATCACGACGACATCTTCGAGGTGGACTATTACCAGTTCTCCGGGACGGCCTCCTTCGGCCAGAAATTCAAGAAACTCAAGGATGGCGCTTTCCCGATCACGGGTGAGCTGGACTACCAGGCCTGCAAAGACGGCATGTGCGTGTCGCTGACCGAGGACATCCAAGTGAACTACGGTGACGAGGCCCAGCTGACGGCGGCGGAACCTGAGCCCGAAGGCGTTGGCGGTCATGCCAAGTCGAACATCTGGGGCATGATCCTCGAAGCCATCCTGTGGGGCTTCGCCGCACTGCTTACCCCCTGCGTGTTCCCGATGATCCCCATGACGGTGTCGTTCTTCATGCACGGCGAGGGTGAGTCTAAGGCGCAAGGACGTTTCAAGGCGTTCATGTACTTCCTGTTCATCGTGCTGCTCTACACCTTGCCGATTGCCATCATCATTCTGGTGACCTGGCTCGTGGGCGGCAACAGCGTCACGGCCGACATCTTCAACTGGCTGGCTACGCACTGGCTGCCGAACATCCTCTTCTTCCTGGTGTTCATGGTCTTTGCGGCTTCGTTCTTCGGCGCCTTCGAGATCACGCTGGGCAGCAACATGGTCAACAAGAGCGACAGCAAGCAGAACACCAAGAACCTCGGCGGCATCTTCTTCATGGCCCTGACCCTGGTGTTGGTGTCGTTTGCCTGCACGGGTCCCATCGTGGGTACGGTGCTCATCAAATCCACCTCGGGCGAGTTCTGGGCTCCCATCGTCACGATGTTCGCCTTTGCTGTGGCCTTCGCACTGCCGTTTGCCCTGTTCGCCTTCTTCCCGAACCTGCTGCAGCGTCTGCCCAAGAGCGGTGGCTGGCTCAACTCGGTGAAGGTGGTGCTGGGCTTCATCGAAGTCGCCCTGGGATTCAAGTTCCTCAGCGTCGCCGACCAGACCTACCACTGGCACCTGCTCGACCGTGAGGTGTATCTCGGCATTTGGATCGTATGCTTCACGCTGCTCGGCCTCTATCTCCTCGGCAAGATCCGCTTCAAAGGCGAGAAGGAAGTCAAGGAGCTGGGCGTGTTCCGTCTGATCCTCATCATCATCGACTTTACCTTTGTCATCTATATGATCCCCGGCATGTGGGGCGCTCCGTTGAAGGCCCTCTCCGGCTACCTGCCGCCCAAGCAGACCCTCGACTTCGACCTCAACCGTATCATCGAAGAGAACAGCGAGAAGGTGATCGAATACGTGGATGCCAAGTTCGCCAACATGGCGGTGGCGCCACAGGATCAAAACAAAGCGGTTGCCACGGCTACTTTCGATGAAGAACCCAAATACGCCGACCTCTTCCACCTGGCCCATAACTTGAAAGGCTATTTCGACTACGACCAGGCCCTGGCTTGTGCCAAGACGGTAGGCAAACCGATATTCATCGACTTCACGGGCCACGGTTGCGTCAACTGTCGTGAAATGGAAGCCAACGTGTGGAGCGATCCCCGTGTGAAGGACATGCTGCGCAACGACTTCGTGATCTGCGCCCTCTATGTCGACGACAAGACCTCGCTGCCCAAGGAAGAGTGGTACACCTCCACCTATGACGGCAAGGAGAAAAAGACGATTGGCCGCAAGTGGGCCGATTTCCAGATCTCCAAGTTCGGCACCAATGCCCAGCCTTACTACTGCCTGATGGACCATAACGGCAACCTGCTGATGAAGCCGCGCGCCTACGACCTCGACAAGGACGCCTTCGTGGCCTTCCTCAAGGATGGCCTGAGTAACTTCCAGGGAGGGACGTACTATCAGCATGTGCTGGACTGAACGCCTTGTGTAGTTGTGCTCTGCCATGGCAAGAAACGAGAAGATCGATTTCTTTAAAGGGGTGTTGATGTTTGGCGTGGTATGGGGCCATGCCATCACCAACCTGTCGGTGGGCTCGAACCTTTCCGTGGGGATCCATTGGATCATGCGCACCTACGACATGCCGATGTTCATGGTGCTGTCGGGTTATTTCCTGGCTTTTTCCCTGCAAAGGAAAGACCTGAAAACGCTGCTGTTGGACAAACTGACGACGCTCTTCCTGCCGGCCTTTTGCTGGGGGTTGCTGCTCGCTGGCTTGCGCACTGTCATGGACCCGTCCCAAGGCTTGCGGCTGAATCCCCTCACCACCCTTTACTTTCTTTGGGCGGTGTTTTTCAGCACCCTGATGCTCGTGGCGGTCGCCAAGGTGTTCCGCTCCCAGTATCTGCAGCTGGCCCTGTGTGTGGCCATCACCATCGCGCTCAATTTCATCCCGTTGAACCTCTGGAACTTATCCTACCTCTTCCCCTTCTTTGCCTTGGGATACTTCGTCCATGTGTTGAAGCTTCGTCCCCAGAAATATTGGGGTGAGGGTGCGCTGTTGACATTGGCTTTTGTGACCCTGCTTTGTTTCTGGAAGACTGACTATACCATCTGGAATACCGGGAATTACATGACATCGCTCAGCGGGAAGGCCGTGCTTGTGGTGCTGTTCAGATACCTCATCGCACTGGTGGGAGGCGCTTTCTTTGTGTTCTTTTTCGGCATCATCTACGATTTCTTCAGCAGACACCAAACCAGGGGATTCCGTTTCCTTGTGGAATGCGGAAAGAGGACGTTGCCCCTCTATATCCTGCAAGAACTGTTGCTGTTTGATGTCGTGTGCCATGCCATGTCGTGGCTGACGGGTCGTTTGGGCTACAATCCGTTGGTGCTGAACGAGAACCTGTTGGGTTATGTGATTGCCCCGGTGCTGGCATTTGGGTTGATGTTGTTGATCATCCTCGCTGTCAGGTTGTTGGATCGGAACCGATACTTGCGTTTCGCTTTTGGAGGCAAGGTGAAGCGGTGCCATAACACCTGACGAAATGCAAAAACGCTTATCTTTGTTGTTGAATCCATGAACCTTTATATAGAGAAATGAACGAAATCCTTCGCGTGGACGAGCTTTGCAAGACCTTCAAGCTCTCGCGCAAACAACAGAAAATTGAAAGGACCAACCGGAAGGAGATCCTTGCGGTGGACCACCTCTCGTTTACCGCCAACCAAGGCGAAATCTTCGGATTGTTGGGACCCAACGGTGCCGGCAAGACCACGACCTTGCGCATGCTCTCGACCCTGATCCGTCCCGACAGCGGTGATGCCATCCTCGACGGATGTAGCGTGGTGAACCAACCTGAGCAGGTGCGTGGTAAGATCGGCTTCCTGACTTCGGAGCTGAAGCTGGAAGACTTCTTTACGCCGAACTACCTCTTCGACTTCTTCAGCCAACTGCATCAAGTCGATGAGGCGGCTATGCAGGAACGCAAACGTCAGATGTTCAGTCGTTTCGGAATCGACCGCTTTGCCGAGGTGAAGGTGGCGAACCTCTCCACGGGCATGAAACAGAAACTTTCGCTGGTCATCTCGCTGGTGCACGACCCCGACATCATTATCTTCGACGAGCCCACCAACGGCCTCGATGTGTTGACGGCGCGCACCGTCACCGACTACCTGGAGGAGTTGCGCTCACAAGGGAAGACCATCATCCTCTCGACGCACATCTTCAGCCTGGTGGAGCGCCTCTGCGACCGTGTGGGTGTCATCATCGATGGCCGCATGATTGCCTGCGGGACCCTGGATGAGGTGTGCAACGGATTGTCGCTGGAAGACCGTTTCTTCGAAATCTATAAGGAAGTGAAAGGAGGCGAGGAATGAAAAACAATACTTGGACCATTATCAAAAAAGAGTTCGCCCGTTTCTTTGGCGACCGTCAGCTGTTGTTTACCTCGGTGATCATGCCGGGCCTGCTCATCTATATCATCTATACCCTCATGGGTAGCGGCATGAGCAAGATGGCTTCCGAAGGAAAGGACGATTTGGTCATCGTCCGTGTAGAGAACCTGCCCGAAAGTGTGGCTCCGATGATACGGGAACTTCCTGCTGTGGAGGTGTTGCAACAACCTGTCTCTCAAGAAGATATCAATGGCCTTGAAAGCAAGGATCTCAACATGGTGCTGATGCGTTTCCCTGAGGGTTTCGACGAACAGGTGGCCAGCTACGATGCGCAAAGTGGTGCGGCGGCACCCAACGTGGAGATCTACTACAACTCCGCCAACAACGCCTCCTCGCGCGTGTATCAAATGCTAGAGCATACGCTCTCGGCCTACGAGGACCAGCTTAGCAACCGTTTCGACATCAACCGCTCCGATGATGCGGAGGCTCGTTTCGACATGGCCAACAGCGACGACGTGCTCGGAGGCATCCTCTCCAAGCTGATCCCCATGCTCATCCTGATGATGGTCTTCAGCGGGGTGATGGCCATCGCGCCCAGCAGCATCGCCGGCGAGAAGGAACGTGGTACCATCGCCACCCTGCTGGTGACGCCCATGAAGAGAAACGAGCTGGCGTTGGGCAAGGTGGTGTCGCTCTCAGGCATCGCGTTGCTGAGTGGCATCTCGAGTTTCATCGGCATCGCGTTGTCGCTGCCCAAGATGATCCAGGCCGATGCCGCTGGCATTGAGCTGGGCTTGCATTACACGACGGCCGACTATGTGGTGCTGCTGATCATCATCCTGGCGACGGTGCTGATCATGGCTTCTGTGGTGTCCATCCTCTCGGCCTTGGCCAAGGATGTCAAAAACGCCGGTACCATGATTGTCCCCTTCATGCTGGTGGTGATGTTCTGCGGCTTGATGCCGATGTTCCAGAGTGGCACGCCCCAAGGGCTGACGGCTTATCTGATCCCGTTCTACAACAGCGTCCAGGTGATGACGGCGACCTTCGCCCACGAAATGACTTGGATGCCGGTCATCGTCACCTTGGCGGCCAACGTGGTCTATACGGGCATCGCCGTCTGGATCCTCACGCGGCTGTTCAACAGCGAGAAGGTGATGTTCTCGAAATAATCCGAGCGTAGCGAGGAGCCCTCAAGGGCTCCCCTAGCATAGCGAGGTACCCCGGAAGGCACATTCGTAACGGACCGAAGGGAGTTACGCAGTGCCGTCGGGGTACCTCGCTTGCTAGGGGCTGGATCGAAGCCAGCTGCTTATTTCGCGAAATGTTTGTAGAAGGCAATGATCGTCTCGATGCCCTTGTAGAAGTGGTCGAGACGGTAGTTCTCGTTGGGGGAGTGGATGGCGTCCTCGCCAAGGCCGAAGCCCATGAGGATGGACTTGATGCCCAGCACGCGCTCGAATTCGGAGATGATCGGGATGGAACCGCCGGAACGCATCGGGATGGGCTGCTTGCCGTAGGTGTCCATGTAAGCGGCCTCTGCGGCTTTGTAGGCCGGCAGGTCGATGGGGCAGCCGTAGGCTTGTCCGCCGTGCAGCGGGGTGACCTTCACGGTGACATACTTGGGGGCGTTCTTCTCGAAGTAGTTCTTCACCAGCTTGGCGATCTTCTCGTGGTCTTGGTTCGGCACCAGACGGCAGGAGAGCTTGGCGTAGGCCTTGGAGGGCAACACGGTCTTGCTGCCTTCTCCGGTGTAGCCACCCCACATACCGCAGAGGTCGAAGGTCGGACGGATGCCCACACGCTCGATCTTGGTATAGCCTTTCTCGCCACGGAGGGCCTTCACGTTGAGGCCGGCCTTATAGGCTTTCTCGTCGTAGGGAGCTTTGTTGAGCAGCTGACGTTCCTTGCGGGAGCAGGTGATGACATCGTCGTAGAAATGCGGGATGGTGATGTGGTTGTTCTCGTCCATGCACCCGGCGATCAGTTCGCAAAGGGTGTTCAAGGGGTTGGCCACGCTGCCGCCGAAGATGCCGGAGTGCAGGTCGGCGTTGGGGCCGGTGACTTCGATCTCCCAGTAGGCGAGACCTCTCAAGCCGGTGGTGATGGAAGGCACGTCGCTGGCGATCATGGAGGTGTCTGACACCAAGATGACATCGGCTTTCACCAGGTTCTTGTATTTCACGATCCATTTGGCGAGGCTGCCGGAACCAATCTCTTCCTCGCCTTCGAGCATGAATTTCACGTTGCAGGGGAGGCTGTCGGTCTTCACCATGGTCTCGAAGGCCTTGGCATGCATGAACGACTGGCCTTTGTCGTCGTCGGCGCCACGGGCCCAGATGCGGCCGTCTTTCACCACGGGCTCAAAAGGCTTGGTATTCCACAACTCGATGGGATCGACAGGCATCACGTCGTAGTGGCCATACACCAAGACGGTGGGCTTCTTCGGGTCGATGATCTTCTCACCATAGACGATGGGGTTGCCGTCGGTGGGCATCACTTCGGCCTTGTCGGCGCCGGCTTTCAGCAGGCGCTCACGCCAGCACTCCGCACAACGGATCATATCGGGTTTGTGTGCCGCCTCCGAGCTGATGGAGGGGATACGGATCAGTTCAAACAATTCCTCAAGGAAACGGTCCTTGTTGTCTTTGATGTACTTGTCGGTTTTTTTCATATTGTAGGTTTTGAGAATTATTATTTTAATGAATGACAAAGATATGGAAAAAAGAATATATTTGCAGAACTAAAAAAACAATATAATGAAATCTTTCGTCAAATCCTTAATTATCATGGCCTTGCTTTCCTTGTCCATGTATTCCTTTGGACAAGAGCAGAAACCGCAAGCCATTTATGTGGAGAATGAGTTCATCATTTGGTTGGAACAAGGTGTTGATGCCTCGACTTTCGCTGCCAATTCCAATGCCGGTATTACACCCGTGAGACAATTGTCTAAGCGTTTGAATATATGGCTTTTTGAAATTACTGACAGCAAGGAACTCAGAGAAGACAAAATGTATCGTTTGGCAAAAAACAATGATGTGCGTATTGTTCAAAACAACCATACCAATATTGTTCAACGTGAGATTGTTCCAGATGATCCTTATTATTCCCAACAATGGGCTCCAGCCATCATGAGTTTGCCGCAGACATGGGATACATTTACTACTGGCGGTGTTACAGCGACTGGCGATACCATTGTGGTGGCCGTCATTGACGGAGGCGTTGATTTGGGTCACGAAGATTTGAATTTCTGGAAGAATTCTCATGAGATTCCAAATAACGGTGTTGACGATGACAATAATGGATATATTGATGATTTCCATGGTTGGAATGCATATAATCACAACGGCAATGTTCCCAGCAATGACCATGGCACCCATGTGTCAGGCATTATCGGAGCGGTTGGTAACAATCAGAAAGGTGTTTGCGGCGTGAATTGGAATGTTAAAGTCATGCCTGTGGGTGGCAGTTCGGGCAATGAGTCTATTGTGGTGGAAGCTTATTCATACGTTTTGGAGATGCGGGCGCGATACAACGAAAGCAATGGTGAGGAGGGGGCTTTCGTCGTGGCTACGAATTCCTCTTTTGGCGTCGATTATGGGAATCCAGACGATTATCCCATTTGGTGCTCGATGTATAACGAGATGGGCGATGTGGGCATATTGAGTTGTGGAGCCGGCCCAAACATGAATGTGAATGTCGATGTGGTCGGTGATGTGCCTTCCACATGCCCCGGTGACTATCTGATAGGGGTCACCAACACTACCTCTGCTGATGTAAAATACAACAATGCTGGATACGGCATCAATAATATCGACATAGGAGCTCCTGGCACCTCCATCTATTCCACCATTCCAAACAACCGATACTCCAATAAGACGGGAACCTCGATGGCTACCCCTCAAGTCTCTGGCACCATTGCCTTGATGTATGCTGCAATGCCTGAAGAGATGATGTTGGCCTGCAAAAACGATCCTGCAAGTTTCAGCCTCTCGGTAAGGCAATCACTTCTTGATGGGGCCGACCATCTGGCGTCTCTTGAAGGTCAGGTTGCCGATGCCAGAAGGTTGAATGCCTTTGGCGCCATCGAAAGGCTTCTGAATGTGCCTGTTAAACCTGAATTACTCGGAGAAGTTAAGATTGACGGTGAAACCGTTGTCGGGCAGACATTAAAGGCCATAACCAATCTTGCTTCCATGCCACCCATTCCCGATTTGGGAGATTTGAGTTATCAATGGCAGAGAGATTCCACTGATATCGAAGGAGCTGTATATCAATATTATACTCTGGATGGTGCTGATATTGACGCCGCCATCAGCGTGCAAGTAACTGCTGAAAATTGTACAGGAACCATCACTTCGCCAAGTGTTGGTCCCGTCAGAGCATCCCATGTGGGAATTAAGGAAGACAGTTTGGATCTCTTCATTATTTATCCCAATCCTTCGAGAGGAGGTTTTACCGTGGAAGGCACTGGTTCGCTTATCATTACGAATACTCTTGGCCAGACCGTTAAAGAGTTTGACCTGAATGGTCAAACGACTATCGAACTCCCGAGAGGGATGTATTTCGCGAAAATGGGCAAGGTGGTCAGGAAGATTGTTGTGGAATGAACCTCCTTAACTCCACCGTCTCCCCGTCGAAAACGGCGTAGGTGAAGTCGTAGATCCAGTTGCCGACCACGGTGGTCAAGGCATGATCACCGCTTTGGTACTGCATGGGCTTGTGCTGGTGGCCGAAGACGAAGAAATCGATGGAGGGATCCAAAGCAGCCTGCTCCTGGGCGTATTGATACAGACGGGTCTGAGGGACGTTGTCGTAATAGCCGCGCTCCACCTCGTTCTTGAGCTTCTTCAGCCGGTGGTTGTGCGACCAGCGCAGGGCCAGCCGGGTGCCGATGTCGGGGTGGATGTGGCGGAACAGCCACTGGTTGACCTTGTTCGAAAATACCTTCTTCAGGAACTTGTAGCCTTTGTCGCCGGGCCCATAGCCGTCGCCGTGGACCATAAAGAACTTCTTGCCTTTCAAAACAAAGACCTCTGGCTCACGGTGGAGTTGGATGCCCAACTCGTCGTGGAGATAGCCGAAGCACCACAGGTCGTGGTTGCCGATGAACAGATGGACGGGGATGCCGGCATCGGTAAACTCGGCCAACTTGCCTTGGATGCGGGCAAACCCTTTGGGAATCACCGATTTGTATTCGAACCAGAAGTCGAACAGGTCGCCCATCAGGAACAGCTCCTCACAGTCGTCCTTGATGGAGCCGAGAAACCGCAACAGCTTCAGCTCACGCTGATGGCTGTCCTCAAGGGTGGGGATGCCCAGATGGAAGTCGGTGACGAAATAGACGGCCATCAGAACTGGATTTCGGTGCTGCGGCGGATGAGCTCGGTGATGAGGGTAATGAGCTTGGGTTCGACGGCATTGACGGCCTTGATGACCTCCTCGTGGGTGATGGTCATGGGATGGTCCACGCCGTAGATGTTACCCATGTCGGAGACGATGCTGAGACCGAAGACGGGCAGCTTGCCCTGACGCGCCACGATGACCTCGGGGGTGGTGGACATGCCAATGGTGTCGGCACCGATGATGCGGAAGTAACGGCACTCGGCCGGGGTCTCGTAGGTGGGACCCGTGGTGGAGCAATACACGCCGTGCTGTACCCAGATGCCCTTCTCCATCGCGATCCGGTCGGCCAACTTGATGAGCCGGTTGTCGTAGGGGTCGCTCATGTCGGGGAAACGCTCGCCGAGACGGTCGTCGTGGGGCCCGATCAAGGGGTTGGGCATGGCATGGATCTGATCGGTGATGATCATGATGTCGCCCACGTTGAAGTTGGGGTTGAGGCCGCCAGCCGCATTGCTGAGGATGAGGAACTGGATGCCCAGTTTCATCAATACCCGGATGGGGAACGTGACCTCGCTCATGGTGTAGCCTTCGTAATAGTGGAATCGTCCCTGCATGGCCACGACCTTGCGACCGGCGATGGTGCCGAAGAGCAACTGGCTCTGGTGGCCTTTGACGGTAGAAACGGGGAAGTTCGGGATGGCAGAATAAGGGATGGCGTATTCCACGGCGATGCCGTTGGCCAAGCCGCCCAGACCGGAGCCAAGCACAATGCCCACCTCGGGCTGGAACCCGTTGGTCTGTTGGTTGAGAAAATCAACCGTGGAGAGAATTCTTTCGTACATAAGTCAATATCGCTTCGTTAAATGATTCTTCTTCGTAAACACACACGCTGATGGGAGCCGCAAAGAGCGGAACCGCATCAAACTGACAAAAATAAGTAGAATTTGTCAAACGTGCAACATCTTTTTCGGTGGTGACCAGGATACGGGGAGCTCCTGCCGATTCGGTTCCCGACAAGATGCGCTGCAGGTCCTTGTCCTTGTAGCGGTGATGGTCGGGGAAGCGGAGGGTCTCGACCTGGGAGAAGAGGCCTCCCAGATGCTCGAAGAAAGGCTCGGGATGGGCGATGCCGGCGAAACCACGGCAAGGGGTGTCCGGACTTGGCAACGAGCCGGTTTCATGGCAATAGTCCCGTGCGGCATGGTTGACGGGTCGCAGCGGCTCGTACTGCATGCTCGAGAGGAACAGTTGTTGGCGGTCGTTCAGGCGAAGCCTTTCGCGCAAGGAGTTCTTCAGGGTGCTGTAGGCCTCTGGCGTTGCAGTCCGTAGGGACTCGGGGCATTGGCTGACCACCACGATGTCGGCGCGACGGGATGCGCTCCTTACGTCGCGCAAGGTGCCCGCAGGCACGAGGTAGTCCTCGCTGTACAGCTTTCCGTAGGCGGTCAACAGCAGGTTCAGCCCGGCACGCAGCCTGCGGTATTGGAAAGCATCGTCGAGCACATACACCTGGGGTGGCCTGGCCTGGCTCATCATCAGCTCGATGGCTTCGCAACGGTTTTCGTCGACGGCCACCTGGAGGTCCTTGCCTTTGTTGAACAGCTGCAGGGGCTCGTCGCCGACGGTGTCGGCGGAGCAGGTGCCCGTGACGAGCTGGAAGCCCTTGGTGCGGCGGCCGTAGCCCCGGCTGACGACACAGACGGAATACTGTTCGGATAGCATCCGGACCAGGTATTCGGTGTGCGGCGTCTTGCCCGTGCCGCCCAGGGCCAGGTTTCCGACGCAGATCACCGGAGGATCGTACCGTTTCGACGGCAGGATGTGCCAGTCGTACAGCTTGTGCCGAAACGCAAGGGCGCCTTGGTAGAGGAAAGCGACGGGAAGCAGGATCCTGTTCATCGTAGGGTGTTTTGTGAGCAAAAATAGGAATTCTCGGGCTGCGAAGGCAAAAAAATCGTATCATTGCACCTCAAATAGCATAACGTCATGACCGTCAAAGATATTATGGACTGCATCACGGAAGTGGCTCCGTTGCAGTGGCAGGAACACTACGACAACGCCGGCCTCCAGGTGGGCGACCTGAATGCTCCGGTGCACAAGGCCCTGATTGCCCTCGATGTGACCGAAGCCCTGGTGGATGAGGCCATTGCCAAGTCGTGTGACCTGATCCTTAGTCATCATCCGTTGATTTTCAGGGGTTTGAAGCAGCTTTCTCCGGAAACCTATATCGGCCGCGCCGTGATGAAGGCCGTCAAGAACGACATCGCCATCGTGTCCATGCACACCAACCTCGACAACAGCTATCTCGGGGTAAGCCGGGTGTTGGCCGAACGGCTTGGGTTGAAACAGCTGACCTTGTTGCAGCCCTCGGCCGCCGAGCCCGAACGTTGCGGGGCAGGCATGATCGGCTACTATGAGACGCTGATGACGGAGGAGGCCTTCCTCGATCGGGTGGCCCAGTGCATCGGATCGCCCTGCTTGCGCCATTCGGCCCTCACCGGACGTAAGATCGCGAAGGTGGGACTTTGTGGCGGCTCGGGAAGCCCTTTCATGGACGACGCCCTGCGCCACGGGGTGGATGCCTACCTCACCGCCGACATCAAATATCACGACTTTTTCGTGCCTGAAGGTGCCTTCCTGCTGGTGGATGGCGGACATTTTGAGACGGAACAGTTCACGAAAGCATTAATTAAAGACTTGATTCTGAAAAAAATTCCTAACTTTGCAGCCGAAATCGCGGAGACGAACACCAACGCGGTTCATTATCATTGCAGCAAATAATACAAAATCGAACATAATGGCAGAGAAAGAAGCAAAGAACACGGTCCTCACCGAAGAACAGGTGGAGGTCAGTATCGAACAGAAGTTAGAGGCGCTCTACACCTTGCAGCAGGTGGACTCGAAGATCGACAAGATCAGGGCATACCGCGGTGAGCTGCCGCTGGAGGTCCAGGACCTGGAAGACGAGGTGGCGGGCTTGGAGACCCGTATCAACAACTTCAAGGAGGAAACCAAGAAGCATGCGACAGACATCGCCAACTACAAGATCAAGATCCAAGAGGCGGAAGCGCTGATCAAGAAATACGAAGACCAGCAGAACAACGTCCGCAACAACCGTGAGTACGACTCCATCAGCAAGGAGATCGAGTATCAACAGCTCGACATCCAGCTGAGCGAGAAGCGGATCCGCGAGGCTAACGCCAAGTCGGAGGAGATCGCCACCAAGATCGAGGCTGCCCAGCAGCGGCTCGAAGAGCGCAAGGCGGACCTTACTTCCAAGAAAGAGGAGCTTCAGTCCATCATCGAGGACACCCAGAAAGAGGAAGAGGCCCTGCTCAAGCGTTCGGCCGAATGCGAGGGGGTCATCGAAGACCGTCTTCTTGTCGCCTACAAGCGCATCCGCAAGAACGCCCGTAACGGTTTGGCGGTCGTGGGCATCGCCCGTGACGCCTGCGGTGGATGCTTCAACAAGATCCCGCCGCAACACCAGCTGGATATCTGCACGCACAAGAAAATCATCGTGTGCGAGTACTGCGGACGTATCCTGGTGGACCGCGACATCATCAACAAGTATCAGGAATAATCCGGTACCGAGACTGCATGAGAGAGGATGACGCAAGTCATCCTCTTTTTTTTATGCCTATTCGATCCGGATCTTCAAAGTCACCGCCAGCTTGCTTCGCCAGGCTTGCCTGACGACCGACTCGACGGTGTTCTCACCGTCGACAAAATATTGATAGGGCGTATGGGCGGTGGGCGCTTGGGAGAGCTCGTATGCGAAGTCCCAGGAGGTGTCGTCGTTTGTGGCATAGCCGATGCCCAGGGCCAGCTTCCGTACGCTTCCCATGGCGTAACCCAAGCCGAAGGGGCTGCCGTAGTAGGCTAGGCCGCCGCGGAAGAAGAACTGCCTTAGGCTCCATTCGGTGCCCAGCCGGAAGTTCCAGGTGGGACGCAAGAGGCTGGCGATGTCGTCGTTGACGTCGGCGAAGGAATACTCCTCGCTGGAGAACCGGGCACCGCCGTAGTTCAGATAGTCCACGTCGGCAGTGACCAGACCATGCCTTCCCGTGAAGAAGGCAAGGCTACCCGTAAAGCGATGGGGGGTGCGGAAGGCGTAGGTGTTGTATAAGGTGGACGACAGGTATTTGTGGTAGGGCTCCTGTTGACCCGTCAGGTCGGTCTCGGTTTGGGTGGCCCACTCCTCGTCGAAACTGAAAGCCGTCCGCGACTGCCAGGCGGCGCCGAAACGCAGCCATCGGACGGGATGCCAAAGGAAGCCGCATTTGAAGTTGATGCCCCAGGCGTTGTCGCCCAGGTCTTCTCCATGCGACCATTGGGTGAAGGCGCTCCCGCCATCCGGACCAGGCGTCTCGGTATACGTGCGGGTGCTGATGCGCTTGATGTGTGCCAGGCCGAGGCTGCTGCCCAGAAGGAGCTTCTCGCTGATGTTGGCGCTCAGGGTCATCGTCCATTCCTCGGAACGGCCCTTGGAGGTGGTTACATCCTGCTGCCTGACGTTGCCTTGGGGAATGGGGCTGTTGTAGTAGAACCCAAGGGAGTCTTCGTATCGGTCGATGAGGTAGGTCATCCAGGCGGGGTACAGGTCGTAGGGGTAGGCGTCGACCAACAGGTCCCCGGGGTTGGAGAGGTTGGGGTCGTAGATGCCTTCAATGCCGTCGATGGCCTGCAGGTAGGCGTCGACCATGGAACTGCCGGGGTTGAGGCCCTCGGCATGGGCCCGGTAATTGAAGTCGTTGGTGCGGGTCAGCCCGATGCCGAACTGCAGGAAACGCAGCGGCTTGTAGTTGCTGCAGGGAAGGGTGATGACATAGCCGAAGTTGGGGATCGTCATACGCATCTTTCCCCCCAGGTGGTTCTCCCCATAGTAGCGGTTGCTCGAAAGGGTGTATTGCAGTCCGGTGGTGAAGGTCAGCTCGGAACTTCGGTAGCGTCCGAGACCTGCGGGGTTGATGCAGGCGGCGGTGACATCGCCGCCCAGGGCGCCGGTGGCGCCGCCCATGGCCATGCTTCTTCCGGTGCCTTCATAGAGGGTCTGGGTGTTGAGCAGGGCATCGTCGGTGTTCTGGCCACGCATGGAGATCCAGGCGCCTAGCAGCAGTATCAATAAGGTGATGGTCTTTCTCATATAAAAGGCGAAAGGATTGTCTTCGCAGTGCAAAGATAATCCTTTCGAGAGAATGGGAAACGTTTCCCGATGGAAAATCGTTGTTATCTTCTTCCGCCGCCGCTGCGACCGCCGCCACTGCTGTGGCTGCTGCTACTGTGGCTGCTACCGCTGCTACGGCTGCCGCCGCTATAGCTGCTGGAGCTGCTGCTGCGGCCGCCTCCATAGCTGGAACTGCTTCTGGACGAAGAACTGCTGTGGCTGTAGCTGCCAGAACTGCTTCTGGATGAGGAGCTGCTGTGGTTGTAGCTTCCGCTGGAGCTGCTTCTCGGGGTGGAGGAGCCACGGCTTACGCTGGAGCTGCTGGAAGCGGAACGGCTTGAGGATTGCGGGCGGACATATTCCGAGCTGGAGCGGGAATGACGGCTGTCGCTCGGCGAGGTGTAGGTCTTGCGTTCGGTGCTGGTGGCCGGTCTTGCGGTCGAAGAGGGGCGGGTAGCCGAACTGGACGGTCTCGAGCTTACGGTCGGACGACTGGCAGTCGGACGGCTGGCGGTCGTTGGACGACTGGTCGTCGTCGGACGGCTCACACTGCTGGGACGGGATCCGCTGGTTGTCGGACGGCTGCCTTGGGTATTGACCGTGGCGCGGCTGCTGTAGCCGTTGGTGGTTCCGATGCGACCCGAGGCGCTGCCGGCGGTGTTGCCGCGACGGCTGCCGGTGCCGATGTTGCTCATCGAACCCGAGGTGCCGTTGTTGGTATGACGGACGGAGGCCACATAGTTGGTGAAATCATTGTGGTGTCCGCCACCGTGGTTGTTCCAACCGGAGCCGCCATGGTGATGGTGGTGATGGTGGTGCCAGTGTGGGTAGTCCCAGTAGGGGCTGTACCATCCCCAGTAGCTACCGTACCAATAGTAGGGACGGTACCAGGGACGATGCCAGTAGCTATAGTAGTAGGGATAGCCCCATCCGTAGTAGAAATCCCAGCCCCAGTAGTAGCTGTACGGGCTGTAGTAGTAGGAGGGGTAGAAGCCCCAATTCCAGGCGTCGCCTACATATACATAGGTGTTGCCGCCGTTGCTGTAGCTGTTGCCGGTATAGTAGTCGTCGTAATAGTCCATGCTGGACGAGGCCTGGGTGCCGAAACGCTTGACGCGGGCCGCAAAGTCGGCGTCGTAGTAGGTCTCAGTGGTGGTGTACACCACGCCATTGGTGTCGGTCACCGTCTCCGTGGTCTGGTACACGGGGTCGACGTTGGGCTCGAAGTTCTTGCTGTTGCCATAGTAGGCCTGGTAGTCGTAGTTCGAGCTGGTGGTGACGGGGCTCACGCTGCCACCGTTGCGGTTCACCTGATGGCCTCTTTCGGTCTTGTAAGGTGAATAGTAGGTGTCGTCGTAAGCCATTCTCTTGTTGGAAGAGCAGGCTGCGAGGATCATCGCTGCGAACAGGACCGGAATTATTCTCATTGCTTTCATCTTGATATTGGGTTTTATGATTGATTTTTTTCTATTTTTGCAGTCGCAATCGAAACAGAGAAAAACTAACAAAAATTATACCAAGATGGCAAAAGAATTGACTACGCGCGCAGAAAATTACTCGCAATGGTACAACGACCTCGTTGTGAAGGCTGATTTGGCGGAACAGTCCGCTGTTAGAGGATGTATGGTGATCAAGCCCTACGGCTATGCGATATGGGAGTTCATGCACGACGCCCTTGACAAGATGTTCAAGGAAACGGGCCACGTGAATGCTTATTTCCCACTGTTCATCCCGAAGAGCTTTTTCAGCCGTGAGGCCGACCATGTGGAGGGTTTTGCCAAGGAATGCGCCGTGGTGACGCACCACCGTCTGATGAACGATCCCAACGGCAACGGTGTGGTGGTGGATCCTGCTGCCAAGTTGGAGGAAGAACTGATCGTCCGTCCCACCTCGGAGACCATCATCTGGGACACCTACCGCAACTGGGTCAAGAGCTACCGCGACCTGCCCATCCTCTGCAACCAATGGGCTAACGTGGTGCGCTGGGAGATGCGTACCCGTCTGTTCCTCCGTACGGCCGAGTTCCTGTGGCAAGAGGGCCATACCGCCCACGCCACCATGGAAGAGGCCGAGGCCGAGGCCAAGAAGATGCTGGGCGTCTATACCGAGTTTGCCGAGAAATGGCTGGCCATCCCCGTATATCAGGGCGTGAAATCGGCCAACGAGCGTTTCGCCGGTGCCTTGAACACCTATTGCATCGAGGCCATGATGCAGGACGGCAAGGCATTGCAGGCAGGCACCTCGCACTTCCTGGGCCAGAACTTCGCCAAGGCTTTCGACGTGAAGTTCCTCAACAAGGAAAACAAGTTGGAGTATGTGTGGGCCACCTCGTGGGGCGTCTCCACCCGTTTGATGGGCGCCCTGATCATGTCGCATTCCGACGACGACGGATTGGTGCTGCCGCCCAAGATCGCCCCGATCCAAGTGGTTATCGTCCCCATCTACAAGAACGACGAGGAGAAGGCCCTGACCTTTGCCCGCTGCGAGGAGATGAAACAACAGCTGGTCAACGCCGGCCTTCGCGTGAAGTTCGACGATCGAGACACCCAGAAGCCCGGCTTCAAGTTCCATGAGTGGGAACTCAAGGGCGTGCCGGTCCGCTTGGTGGTTGGCCCCCGCGATGTGAGCAACAACACGGTTGAACTGGCCCGTCGCGACACCATGACCAAGGAGTCCGCTTCCTACGAGGGTATCGTTGGCCAGGTACTCGGCCTGATGGACGAGATCCAGGCGAACCTGTTCCAGAAAGCCCTCAAGTACCGCAACGACAACACCTTCGAAGTGAATACCTGGGACGAATTCAAGGCCCAGATCGAGAAGGGCGGCTTCGTACATGCCTTCTGGGACGGCACCACCGAGACGGAGCTGAAGATCAAGGAAGAGACCAAGGCCACCTTGCGTTTCATCCCGCTGGACGTGAAGGAAGAGGAAGGCGTGGATGTGTATTCGGGCAAGCCGGCCAAGATGAAGGTCTATTTCGCCAAGGCTTATTGATCCTTATTCCCAGATCGGAACGATGTTCGGCTGGGTATCGTCGAGCGGCACCTCGGGGTAGGTGCCGCTCGGATCTTTTTTGTACTTTAAGATCCCGTTGTTGAAGATGTTGATGTCGATCTGATGCTTGGCGAAGGCATACACGATGTTGGTGCCGTAATGGTAGATGTAGTGGAAGTTGGTCCAGAGATTCAAGGCGTCGACGGGTCCGTGGCTGTTGTAGCTGGTGTAGGTGAAGGTGATCGGGCATTTGCCTTCGAGCTTCACGCGCGCAGTGCCGAACACGTAATCTGTGCTCAGACGGTCGCATTGCACCTTGAGGTCAAGGTCACCGGAGCCTCCTGCCACATTCACATAGAGATGGTTGAGGAGGGTGTCTACCAAATGGGGAATGCTGTCGTGGCCTACAATCGTCAGGACGACGGGTTCGGGGACGCCGCAGAGCACGTCGCTACGGAGGTTTCCGTTGGAATTGAAGACGATCTCTCGGATGGCGTCGTAATAGAGGGTGACGCTGATCTCCGTGTCGTAGGGCCGTAGCCAGTTGAGGCGGTTCTCGTTGCGGATGATGACGGTGTCGTAGGAGACGAGTGTTCCCGTATCGTTTTTGTAGGTGGGATGCTCGACCAGGATCTTGTCGATGATGCTTTCGCCTGCTTTGACGACGTAAGTCCCTGCAGGATGGTTTGCGGTGGCATGCTGCAGTTGGATGTCGACATTGTCGTTGGCCATCACCACCCGAAACCGCTCGCTTACCGCGTCTGTCCTTAACGCTGGAAGGCCGTTGCTGAACGGGGTTTTGGCACAGGAACATAGCAACAGGCTAATGCAAGCCAGGAGGGCGTTTCTTATTCTTTGCATGGTTGTTCAGATAGTATTTTTGGTTGAACCGATAGCAGAGGCCGAGGCATAGGTAGTCGGCTCGAGCCAGGTGGGTGGTCAGGGAGAGGTTGGCGTAGACTTGGTCGAAAAGCCGGTATTGCAGGGCGATTTTCTCATAGATGGAGCCTTTGTCGAGGTTGGTGCCCAAACAATGGGGGAGGAGCACTTCGACGGGTTGGCCGTCATGGGTTGTGACTTGAGTGTTGTCGGGATTGAACAGGGGACGGGTCTGCCATGTGCCGTCTTTCTTGTTTCGAAAGTCCAAATGGACGCCGATCTCAAACAGGTAGGAAAGCCGGTCCATCGTCATCAGGTAACAGATGCCCAGGTTGGGCTTGATCAGCTGGTATTCCTTCATCCGGATGGTATGGTAGGTGGTAACGCCGGCGGTGTCGGTGGTTTGGCTGTTCATGTAGATGAATCCGTCCTCCACGAAGTGGTCGGGCATGGCCTTGTCGGAGTTGTCTTTCACGACGCTGAGGCTGATGCCGGCGTGGCTGGAAGTGGTAAACTGGGCCAATGCCCGTACGGTGCCCTCGTAAACGCGGTAAGGCTCGTTCTTGCCAAAGGTTTGCGAGACGTCCTTGAGCCCCATGCCGAACTCCAGGTCGACGTTGAACCAGTTCTTTCCGTCGAACTCGAATTTGTAGTACTCGGGCCGCTTGGCATAGAGGGCGTTGGCACGGGGGTCGCGCAGGTAGTAGGCCAATCCCCAGGCGGCACTGAAGGTGTTCAGTCCGTAGTTGGGCGACTTGGTGGCGCCGTTCGAGAAGTGGGTGAGCCCCAGCGAGGCGACCGAGATGAGCTGGGGCGTGATCTCATGCCGGTATTCAAACGAGAGGTTGATGGCGCCGTTGAGGTGGGATCCGATGGAGAAATTGTAGGGGTTTTCGAGATGGTCGAAGCAGCGGGTCAGCCATGCCAATCCGGCGCCGAACTTGAAGGTGAACATCCAGGTGTCGTTGCGGTACAGCGGATAGTTGATGAAGGGATAGAGGGCGTAGACCTTCCCCAACTCGTCGAAACCGCCCAGTCGCGAATGGTAGAAGGTGGCTCCGATAAACGGGTAGTTGTAAAGGGTCTGCCATTCCTTCTTGCCGAAGGTGCTTTGATAGATCGAGGCTTCGAAGGCGGGGTAGTGGGCGTTGAAGCGTTCCATCTCGAAGTGGTGGTGGTAGAAGAAACCGAAATGCTCCCGGACCTCGACCACCAGGTTGTTGCTCGAGACCCAAGGATAGTCCTGCCCTTTGAGGTTGGCGCTGCACAGAAACAGCGTCAAGAACAAGAACATGATATGTGCGAAGATCCGCTTCATTCCAATATAAACTGCAAAAATAGGGTTTTTATTTTTGAAATGTGTATTTTTGCGCTCCAAAAGTGAACGAATATGGATCAACGACTGGAAGCATTCAAACGATTGCTCGACATCATGGACCGGGTGAGGGCGGGATGCCCCTGGGACAGCACGCAGACCATCGAAAGCCTGCGCCATCTGACCATCGAGGAAACCTATGAGCTGAGCGAGGCCATCCTCGCCGAAGATCTCAACGAGGTGAAGAAGGAACTGGGCGACCTGATGCTCCACTTGGTGTTCTATGCGAAGATCGGTTCCGAGAAAGGGGCGTTCGACATCACCGACGTGCTCAACGGCATCTGCGAGAAGATGATCGTGCGGCATCCGCACATCTTCGGAAGCGAACGGGTGGAGAACGCCGAGCAGGTGGAGCAGAATTGGGAGAAGATCAAACTTGAGAAGGAACACAACCGCAGTGTGTTGGGCGGTGTCCCGGCGGGGTTGCCCTCGCTGCTCAAGGCATACCGGATGCACCAAAAAACGGCTGGGGTGGGATTTCGGTGGCCCGATGCCGAAGCGGCCTGGAACAAGGTCGAGGAGGAGAAACGGGAACTGTTCGAGGAGTTGCGGAAGCCTGACAATCATGAGAACATTGAGGCCGAGTACGGCGACCTGCTCTTCGCTTTGGCGGCCTACGGCATCTATATCGGCGTCAATCCCGACGATGCGTTGGAGAAGACCGACCGTAAGTTCCGGCAACGCTTCAACTATTTGGAACAAAAAGCCAAGGAGCAAGGGAAGGGTGTGCAACACCTGTCGATAGAGGAGATGCTTGCCCTTTGGCAGGAGGCCAAATTGGGCAACGGAAACAAAAAAAGCGTTGCACAATAAAAAAAAGTGTATATTTGTAGGTTGAAAAAGAATCTAGGTAATATCAATCATTATTAACTAAAACATTCACTATGAAAAAAGTATCTTTACTCATTGCGATGATTGCCTTTGTATGTGGCAATGCTTTCGCTCAGTTGAGCTTCGATTTCAACGACGGCGTCGCCGGCGCTAAGATTGCTCAAACCTATGGTGATCCATGGAGCACCTGGAGCAACGCTCCTGGCGGTGCCGAGGATGGCGTCTTTGCTGAATTGAACGGCAATATGGTCGCTTATTTCACCTACGGGAACGACCAGATCCTTCGTCTTGGAAACCTCACCTCTGGTGTGTATGAGCTCACCTTTGACATGTACATCCCTAACGGCAAGGATGCTTACAACAACATTCTCCATGACTTTAATGGTACAGGAAACCAATGGTGCACCGAGGTTTACTACAATCACTCCTCCAATGGCACCTCCATCCAGGCTGGTGGTGTGACCACCAACTTTGAAGTGCCTTTTGATACTTGGTTTAATGTGAAGTATATGGTGGATCTCGACAACGATCAGGCTTCGTTCTTGATCAATGGTCAGGATGTCACTACGTGGACATTCAGCCTTCAGGCTGACGGCAACGCTGGTTTGCGTCAGCTCGCCGCCATGGACTTCTTCCCTCCGACCAGTAATTCCAAGTCGCAATATTACGTGGACAACCTGGAGGTGTCTCCTGTCGTTAACGAACAGGTGCTGATTCTCGAGCCTTTTGAGGAATATACGGTGGGTAACCATATCGCTACGGAAGGTGTTGAAGCCGGTCACGATTGGTGGACCACTTGGGGCAACGCTCCCGGTGGAGCTGAAGATGGTGTGGTTGCCGAGTATGGTGGCTCAAAGTGCGGCTATCTCACCTACGGCAACGACCAGGTGCTCCTGCTCGGCGACGAGGAGAACGGCGTCTATGACCTTGAGTTCGACATCCTTGTCCCCCAAGGCAAGAACGGCTACTTCAACATCCTTCACCACTTTGCTGGCTCCAACAGCAAATGGGCTTTGGAGAGCTATCTGCACATGAGTGGATCAGGAAACCACTCCCCTGGTACCTGCATGCTGAACGTCGCTGGACAAAACATCCAAGGTCCCACTGTGGTTTATGACGCCTGGATGCACTTCCGTCTGCATGTCAACACCGACATGGATGTTGCCGAGTATTATTACACCGCTCCTAACAGCGAGGAAGAACTCGTCTATACCTGGCAGTGGAGCTTGGATACGCAAGGCAATTATTATGGCAGAAAGATGGCTGCCATGGACTTCTTCCCGCCTCAGGATGCCGCCCATTCAGAGTACTATCTCGACAACTTCAGCTATACCAAGATCGGTGGCGCTTCCGCCCCGCATGTCGTGATCAACGAACAGGCTGTCAATGTGACCATGCGTCCTGACAACATGGACTTCGCTACGGTGACCATCAACAACGAAGGAAACTCCATCGCCGACTGGACGGGTTGGGTTGAATTTGGACAAGGCGCCCCCGGCAGCCAGACAGCACAACTCGCCCTCCACAACGGCAACAACGGCAGCCAGATCGGTTCTGACTCCGAGTTCGTCCGTGAGATGGGTGTGGCTTTTCGTCCGTCAGCCTATGCCGGCACCGCCATGGGTATGCAGATCAACAGCCTGAAATACTACATCAATCCTAGCTACACCTCGGCTGACGGTCACTACACCTTCCGTCTGTATGGACAGGGTGTGAACAACCAGCCGGGCACCATGCTTGCCCAGACCACCGTCAACACCTCCGCTTCCGATACTTGGATTGAGGGTACGTTCGACGCTCCGGTGTATCTGACCGGTCAGGTGATGTGGGCCACCGTGGAGGTGATGCAGGCCGGCGGCCAATATCCGCTGTCCATGGACGACGGTCACTATGGCGAGAACCAGGATGGCAACTGGCTGTCCACGAGCGGCAATGCATTCAGCCACTGCTACTCGGAAGGCAGCTTTGACGGCGCTTGGCAAATCACGGCCATGTGCAGTGGTACCTTGGTGCCCGCCACTTGGGTTTCCTTGGACAAGACGGAAGGCTCGATTATGGGCGGTCAATCCGAGACCCTGTATCTGACCCTCAACTCCATCAACCTCAACGATGGTGAGTTCACGGCCGACTTGATGCTCTACACCAACGACCCCGATGTCCCGTCAGTGACGATTCCGATCACGCTGACCATCGACCCGGACGATGTGGCTGAGGCCGATCAAAGCAAGATCGCTGTCTATCCGAATCCTGCTTCCAGCATCCTCGTCATCAAGGGTGAGAACCTCAACACGGTCGCCATTTACAATGTGGCCGGCCAGTTGGTGGGTATCGAGAAGTTGGGTGCCGTCGAGAACCGCATCAACCTGAACATGGGTTCCGGCGTGTACTTCTTCAGCATCTACGACAACGATGGCAACAACACCGTTCAGCGTGTGGTTGTCAGCAAATAATCCTGTTTGACAGGAAAAGTGAAAAAAGCCGCCCGGTGTGGGCGGCTTTTTTTATCTTTGCATCACATTGAAGTGATCGACCATGAGAGAATTGTTGATTCGAACGGCTTCGGGGGCGGTGCTGGTGGCAGTGATCGTTGCCTGCATCCTGGTTTCCCCTTGGACCTGTTGGGCGCTGGCCTTGTTCATCGTTGCTGTGGGCACCTTTGAGATGTGCCGATTGATGCATGCCGACCGGCCCGGGCAGCTGATCTTTGGAGAACTGATGGCGGTGGGCGCGTTTGCCTTTGTGTCGCTTGGGATGTTGAACGTGATGCCGCTGGGCGCTTTTTTGCTGCTGTTTCCGGCGATCCCCTTCCTGTTCGCCTTGTTCTCCACTACTACCGATTTCAAGACCGTGGCCACTTTCAGCTTCGGCTCCATTGCCCTGCTGAGCGTCCCCTGCACCTTGATGGTGTGGATGCGGGCGCTGCATAGCCCGAAGATGCTGCTGTTGGTGTTCGTCCTGCTTTGGGCCAACGACACCTTCGCCTACCTCACGGGGCGGCTGCTGGGCAAGCACAAGCTCTTTGAGCGCATCTCGCCTGGTAAGACCATCGAAGGAAGTGTGGGCGGTCTGATACTCACCCTGGTAGGCGTTGTGGTCTTCAGTCGTTTTGTGAGTTGGCTCCCGCTTAAGGTTGCCATCGGCATGGGGCTCATCGCCGTGTTGTTCGGCACTTTGGGCGATCTGTGTGAGTCGATGCTCAAACGCCAGGCGGGCGTGAAGGATTCAGGAAACCTGATCCCAGGCCATGGCGGCATCTTGGACCGTTTCGACTCGGTTTTGTTTGCCGTTCCTTTTGTTTTTGTATTTTTGCTGATGGTGTTATGAGACAGATTCACAAACGCATTCACGAGGAAGGCACCAAGGCCATTGCGATCAACCTGTTGGCCGTCACCCTGCTGGTGGTGGGCATGAACCTGTTGTGGCCGCATCAGACATGGTGGCATCTGCTGGTATATCTGTTCCTGCTGACGGAGACCGTCCTCATCGTCCGTTTTTTCCGGATTCCCATTCATCGTAAGACCACCCTTATGGCACATGCGGTGCTTTCGCCTGCCGATGGAGTGGTCGCCGCCAACGAGGTGGTGATGGAGGATGAGTACTTCCATGAGGAACGTCGCCAGATTTCCATTTTCATGTCAATCTACAACGTCCACGTCAACTTCTTCCCCTTCGATGGGGTGGTCACCTATTATAAATACCATCCAGGCAAGTTTCTGGTCGCATTCAAGCCCAAGTCGTCCACCGACAATGAGCATAACTCCATTGTCATCAGGGACCCCGAAGGGCGGGAGGTACTGGTGCGGCAAATTGCTGGTTTTGTGGCACGTCGTATCGTGTGTGACCTGGAGCCTGGAGAACCTTCCATCGCCGGTGAAGAGTTCGGCATGATCCGCTTCGGGTCGCGGGTCGATGTGTTCCTGCCCCTTGACGCCCAGGTGGACGTGCATATCGGACAAACGGTACGGGCCAAGACGACGGTGCTGGGGGAGTTTAGAGTTCAGAGTTTAGAGGTTACCCCGTAGGGGTTTGATCTCGTTAGGGCTTTAGAGCAATTCTTTTATTTCAAGGAGTGTGCGAACTTCGTAGGTACGGGCTCCCTCGGTGGGCGTTCCGCTGGGATTGAAAAATATCGTGTCGATACCGGCGGCACGGGCGCCGTCGATGTCAACCGCCATTTCGTCGCCAATCATCAAACTCTCCTCGGCGGTGGCGCCGGCTTTCTTTAGGGCATAATGGAAAATCTCGGGGTTGGGCTTTTTGACGCCGACTTCCTCCGAGACGGTGCGGGTCTCGAAATAGGGCTCCAATCCGGCACCGCCCAGTTTGGTCTGCTGCACCTCCTGGAAGCCGTTGGTGATCAGATGGAGGTGGTATTTCGGCTTCAGGTATTCCAACAGTTCCAGGGTGCCCGGCACCAGCCGTACGATGCGGGGCGACCAATAGACGTAGTCTTCGCTCAACCGGTCGGCGAGTTCGGTGTCGTGGATGCCGTAGTGTTCCAAGGGCTTCAGGAAGCGGGTGCGGTTGAGGTCGGCCTTGGTGATCTGGTCGGCCCGGTACAGCTCCCAGAGTTTTTCGTTCAGCGGATGATACACCTCGTGGAATTCGTGTGCCGAAGGGATGCCCAGCGCTTTCAGGTGGTATTTTTCGTAGATTTTTTCAAAAGCCACCTCGGCGGCGGCATCGAAGTCCCATAAGGTCCGGTCCAGGTCGAAGAAGAGATGGCGGTAGGTTTTCTGCCGCCGCCGTGTCGGCTCCTGAAGCTGTTTTAGCATCTGCCGTTGCCACTCAAACAGGGCCACGGCGGCGGCGTGGCTGACGTTGAGCGAGCGGGTGGGGCCGGGTACGGGGATGTACACCACCAGGTCACACTGCTGGAGCAATTCCTCGCGGATGCCGTGGCGTTCGCTGCCCACGATGAAGGCGACGTCTTCGGGAAGGGGCGCGTCGTAGAGGCAGGTGGCGTTGTCGGCCGTCTCGATGGCGACCAGGGTCTTGCCTGCAGGAACGATCTTGCGTAGGTCGGTCTCCTCGGAGAAATACCAACGGATGTTGTCGCGGCTGGAGGCGGCGGCGCGTCGTACCTTGCCCATCCGATGGTCGGCGTCGCTGCCCAGGAAACACATCTCGGTGGCGCCGATGTTGTCGGCCAAACGGATCAGGGCACCCAGGTTGTCGGGCGTCATCAGTTGGTCGGCGAGGATCATGGGGCGCGGAAGCCTTTGGTACAAGGTTTCGGTGGGGATGCGCTCAAAGAGGTCGTTGGACTTGATATAGGACATGGATGTTATTCTTGTTGGAGGAGTGAGGTGTCGGTGAGGGTGTTGAGGAAGGCCTTCAGTTGGGCCTTCTCCTGATCGGTGAGTTGCACGCCACCCTGCATCACATGGTGCATCAAGGGGCTGATCTGCTCGGAGTACTGAACGCCTTCGGAATAGAAGTCGATGACCTCGTCGAGGGTGTGGAACCGTCCGTCGTGCATGTAGGGGGGCGTGAGGGCGATGTTGCGTAGGGTGGGGGCCTTGAAGTCACCGTGGTAGGCGGCGTCGAGGCCGTTGTTGTAACGCAGGTGGGTGGTAAACAGGGCGTTGGCTCCGCCCCCGTGGCAGTGGAAGCAGTCGGCCCCCTCCTCGGTGACAAACAGCCGGTAACCGTTCAACTCGTCTTGGGTGAGTTGTTCTTGTCCACGCAGGTAGCGGTCGAACTTGCTGTCGCAGAAGACGAGGCTGCGTACATATTGGGCGATGGACTTCTGAACGAGGCCGAAGTGAAGTTCGTTTGTGCCAAAAGCCTTCTTGAAAAGGTCGCAGTATCCCTCGTCGGCTTGCAGTCGCTGGACGATATCGGTGGTGTCGGCATGGATCTCGGTGGGGTCGGTGTAGGCCAGGTAGACCATGTCTTCGAGGGTGGCGACGGTACCTTCCCAGCCCAGCCCGGTAGTGTTCCAGGCCAGGTTGATCAACGGGAGCATGGCGTGTTGGGTGCCGAGAAAGGCCGGGGTGGCTTCAGGACCGTATTCAAAGCTGTGCTCGGGATGGTGACAGGAGGCGCAGCAAGGGGTGCGTTGGGCGGTGAGCGGGGAGAGATGGGCGTCGAAGAACAGCTTTTCCCCGAGGGCAACACCTTCTTCGGTCATGGGGTTGTCGGAAGGGATGTTGTTGGCGATGGGGAAATACAAAGGCGTCGGCAACGCGTAGGGTGTGGGACGGTATCCGTTCTCCTCGTGGGGCTGGCAGGCACAGCATGTCCATGCCATCATCAGTAGCGCCGTCCAGGTAGCGATGCGTCTCATGGGCGTTCCTGGGTGTTTTTGGCGTTGAAGGTTTCCTTAAGGTGCTTCCAGGTCATGAAGTGGGGCTGGGGGGCTGCTTTTTTCATGATCCGAAGGCTTCGCTCCGAGAGGGAAGGGGTTGCCTCGATTGGGTGGAAGCTGAACACGTCGGCGCCGTTTTCCTTGAGCTTGGCTTGGGCGGCTTGGTTTTGCATGATGGCACTGCCGTCGGTGCCAAAGTCGTAGACATGGGGGCTGCGGAACCAGTTGTCGATGGTCATGAGCAGCTGGGCTTCGGCGTGTTGTCCTGCCGACAGGGTGAGGTCGGCGGGAAGGGTGACGCTGAAGTGGTTGGGATAGAACTCGGTGAGGCTTTCGTTTTGGCCGATACCGAGGTGGATGTTAAGCGGGACGCGTCGGCCCTCGGCGTCTTGCCATTTGCCGTTGAGTTTCATGTAGTGGTAGCCGCCGCCCAGGAGGTCGGGCCAAAACATGTTCGATTCAGGTGGGTTCGGGAAGCGACCGGTACGGTTGTCGGCCTCGTCGAGGCCGAAGGTGAAACGCAACGCCCGGTAGTGGCCTGTCGGTAGCGGCTGGGAACGAAGCGTTTGGGTCTCCGACAGCTGGGTGTCGATGTAATAGGGTTGGTCCCCTTCGCCGAAGGCGATCCACTCCCCCTGTTCATTCTGAAGTTCCAATCGGGAGAGGAACCATTGGATTTCGGTGACCAGGAAGGGGTTGCCCGCCTCGTTGACATAACGCAGGGTGTCGCAAACCAAGGGACCGCCGTTGACGGCGTATCCGACGTGAAGGTCGAGCACACCGGGGTCGTCGGATTTGCGACAGGCGTTGAACAGGGCGAGACAGGCAAGCATCATCCAAAGCGTTGGTTTCATCGAAGGAGGATTTGTTTCGCAAAGATAGCGGTTTTTCTGAGGATATGGTTATCTTTGCAGCAAAATTCGTGCTAAGATGACCAACGTGAACATTGGAGACAAAGTGAACTTCCTCAACGCCACGGGCGGCGGGAAGGTGACCAAAATCATCGATTCGAGAATGGTGATGGTAGAGATCGAAGACGGTTTTGAGGTGCCCTGCATGATCTCCGACCTGGTGCTGGACTACCGTTCCCAGCCCTCGCGGCAGCAGCAGATCGTGGATACCGTGCAGCAGGAGATCCAAGAAAAACAGCTGCTCCAACAGCAACAGCAGGAAGACGCCCGTCATGGCGGCCTTCGCCGCTTTGCCAAGGAGGCGGAGAAAGAAGGCGCTTACCTCGCCTTCGTGCCCCACGAACAGCAATGGCTGCTGACGGGCGCCCTGGACGTGATGCTGGTGAACCACACCCCTTACGAGATGCTCTATACCTTCACCATCCGTGAAGCGGACCGCTATGTCAATGTCGATTACGGACAGCTTGAGAAGTATGAGAAGGTGGTGGTGGAGACCATCTCGCGCGAGGACCTGGAGTATTGGTGCACGGGCATCGTGCAGGCCCTCTTTACGGCGGAGTCGTCCGACACGATGTTGCTGCCGCTGAACGCGCCTTTCTCGATCCGCGCCAACCGTTTCTTCAAGGAGGGAAGCTATCAGGCTTCCGGCGTGCTGGGTGAGAAGGCGGTGATGGTCTGCCTCTCGGAGTTGGTGGCACTCAAACATGGCGACGGCGACTTCAATCGAATCATGAAAGAAGGCATCGGCGCCCAGGCGCCGAAGAAGGACCTGGTGATGAAAGAGGCCCCCATCGACAAGCACCGCACCGCTCCTGGCGAGGCTACCGTCGACCTCCACATCGGTGAGCTGGTGGACAACATCATGGGCTTGTCGAGCCACGACATGTTCAAGCTTCAGATGGATTATTTCAAGAAGATGCTCGACAGCGCCATCGCCGCGGAATATACCAAGGTGACCTTCATCCATGGGGTGGGCAACGGAGTGCTGAAGAATGCCATCATCGAGGAACTCAAGCATTACAAAAACGTCGAGAACCGCATGGCTTCCATCGCCAAATTCGGGGTGGGAGCGATCGACGTGGTGATTAAGGATAAAGAAAAATAACGATTGCACCCCGTAGGGGAGCCCTGTCGGTAGCACCCCGTAGGGGAGCCCTGTCGGTTGCCAGGGGTGTCCAAACCCCTGGAAAAAATGAAAATAAATATGAAAACATCCCATCTGTTGGTTGCCATGATCTTCGTATGTTGCCTGTCGTCCTGCAACGGCCGGCAGGATCCCTTGTTGGGTCGTTGGTCGGTAGAGAAGGTGAATGTGGAATTCAACGAAGACCGGGCCACTCCGGAGATGGTGCGTCAGGTGGGTGCGTTGGAAAAGGACAACCTGTTGCAAATCGACGCGGATTCGCTCTTGACCCTCGTTTCGGACGGTGACACCCTGCAGGGAGTGTGCTCGTTGCGAGGGGGACAGCTCTTTCTGGACGGGAAGCCCTTGGGTACCTTTAGACAGGGCCGTATCCGCACGGTGGCCACCACGCCGTTGGGAACGGTGGAGGTGCTTTACCGAAAAGAGCGATGAGGCCGCTTTTTCCTTGGGTCGTGCCTTGTTCAAGAGGAAAAAGACGGGAAAAGTAGCGGTATAAATAAAGCCAATCAATTGAAATTCAACTGATTGGCTTTAATTATTTGTGAACCCGCAGGGAATCGAACCCTGATCGAAGGAACCGGAATCCTTTATTCTATCCATTAAACTACAGGTCCAGGCGCTTTCGCGCTGCAAAAATACGGATTTTATTGGATTGTTATTGAAGAATTGCTAATTTTGTCCTTCAACCAATAAAAAATTTGCCATGAAAAAAGTATTGACCTTGCTGGTGCTGGCGCTTGTGTTTTGCCAGTGTATGACTACCAACGAAAAACGACCCCCGACGCCCCGTGACCAGTATCCGGAGAAATTCGCTCAAGACTATATCATTCAAAGTGCGAAAAGGCTGGTGGAATATGTGCCTGATCATGAATTCGACCCTTCCATAAAACCGGCTTTCGGTGAACAGTACTTCAGCTTGCTCCAAGAGGCTTGGGCTGTTCCGGTCGTTAACATCAGTGGCATCGGCGATGATGAGTGGCTGTATTACTTCCTTTCCGGGAACGGGGGTGACGAAAACGCTGACCATACCAAGACCATTCTTGAGGCGTTGCCCATGGACGACTGGAACGCCTATGTCAAGATGGACTATCTTGGGAGCGAGCATGACATCGTGATGCACTTTGAGGATGGCGACTGGAGAATCAGTAACTTTGACGGCACCAACGACGAGCTTATTCGCTATATCAGGACACAACGCGAGAATCTCCGGTCTATCGACTGGGATTCGCTCACGGCTGAGTTGATCGACGAAGAGAAAGACTTTATGACCGAAGACGAGATCCTTGCATGGATCAGCGACTTCAGGTCAAGGGTGGATGCCTATTTTGTCAAGTATCCTGACAACTAATCAGCCTTGCTGTTTCAGGTGTTCCACAAAGGTGTCGATGCGTTGCATCTCGCTGGCAATGGCGATTTTTTGCGGACAATGCGACTCGCACTGATGGCAGCCGATGCAGTGGCTGGCTTGACGTTCGTAGGGCAGTTTTTCGTCGTAGCCTAGCAGGAAGGCGCGGCGGTTGCGGCGGTACTCCTCGGCGTCGGGATTGCCGGCGGGCATCTTCCCTTCGGTGATACAGTCGTTGTAATGGGCGAAGATTGCCGGGATGTTCAGCCCGTAGGGGCAGGGCATGCAGTAGTTGCACGCCGTGCAAGGCACGGTCTTGAGTTCGACGAACTCCTCGGCCACCTTCATCAGGAACTCATGTTCCTCATCGGTGATGGGACGCAAGGGAGAATAGGTCGCCACGTTCTCCACGAGGTGTTCCATGTAAGTCATGCCGCTGAGCACCACCAGGACGCCTTCGGGCGTGCCGGCAAAGCGGAAGGCCCAACGTGCCACGGGCGTCTCGGGCTCGCGTTCCTGCATCTGCTTGACGATGAAGTCGGGCTGTTTGGCCAGACGGCCGCCGAGCAAGGGCTCCATGATCACCACGGGGATGCCACGACGGTGCAGCTCCTCGTAGAGGTAGTTCGCATTGACGTTGTCAGGGTCGATGCGGCTGGCGTAGTTCCAGTCGGCATAGTTCATCTGGATCTGGACGAAGTCCCAGTGATAGCGGCCTTCGTCGTGCCATTGCATCATGGTGTCGAACAGCTTGACGTCGCCATGGAAGGAGAAACCCAGGTTGCGGATCCGTCCCAGTTTCTTCTGCTCAACGAGCCAGTCGAGGACGCCGTTATCCATGAAACGGGTGTTGAACAGTTGCATGCAATCCATGTTGTCGTTCGATCCGCCGATGCTATGCATGAGCAGGTAATCTACGTATTCGGTACGAAGCTTCTGCAGTGAGTTCTCGAACATCGCCTTGGAGGCCTCTGCCGTCCAGGTTGCAGGGCTGAAGTTGGACAGCTTGGTGGCGATAAAGTAGCTGTTTCTAGGATGTCTCGACAAGGCGATCCCGGTGGCGTCTTCCGAGTTGCCTCGGGTGTAGACCGGGGCGGTGTCGAAGTAGTTGACGCCATGCTCCAGGGCATAGTCGATCTCTTGGTTGACCATCTCCTGGTCGACACGGGCGTTGGGGTCTTTGCGCATGTCGGCCCCGTTTTCGATGGGGAGACGCATCATGCCATAGCCCAACAGGGAGACACGGTCGCCTGAGTTCGGGTTGACGCGGTAGGTCATCTCGCCTTGGCCATCGGTGACGTTTTGGGGAATGATATTGGGTTTATCGTTTGATTTACAGGCGGATAACACCACCGAGGTGGCCACGGCGGCACCGCCCATTCTCTTTATGAATTCTCTTCTTTTCATCGGTCTTCTGTATTCTGACTTCTAATCACAATGGTGCATCACATTGCCTTCCACGTAGATGGCACTGAACGGCCGGGCGGGGCACAGGTTTTCACAAGCGCCGCAGCCGATGCATTTGTTGGTATCGACAGCGGGGATCATCACGGTGTTGCCGTTGTGGTTGTATTCCACCATCTGGATGGCACCGGTAGGACAGTGGCGGGCACAGTTGCCGCAGCTGACACCGTCGGTGAGGACCACGCAGTTTTCTTTTACCCATACGGCATGGCCGACATGGATGGCGGTCTTCTCTTCCTTGGTGATGGGTTGGATGGCGCCCGTAGGACACACCTGGCTGCACCGGGTGCACTCCGGACGGCAGTAGCCTTTTTCGTACGACATGATGGGCTGCATGAAGTGCATCAGGTCGGTGGAGGGACGCAACACGTGGTTGGGACAGGCCGACACACAGAGTTGGCAGGCCGTGCAATGCTGCTGCATGCGCCTGGCCGAGACGGAGCCCGGAGGGGTGATGGGATGCTCCCGTTTCGGGGCCTGCTTGTCTTCGATGACGGCGAGGCCACCGTCCACTTTCATTTCGGCTTGGGCCATGGCAGCGGTGCCCGTTGCCAGTGCGGCGCCTACAAGGAACGAACGCCGTCCCGCATCGGGAACGGTTTCGGCGGTTTCGGATTTCGATGCCGTTTTCTTGGCGGTATAGTGCAGGGCGTCGAACTTGCACTGTGCCGTGCAGTCGCCACAGACCACGCAACGGGAGTAGTCGATCTTGCCGGCTTTGGCGTCGATGGCGCGGGCCTTGCAGTTCTTTTCGCAGAGGCCGCAATGCTTGCATTTTTCTTCGTCGAATCGTACACGGAACAGCGAGAATCGGGAGAAGAAGCTGAGGAGGGTGCCCACCGGACAGATCGCGTTGCAATAGGCACGTCCATAGAGGAAGGCCAGCACGCCGAGGATGAGCATGACTACCCAGGCGATGATTGAGACCGTGATGTTACGCAGGTAGAAGCTGGTGACGATGCGTCCGTAGTTGCCGTAGGGATCGAGCAGCGTAATGATCGGTGCAAAACCGATGACGAGGCAGACGATGAAGACCGCCAACACCGTGTAACGCAGCCATTTGTGCTCTTTTACATAGCTGAAGCGGTTTTTCTTGAACTTGCCGCCAAGCCAGCTGTAGATGTCTTGCATGATGCCCAAGGGACAAATCACGCTGCAGTAGATCCTGCCGAAAAGCAACGCCACGACAAGGATGGCGGCCACCACAACAAAAGCCAGGGAGAGCACAGCCGGCAGGAATTGGATCCTGGCCGTCCATCCCACCCATGGGTCGATGCCGTAGCCAACCCCTACAAAGAGCAGGGTGATCAGTAGGATCATGATGACGGCCAAGGTGATACGTAGTTTTCGTAACATAAGTTGTAGTTTTATTGGATGATGATTTTCTTGACAGTTTGATGGATGCCCGTTCCCAATTGGATAAGATAGATGCCGGGCTTCAGCGAAGTGGGATCGACACGTTGTCCTGCGAGGTTGTAGACGATGGCTTTCGAGAGGTCGGTCGGTGTGTTGTCGAAGGGGAGCTCGTCCACCAGGTCGACGTCGATGAAAGGCGTATAGGTGACTAGGCCGAAGGCGGCGTTGTCGGGTTGGTGGAAGATATGCTGCTCGATCTCCTGCTGGTTGGAGGTGCCCCAGTTGTTGCCCACGGCAGTGATGTCGCAAGTGGCGTTGTTATAGAGGTCATATACTGCCCCTCCGTTGCCGTTGCTGTGGAGAACGTTGTTGCCCCAGTCGTCTTCGGTGCCGAGGTCGGTGCTGTGGAGGTTGATGGCGGTGATGCCCCAGAGGTTGCCCGTGATAGTGTTGCCGCGCAAGACAGCCTTGCAGTTGGTGGAAGTGCCGTAGATGGAGATGCCGCTGCCCCCGTTCATCGGGTTGGTCTCTTGGTCGTTGTTGGTGAACTGGTTGTCCACGATGGTCGAAGCGATGGTCTGCCCCTGCTGGTTGTAGCCGTAGCGTCCCTTGACGATGCTGTTGCCTTGCAGCAGCACCTTGGTGTCGCCCACGCCCATCAGGTCGGCCACGGAGATGCCGCCTACGTGCGAGGTGGCGTAAGTGCCGTCGATGACGTTGTTGATGATGAGGATGCTGTCGGCGCCGCCCGGTCCGAGGTTGATCTGTGGATTGGTGGATTGGTTCGAGTTGCTGTCGAAGGTGCAGTTCCGGATGATGGGCGAGCTCTGTCCGTTGGCAGGGGAGGCGATGGCGGGTCCGTCGTTCAGCAGGAAGTAGCAGTTTTCGATGAGGGGATTGCTGTTAAAGATGTTGATGACGGAGCTGCAGTTGTCTTGGGTGAAATATACGAATTTGACATCGCTGAAAGTGACGTTCGATTCCACGATTTGGATACCGCCTCCATCGGAGAGGTAGAGGTTGCGAAAATCGCATCCTTGGGCGTTCTCCAGTCGGATGCCGTAGTGTTGGGAGGTGGTCCCGTAGATCTTCACGCGTTGGGTGTTGGTGCAGTTCAGGAAGCCTTGGAGGGTGAGCAGGGCGCCGGGGATGTCGATCCGAGACACTTGATTGTCGATGGTCAACCCATCGGTACCGGCGATGGTCAGGTCGGCGTTGATGCGAAACACCCCATCGCCTTGGGCGGTGACGACCCCGCCCGATACATCGACCAAGTCGGGGAGGGTGTAGGTGGTTCCGTTGCCCGGACTGGTCCATTGGGCGTGTGAAAATGATGTCAATCCAATGATTAACAGGAGCATGGGTAAAAATCTTTTCATGATGTTGGGTTTAAAATGCAAAGTTGGATATTTTTTTTGGATTATGCAAATCATGTTTCGCTGGGAACGATGACCACCTGGCTGCTGGAAAGGTTACCTTCCTGCTCCACCCGGATCTGGACGGGGATGCGCTCCTTCAGCTCTTCCACATGACTGATGATGCCGACGTGCCGTCCTGCCTTGTTATGGAGGGAACGAAGGGTGTTGACGGCATGTTGCAGGGGCTCGCCGCTCAGGGTCCCGAACCCCTCGTCGATGAACAAGGTGTCCACCGCCAGCCGTTGTCCGATGTCGCTCAGCGCCAAGGCCAGCGACAAGGACACCAGAAAGCTCTCGCCGCCGGAGATGGTGCTGGCGGCCCTGCTGGCATAGCCTTGGTAGGCGTCTTCGATGGAGATGACGAAGGTGCCCGGTGTCACCCTGAGGGTGTAACGGTCGGTCAGCGTACGCATGTAGCCGTTGGCGGAGTGGATGAGGCTGGAGAGCACGTAGCTCTGGGCAATCTTTCGGAACTTGTTGCCCGTTTTGTCGCCGATGAGCTGGTTCATTCGCTCCCATTGCAGGTAGACCTTGTGCTTCTGCTCGGCTTCCTCGAGGAGTTTCCCCAACCGCTGTTTGTTCTGCGCATCGGTCTTCAGCGCTTCGTTCAGGGCGCCTCGTTTCTCGGCGATTCCGGTCAGGGTCTCTTCGGTGGCCGTGATGCGCGATGGTAGCGCCTCGGCAGTGTCTTCTTCGTTTAGTTCGGGTTGGGCCTGCCGGTGGGCTTCCAGCTTTCTGGCGGCTTCTTCTTTGAGGGCTTGTGCTGTCAGGATCTTGTCCTTGACCTCGTTCAGCGACGTGTTGATGGCACCCATCGTCTGCGAAGAATAGCGATCCAATGCAACCAGTCGCTCCACGTCATAGTCTGGATGGTCGTCCAAGAAAGCCTGCAACAGCTTGCCGTTTTCTTGGATTGCGGCAGTCGCCTGTTCCAATTGTCCTTGGGCCGCAGCCGTGTTGCGTTGCACTTCGGCGGCTTTTTTCGACAAGTCGGGACAGGGTACTGGGGCCGGGGCTGCCAGCGGCCTCCACGCAGGTTGTTGCAGCAACAGGTCATCCACCACCGCTTGGGTCATCCTGCAGGTTTCGGTCACTCTTGAAAGCTGCAGTTCGATTTTTTGTCGCTGTTGAAGCTGCTTCTGATAGGCTTCCATCTGCTGCTCCAATGCCTTGATCTGGTTCTCAAGATCCCTCAAGTCGGCCTCGTTCTTCGTGTTTAACGATTCCAAGGCCTTGGGGGTGTTTTCATCGATGTTCTCGAGGCCGCAAGCCTGGCAACCGGCAATGACTTTCTGTGCGGCTTGGGTTACGGAGCGGTCTTTCTCCAAGGCTTCCTGGGCGGCCTGGTGGTTCTTTGTGGCGGTCTCGATCCAGGCATCCAGTATGTTTTTCCGTTCCACCAAGCGGTTGTACGCCGATTCTGCCTGCGTAAAGGCCTCGCTCAGTTGCCCGACGAGTTGGTCGAGCGCTTCTTCATGGGGAAGTTCGCTTGTGATCGTTTGACGGCATACGGGGCAGGTCTCACCTACGTGTAATCGCTGACGCATGGCTTTGGCAAACTTGTCGATGGTGTCGCGTTGCTGGTCGAGCACTTCCTTGCAGGCTTCCTTTTTTACTTCGGCTTCCTTGATCAGAGGGTCCAACGCAGTTCTTTCGGCCTTCTTGGACTCGATTTCCTTCCGGTCCGCTGCTAGTTTCTTCTCGTTCTCCGACCGCTGGGCCTTGGCCGACTTGTGCAAGCCGATCCATTCATTCACTGTTTTGAGGTTTTGTTTCAGCTCCTTGGCATGGTCGAGTTGTGTGCGCAACGCCTTCAGTCGGGTGGCGTTTTCGATCTCTTTTTGTTCGTCTGCCTGGGGTAGGTCGTCGCATGCTTTCCTCAAGGATTGTTTTTCCTGTTCCGCCGCGGCCAACCCCTTGAGTACCTCTGTAAAGGCGGTCTTCAGTTCGGACAGGGTTTCCTTTTGCTTGGCGACCTCGCGCGTAGCCTTGTCTTTCGCCGACAGCCAGTTTCGGGCGTCGATGGTCTCGTTCCATTGCCGAACCAGCGTTTCCTTGGACTTGAACGCGTCGCTGTTGCGCTCCTTGCACATTTCGTCGTATGCTTTTGCGGTGGAGGCGGCCTCCTTGCTGTTTTGCGCATCGGTCTCGATCCACTTCAGCTTCGCCTTGTCTTCGTCGAATTGTTTCTTGAGGGCGGCCTGCTGTTGTTCCAATGCCTTGATTTCGTTTTCCTTGCCCACGATCTCTTCTTCGGAGAGGCTGGGTGTCTCTTTGACCAGGTGTTGCGCATTTTCCCAGGCCTGTTTCTTCTCCGAAGTGCGTTCAAAGACCTTGGCGCCGATTTTGGAATAGATGTCGACGCCGGTGATTTTCTCCAGAATCCTGGCCTTTTCCTCGTCTTTGCTGTTCAGGAAGCGGGTGAATTCTCCTTGGGCAAGCAGGGTCGTTCGGCAGAACTGGTCGAAATCGAGTCCGATGGCGGTTTTGATCTCCTCACGGATGTCGGCGTCTTTACGGAGGGGAGGGAGCTGTGGGTTGTCAAGGTTTTTCCATTCCCATTCCTTGGCTTGCAGCTTCCCTTGGGGCTTTTTATAGGCACGGGCAATGGACCAGGTGGCCAGATAATGGATGCCGTTGCTTCCGGTGAACGTCAACGATACGAAAGCCTCGCCTGTGTTTTTGCGCATGAGCTGTCGCGGGTCGTCTGTCTTCACGCTGTGGTCACCGTCTTGGGTGTCGCCTTCCATTTTGGTCTCTTTGAGCCTCGGGGTGTCGGCATAGAGGGCGAGGCAGATGGCATCCAGGATGGTGGACTTCCCCGCACCGGTCTTTCCGGTGATCAGGAACACCTCGCTGTCGGCCAGGGGACGCGCCTCGAAATCAATGACGGCGTCAATGATGGATGCGATGTTGTGTATGGTGAGTTTCTGGATTCTCATGATGCTTTCCTCCGTCTATTTCCGAGCGTCTTCCTGTACCGCTTCCAAGGCTTCTTTGAATACCGCTTCCAGTTCCTGGTCGCAGTCGAGGCCGCTGTCTTCGAGATAATGTTTCACGATTTCGATGGGATCCGAGGCTTGGAATTCCTGCACGGTCAAAACCTTGGCCTCGGCTTGCCCCGACTCCTTGCGTTGCACGTTGAAGCAACAGAATCGGCATTGCTTTCCTTGGGTCAGACCCTCCGCCTCAGCGGAGGCTTCGGCGGGCAGAAAGCCGTCGACTGCCACGTTGAGGCGGATGTAGGCCGGGAGGTCGTCGGGGTAGTCCCGAAGGAGACCTTTGGCATCTTCCCATGAGGCAAATCCCGTGGTGGGCAGGGTTACCAGGGGATGCGGGTTGTCGATCTCGATCGTGGTCACCTTGGGCGGGTCGCCGTGTTTTTCGATCTCCACCATGCTGACCGAATGGGGGTAGCATTCATCAAAGCTGACCGGAAGCGGACTGCCGCTATAGCGCACGTTGTGTTTCCCGCTGTGCACGAACTGGGCATGGTGGATGTGTCCGAGGGCCAGGTAGTCGTAGCCTTCGCCCAAGGCGTCGAGCTTGAGGGCGTCGATCCCTCCGACGATGGTTTCGGTGGCGTGTTCGTGCCCCGTAAAGTCGCATCCAAGGACGGTGGTGTGGGCCATCATGACTACAGGCAGGTTCTCGTGGTTCCGCTCAGCGACGCGGTCGAGCAGGAGTTGGAAAAAGCCCTCGGGGAGACTGCGCTCGTGGCAGTAGGGGACTGCAACCACATAGCCGGCCCCAGGCACTTCGATGATATGCTCGTCGGGGTGCTCCTTGTCGAGGTTGCCGAGGGTATGGACGTTCAAGGCCCGCCAGGGGGTGCGGAAGATATCGTGCTTGGTTCCGCTGTCGTGGTTTCCGGCGGTCACCACGATGGTCATGCCGGGTTGGGCCTCGTGCATCTTGGCCAAGGCGTTGACCCATTGGGTCTGGATGGCAGCCGAAGGTTGGGACGTGTGAAAGACATCGCCGCACAATAGGAAGACATCGGGCTTGTTCTCGCTGACGATGCGGCTCATCTGCGCCAACAGGGCCGTTTGTTCCTCGGTCCGGTCGAAGCCATGAAGGGTGTGGCCAAGGTGCCAGTCGCTGGTGTGTAGGATCTTCAATGCAGTGTTTTTTTTGGAGTGGTTGTTCCGATAGGCAAAGATAAGGCTTTCCGCCGGTAATGCAAAGAAAAAAAGGTAAACTTTCGGGAAGCCAAAAAATAAAAAAATCGGTGTAATCAATTGAATATCAAAAGATTACACCGATAGTTCAGTGGAGATGGAGGGAGTCGAACCCTCGTCCAAACAAGGAACCCCCAAGGTTTCTACATGCTTATTCCGCTGTTGGTTTTCGTGCCAGGCAAGGGAACGGACGCCCTAAACCGGACCTTATCTCCTAAATCTCATCCGCGCGTCGGAGCACCGTGCGAACTATCCCGAAATTGATTAGCACCCCGTGCTCAGGCCGGAATCAGGCATCTCCACCTGCGGGATGTTTCGTCCACCCACCTTGTGGGCGGATTAAGCCAGTAATCTACTATACTTCGATTAGGCAGCGAAAGCGTAGTTATTTTCGCCAATTACTTTTTTGCAGTTAAGATTTACGAGCGTCGCTGCGAGGCTCGGCATGCTTCCGTGACAATTCATCTTGCTGTCAAAACCGGTCACCCCCAATACGTGGAAAGTTGAAAACGGAAAACGGAACGCTTCTGCTTTCAAAGAACACGATGCAAAAGTACAGCAAATATCGTTCCACCGCAAGTGTTTTGACGAAAAACGGAAAACGGAGCACGGAAAGTGCCGGTTTCCCGCCTTCCGTTTACTTCAGCGGGTTCCCGAAGTGGATGACATCGTCTTTGGTGATGGTGGTGCCACAGAGGATGACCAGGCGTTCCACGATGTTGTGCAGCTCGCGGATGTTGCCGGTCCATTGGTATTGCTTGAGTTCTTCCATGGCCTCGTCGGTGAAGGTGGGCATTGCCTGGCCCATGTTTTGTGCGATGGTGCCGACAAAGCTTTGCACCAACAGCGGGATGTCGTCCTTGCGCTCACGGAGGGGCGGCACGTGGATGACGATGACGCTGAGGCGGTGGTAGAGGTCCTCGCGGAAGGTGTTCTCGTCGATCATCTTGCGCAGGTCCTTGTTGGTGGCGGCGATGATGCGCACATCGACGTCGATCTCTTTCTCGCCGCCGACTCGGACGATCTTGTTTTCCTGTAGGGCGCGCAGCACCTTGGCCTGGGCGGCGAGGCTCATGTCGCCGATCTCATCGAGGAAGAGGGTGCCACCGTTGGCCAGCTCAAAGTCGCCTTTCTTCTGCTTGATGGCGGAGGTGAAGGAGCCTTTTTCATGGCCGAAGAGTTGGCTTTCGATGAGCTCCGCGGGGATGGCGGCGCAGTTGACCTCGATGAAGGGGCCGTAGCTTCGGGCGCTCAGCTCGTGCAGCTGACGGGCCACCAGTTCCTTGCCGGTGCCGTTCTCGCCGGTGATGAGCACCCTGGCGCCGGTAGGCGCCACCTTCTCGATCATGTCACGCACCTCCATCATCGGTGCCGAGACGCCGACCATCTCGTTCTGTTTGGTGACCGCCTTCTTCAAGGCTTTGTTCTCGGTGCTCAGCCGTTGCTTGTCGAGGGCATTCCGGACCGCGACGAGCAGCCGGTTCAGATCGGGCGGCTTCGAGATGAAGTCGAAGGCGCCTTTCTTCATGGCGTCGGCGACTTCGTTCTGGGTGCTGTTGCCGGAGATCATGATGACGGGGACATTGCTGGTCTCCTTTACGTGTTCCAACACCTCCATGCCGTCCATGTCGGGCATTTTGATGTCGCAGAGGATGGCGTCGTATTCCTGGTCCTTCACCATCTGGAGGGCATCGGGACCGTTGCCGGCGTCATCGACTTGGTATTTCTCGTTTTCCAGGATCTCGCGCAACACGCGTCGGATGGGAGCCTGGTCGTCAATGATAAGGATTCTTGACATGGTTGTGTGCTTGTTTGCGCAAAAATAAGAAAAAATGGCCAGCTATTTCAAAGGGGATGCGTATTTTTGTCTGGTAAAAATCACCGAAATGAGACGTTGGCTGCTGTTTTGGGCGTTCTGGCTGGTTGGAACCATGCCGCTGTGGGGACAATATCCTTGGGCGGGTGGCCTCAACGCCTGCCAGTTCGGGCGGATGGACCTCGACGGTGATGGCCGAAAAGACCTGCTGGTCTTAGACCGCCATGCAGACCGGTTGCTTTGCTTCTTGAACCAGGGCGACCGGGGGACGATCCACTATCAGTTTACCCGTGCCTACGATGAGGCGTTCCCCATGGTCCATGACTGGATGGTCATGGCAGACTACGACGGGGATGGCCGCGAAGACCTTTTCACCTATTCGAAAGGCTGGGCGGGCATCGCCGTGTATCGCAATGTCAGCCTGGAGGGCCGGGTGGCCTTCGAACCGGTGGCGTATCCCTACCTGACCTCTTGGCAAGGGGGCGGAGCGGTGAACCTCTTGGCTACGGAAGCGGATTATCCCGCCCTTTTCGACATGGACGGGGACGGGGACTTGGACATCCTCACTTTCGGTGTGCTCGGAACTTTCTTGGAGAAGCACCAGAACCAATCGATGGAACGTTACGGCGTCCGCGACTCGCTGGTGTTTGAACGTACCGACCCCTGTTGGGGACGGGTGGCAGAGAGCGAGGAAAACAACGTCATGTATCTCGATACCTGCCTTTTCGGACTCGGGATGCGGGTGCCTCTTAAGGGCAACCGTCATCGCGGGGCTACGGTGACGGTGCGCGACCTGACGGGCGACGGCCTGCTCGACCTGCTCCTGGCCGACGTGGACTATCCCGAGCTGACCCTGCTGATCAACGGAGGGGATGCCGACAACGCCTTGATGGTCAGCCAGACGGCAAGCTTTCCGCCCGCCTATCCGGTGCATCTGGCGTCGATGCCGGTACCTTGCTTCACCGATATCGACAACGATGGGGTAGACGACCTGCTGGTGTCGGCTTTCGATCCGGACCCGATGGCCTGTGCAGGCTTGGAGGGCGTCTGGCTCTATCTGAATCACGGAACCGATGAACATCCTGATTTTCAGCTCTATACAAAATCCTTCCTGCAAGAAGGCATGATCGACCTTGGAATCTTGGCTTATCCCACCTTCATCGACTGGGACGGCGACGGCCTGACCGACCTGGTGGCAGGCACCATGGGTCTCGATGCCTCGGGCTTCCACCCGAATGAGACAGGGGATCTTGTTGCGACGCTTACCCTTTTCCGAAATGTGGGCACCTTGCAGCAGCCGGCCTTGAAACAAGGTTCCCAGCCCTTGCTTTGGGTGGACGAACCTACAGCGCTCGTTCCCGCATTTCACGACCTGGATGGGGATGGCCTTCCGGAGTGCCTGATGGGTACCAGCGAGGGAAACTTGTTCCTCTATGGTCACGACGGCTCGTTGCTTGACGGCGACTTCCTGCATTACGACCTGCCTTGGTCGGCGCCTTGCTTCTGTGATGTCGATCAAGATGGCGTGGTCGATCTGGTGGTGGGCAATGCCACGGGTCGGCTGTCTTTCTTTAAGGGGAAGACCGTAGGCAGCCGTCAGCTGCCAGTGGAATTCGAGCGAACCACGGATTATTGGGGCAGGGTGGATGTGCGTGACTACAGCGCTTCGTATTATGGCTACAGCATTCCCGCCTTGTTCCGGAAGGATGGCGAACTGTTGCTGTGCGTGGGTTCCGAGTCGGGGAAGCTGCATCTGTTTGAGGGGGTTGCCGCGGACGGCCAGACGGTGTTTGAGGAGGTGCCCGAGCGTTGGACCTCGATCTGTCCAGGGCTGCCTTTGAACCTTGGAAGACGTGCTTCACCAGCGTTGGCCGACCTGAATGCGGATGGTTTCCCGGAGGTGGTGGTGGGTAACTTCGCCGGCGGCTTGCAGCTCTTCAATGCCGACATCCCCCTGCAAAACCTGGGAATTGCGGAGCGAGAAGATGCGCTTCCTATTGGGATTTTCCCTAATCCGGTATCCTCCCAACTCCATATCATCTCAAAAGAGGACATCATTACCTCGATCGTGCTGGTTGATCTCTATGGGAGGGAAATAAAAAAACAACCCGTCTGCGCACAGGAGGTTGTCGTTGAGGTCTCGGAGCTGCCTCCGGGGGTTTATTTGTTGCGTCTGGTTTGTGAGCGGGGCTTGGTGAACCGGATCTTCCTCAAACGGTAGTTGATGGTGGCCTTGAGACGGTAGAGGAGGTCGCCTCCCAGGATGCCGTCGATTCGGGGGAGCCCCAGCTTTGCATAACTTTCGTGGATTTCTTCCAGGTCGAGGGCCACGGCCTCATACTGCCTCAATTCGATGTCTCCGAATTGAAGCGCGTCGATGACGAAGGTGCTGCTCTCGAGGTCGCTGCCGCCAATGCCTGCGGTGATGCCTTCCTTCTTGACGAAGGTGGGGTTTTCGATGAATTGTGTGATGACCTTGGGGTCGAACACCGAGCGCGAGGCCCCGGTGTCAACCAAAAAGTTGGCTTCCATGTCATTGATCCTGCCTTGGATCATGACATGGAAGCCTTCTCCTTCGATGTCCAATAAACGGAAAGGGATTTCCATTAAAGATTGAGGTTGGGTTTGACGTTGAACCGGTCGTAGAAATCCTTGATGACCTGCACGGCCTCTTCGGCGGTGTCGACCACATGGAAGATGTCGAAATCCTCTTCCTTGATCATCTTTTCTGGCAGCATCGTGTTCCTGAACCAGTCGATCAGCCCCTTCCAGTAGTCTTTCCCGACAAGCACGACGGGGAAGTCGGAGAGTTTCTCCGTTTGGATGAGGGTGAGTGCTTCCGACATCTCGTCGAGGGTACCGAAGCCTCCGGGCATGGCGATGTAGCCCTGGGCGTAACGCATGAAGATGTTCTTACGGACGAAGAAATAGTTGAAGCGGATGTTCTTGTCGAAATCCACGTAGTCGTTGCATTTGCCTTCGAAGGGCAGTAGGATCTCGAGGCCCACACTGGTGCCACCGGCCTCCTTGGCGCCTTTGTTGCCGGCCTCCATGATGCCGGGGCCGCCGCCGGTGATGACACCGAAGCCGAGTTTGGTGATGCCTTTGGCAATCTCCTCGGTCATCTTATAGTATTTGTCTTCCGGTTTGGTGCGTGCCGATCCGAAAATGGCCACGCAGGGACCGATTTTCGACATTTTCTCCATGCCGTCCACAAACTCGGCCATGATTTTGAAGACCGACCAGGAGTCATGGGTCTTGATGTCGTTCCAGGACTTGGGCTGGAAGCTCTTTTGGATGATTTTAACTTCTCTTTCGGTGATGGGCATGATTGTTTGGAATTTAGAATTTAGCAGTAAGAAGACGGAATTTTTCTTGCGTTATCAAGAATTTTTTTAATTTTGCAATCCGAATTGCGAATGTAGCTCAGTTGGTAGAGCATCAGCTTCCCAAGCTGAGGGTCGCGGGTTCGAGCCCCGTTATTCGCTCGGCATTCAAAACCAAGTAGAGACGTCATGGATGGCGTCTCTACTTGCATTAATGCATGGGGTTAGGCCATCGGCGTACCGCACTCGGGGCAGAACTTGCCGGTGGTCTCGGTGCCGCACTTCGGGCACTTCTTCGGGCCTTCGTCGGCCGGGATCGGCGTACCGCACTCGGGGCAGAACTTGCCGGTGGTCTCGGTACCGCACTTCGGGCATTTCTTGGCTGCTTTCGGAGCCGGGGCGGGTTCACCGCAGTTCGGGCAGAACTTGCCGGTAATCATCGTGCCGCACTTAGGGCAGGGCACGCCGGCGGGTTGCTGGGCGGGTTGCTGCGGAGCAGGCTGGAATCCTGCGCCATAGCCTTGTTGCGGGTAACCTTGTTGCGGGTAGCCACCATAACCGGGTTGCGGCGGATAGTTCGGCTGGGGATTGAGGGAACCCTGCATGACATTGCCAGAGTAGCCGCCCGTTCCCATGTTCATCATGCCGACGCCAATGAAACCGGCGCCAGCACCATTCGGGTTGTTGGCCGCATCTTCCATGATGTCCAAGGTCTTACCTGTCTTGAGGTGACCTTCGCCATAGTCGTAGGCATCCAGCTTCTTCTGGCTTTCTTCATCCAAGGATACGCTTTCGATGGTGAATCCAACCAAACGGACACCCCTGTCGCGGATGGGTTGGTCAAATACGCCTTCATCCATCAGCCGTTTCATGTCGTCGGTGTGACTTGGCAGTTCCAGGACGCTGATTCTGTTGTCCTTGGAACCGAGTGCGTTGATGACCTTGTTCAAGGCACCCACCACTTCGGTGCGCATCTGCTCGATCAGGACTTCTTTCTTCACGACATTGCCGGTGCCGGCGAATTGGCGCATGAAGACGCCCATGTCGTCCAAGCGGAAGGTGTATTTGCCATAGCAGCGGATCTTCAGGGCCAATGGGATGAATTGTCCGGTGTTCGGGTTGATGTTGGCGCGCTCCCAGTCTTGGAAGATGATCGGGGTGGCGGTGCCGAACTTGTTGTCCATGATCTCCTTGATGTTGAAGAAGAACACGGCCTGCTCCTTGGCGGGGGTGCCGCCGTAGGTGAAACGCTGCCACATTTCCTTGAAGACCGGACCGAACTGGCCTCCGAAGAAGGAGGGCGAGGACGACTGGTCGAAGGTGTAGACGCCTTCTTCGGCGGTGGCGTCGAGAACGGCTCCGGTGTCGTAGATCACGGCCACCTGGCCGGGAGCCACGATGATACGGCTGCCTTTGGAGATCTGCCCCGATTTGGTGGTCTGTTTCACCATCAGGGTGTCCATGTCCATGTTGTCGCACTTGATTAGGTCTAACCACTGGTCACGCATGGTGCCGCCAATGGATCCTGCAATTGCTTTGATAAGTCCCATAGTGTTCTGTGTTTGATTGTTGTTTTGTTTATTTGATGAATTGTTGGAATCCGTTTATTGGTTGACGCCGACGAGGTTCGAGAGGACCCAGTCGTGTTCGCCGTTGGTGATGACGCTGCCGCAGTAGGGGCATTGTCCGGCGGAAGTGATCTCCGTGGGCGCGCCGCAGTTCGGGCAGTTGGTGGTGGACATGTTGCTCATGCCGGGATGGGTCTTGACCCCCACCTTGCGGTTGAAGGTCAACTCATACTTCATGTACCAGTCGCGGTTGGGGTCGCTCTCCAGCACGTTGCGGGTGGTGGCGTCGATGACATAGTCGCGCAGGAGGGCGTTAAGTGCCACAACCATCACCTCCTTGTCTCCATCGACGGTGTAAGACTTCAGCGAGCAGTGCTTGATGCCGATCTTTTCGATGACGTTGATCTTGCCCAGACGGATGTATTCGTCAAGCTGCTGTTTGTGGGTGTTGAAGAGGGTCTCGCTTTCGAAAGGACGGATGACCTTCCAGTCGCGGGTGGTCCAGGCCTCCTGGATCTTCATGAACACCTCCTGGGCCCAGCCGAGGAACTTCTCTGCGGAGAAATCGGGATCGGTTTGGCGGACCTGGGCGGCCACACTTTCGGTGAAGTTCATCACCACATCGTTTTGAGCCTGTTGCTGTACCTGCTGGTTGATGTAACTGGAATCGCTGCCCAGCTTCTTGTTCTTCCTTCGACGAAGCAACACGAAGACGATCAGGATGACCAATACGATCAAGCCGAGCGTGGGATTCTCGATGAACAAACCCAACAAGTAGCCGATCAATACCCCGATGTCGCCGTCGCCGCTTGATCCACCGCTGCCGGGGGTGTATCGGTTTTGGTTGCCGACATCGCCGAAGGCGACGAAGGTGCTCGCCAGGATCAATGCCAGGAGCAGGAAGGGGAGGCATGCGCGTAAGGCGGGAAAACGCTTTCTAGTCATGTTCAATCGGTTTTTTGTTTCGCAAATATAGCGGATAAAATCCAAACATGCCACGCTTGGATTATTTTTTTAAAAAAAATTCCAAATTCCCGTCGGTTGGCAAAAAATGTCTATCTTTGCAGCCGCAAAAGGGAGCTTAGCTCAGTTGGTTCAGAGCATCGCCCTTACAAGGCGGGGGTCGTTGGTTCGAGCCCAACAGTTCCCACAACAAAAAGAAGGAGTTGCGAGGTCGCAGCTCCTTCTTCCGTATGTGCCTGGGCCGTCATCCGGCCAACAAGGTCTTGCGTTACTTCTTTAAGACTTCGAGGATGTTCACGATGGCGTCGCCAAAGCCGCCTTCGACCCATACGCGGCCGATCTTTTCATCGACTTTCTTGACTTTGTATCCGTCTTTCAGGTAGCTGGTGAAGATGGCCCTTACCTCGTCGCCGGGTTTCAGGTTCTGGTGCAGGGGCAGCACGATGCAGTCGGCCTTGTCGAATACCTGGATCTTTCCAGCGAAGCACTTCAACAGGACTTTGTCGTCGGTGGAGGAAACGAGGGTGCCCACTTCGTAGCTGTCGTTGCCAGTGACAACGATCTGGGCGCCAGGTTGCCATTCACCGTCTTTCAGCACGACGAAGGTGTTGGGCTTGATCTGCTCGTTGGCGTGTTCATTGGCGAAGCCCTTGCCGTCGTCCTTGTAGTTCAGGTCAAGATAATCGACTTTGGGTGCGGTGGGGTCGCTGGCATCGGTGACGATGGCACGCTGCATACCGGAACCGGTTTGCCACCAGGTCAGGATGATGTCGCCTTTCTTGGCGGTCTGTCCCTCAGGGAGCGGGATGATGAGGGAGTTGGGCATCTCGATGGCATCGCCGAAAGACTTGACCTTCGATTTGGTGTCACCGATCTCGCTCAGCGTGGCATTGTAGAAGATGTAGCCTTCGTTGGCGGGATCCTTCTTTTCCTTGAGGGCATTGGGGTAGAAGCTGTGAATGGAAAGCACCTGTTGACCTTCCGCCAGGCCCTCGTTCTTGATGCCTTCTGGGAAGTCCCATGGGAAGGCGGGTTCCTTCACTTCGGGTTCGGGCTCAGCCTCGACCACCTCGGTCTCGGGCTGTTGGTTTTCGTTGTTGTCTTTTTTGTTGTCTTTGGAGGAACCTCCGCAACTGGTCAACGCGAACGCAACAGGGAGGGCGATGGCCAAAAAGAAATGCTTTTTCATGTAAAAAATGTTTAATGTTTATATTGTATCGAATTCAAATCATTCTTGGGTAACCGCAATTTTGTGGTGGATGCGCTTCCCGTCGGCGGTCAGTCCCTCGAGTACATATACCCCTGGGCTCAAGGTTTCCAGCCGATCGGCTTGGAGGCGCTGTCCGGTCAGGGTGTAGATCCCCAGGATGGTGGTCATGGGAGCCTCGGAAGCCTCCGAGATGGCGGTCACGGTCACGCTGACGTGGTCTTGACCGTCGGGGGTAGTGGCCGGCAGGGAGAGGCCACAGTCGAGGTAGGCCCACATGGCCCTGAGCTGGTAGTTGAAACGTCCGATGGGAGCGGGGTCGAAATAGAAGTTGTCAGCGCCGCCAATCTCCACTTCTTTCATTTCGCCAGTGCCGAGGTCGGTGCAATAGATCCTGTAAAACTCCACCTCTTCTTCGGGCTGGTCCCAAGTGAGCAGGGCGCCGAAGGAACCGTCCTCAGGGTTGTATTGGTATTCACCTTGGAAACCTGTGGGTCCGGGGCAACCGGTGGGGATGGGGCCCATCATGCCGTTGGGCAGGAGATTTTGTCCGTACAATGCGCTTTCGTTGACGTTCACCCAAGTCACGATGTTTTGTCCGGAATGGAAGCCGGTGCTGGTCTGGCAAAACGCCTTGGGGCAGGCATTCGAACTCAGCTGGGTGGTCCACAGGGCCGTGCCGCCCAAGTCGAAGCCCATGGCCTCCGTGGTGGTGTAGTAGCCGTTTGCGTCTGCGCCTTTCTCGAAGATCAGGGAGAATCCCGAGTGGTCTTCGAAGACGTCGATGCGGAGGCTGGAGCAGGGAATGGTCCCGCTGTCGTACAACACCTTGCCATCGCCCCAAAGCCGCTCGCCGGTAGGACTGATCCGGTTCACATAGATCTTGCATTCATGTTGCGAGGCGGCATCGGTCTGCTGATAGGCGATGAACAGGTCGTGACTTGCGGGATCCACGCTGGCGTAGGCATCCAGGAAGTAGTTTTCGGGGTCGTCGCTGTGGACGGTAGCGCCGTTGATGTCTTCGATGGTGGAGACGCCGTTGGCGTCGAAGTGGAACACGTAGGTGTTGAACGAGCCTGATGCAGCATGCCAAAGATAGGCATAGCCACCGCCCTCGCCATCGGGTACCACATAATGGTAGTAGCTTCCGGGAATCGTTTGGGGTGCCATGAGGCGGACGGGGGGAGCGACCTGGTTGCCTTCCTTGGTGTAGCTGACCACCCAGAGCTCCTTTTCATAGTAATAGGAGTAAGCCCATAAGCAGCTTTCGTAGATGACAAAGACGGCGTTGTCCGAATTGGGAAGCATTTGTGAGAAGATGATGGACTTTCCGACATCGGAAAGGGTGATGGTCGGCTTTTGGGTGCCGTCGGCTTCGATGTAACACAAGTAGGTTGCGTCGTAGTCGGAGCCAAGTGCCCATACGCCGCCATCGGTGCCTGCCAGCAGCTCGGTACGGGAGAACCCTTGGCCTCCGAAGAGCTGCTTGCCTTGCGCTCCCCAGGGGAAGGTGCCATCGGCGTTGATCTTGACAGCGTAGGTGTGGCCCTCGTAGTCGGCGAAGCAGCTTACCACACCCCCTCCTGAGAGGGCGGCCATGGCGACCCCCTCCGAATAGGAAGCAAATTGTTGCCCTCCGATATGGATGCCTTCATGGCCCCATTGGGGTGCTCCATCCTGGGTGATGCGTTGTATGTTGGGCGACCATCCATTGGAATCGAATTGCATCCATTGGACATAGGTGTCACCCGTTTCGGGGTCGGTGGCGAGAATGATTTCGGTCGCGTCCTCGTCACAAGAGGCAAGGAGGGTGTTGGTCGCGGGGTTGTTGACCCATTGCGCTTGCGAGGTCGCAAAGACCAGCCATGTAATGATGAGTAAGTATAGTTTTTTCATGATTTTTATGATTATTTGATGACTATTTTCTTGGTGATCAGCTTTCCATCGGAGGACCATCCTTGGACGACGTAAACGCCATGGCTCAGTTCCTCCAAGTTAGCTTGGCGGATGCATTGGCCGTTTAAGGTAAAGACTTTCGTGACCTCAACGATTTCCTCCTGGGCGTCTTCGCGCACGGAAGTCACGTTGATCAACAGGTAGTCCTCCCCGGTTTCGGTCAGTGCGAAATCCGATTCACAGTCATCGTAAACGGCCGTGAGGCGGTAGATCACATGTCCTATGATGGACATGCGGTCGAGATACGATGTTTCGGTGGGTGCTATTTCTATGACGGTCTCGCATCCTGAGGGGTCGGTGACATAGAGGTTATAGCGAAGAGGCGTCTCTTGGGGTGCTGTCCACGAGAGTCGGGCCCCGAACTCCATGGTTTCGTCTTGGTAATAATAGTCGCCTTGGAAGTCGGTGGGGGCGTAACAGGGCGCTGGTGGGAGGGGTGGGGTGATTTCGCCCAGGGTGCCTTCCCATCCGATGTTCTGCCCGTAGACGCCGCCATCCTCGGCGTTGATCCAGGCGACGATGTTTTGTCCGAGGTGGAAGCCGGAGCTGTTTTCACTGATGGTTTTGCTGTAGCTGGTCGTGCTTAGGTTGGTGCTCCACAGACTGTTGCCGTCGTCATCGTAGCCCACCGCTTCGATGTGGTTCTGGCCAGTACTGTAGGTCACGGCAAAGCCACCTCCGTATTCGAAGGCGTCGATGCTCACATCGCCGTAGGAATAGCCTTTGTAGTCGGCAATGAGGATGCCCTCGTCCCAGATTCTCTCGCCTGCCGGCGTGAAACGGTTCATATAGATCCGGTATTGGGACTGGGAGGCCGCGTCTCTTTGTATGTAGGCGAGAAGAAGGTCTTTGCTTACGGGATCGACCATTGCGTAGGCATTCGTATAATTGTTGTACGGATCATAGCTGTGGACCGGGATGCCGTCAGGGTCGGTGACGGTGCAGGCTCCGCTGGCGCTGAAATGGGTGACATAGATGTTGTAGGAGTTGCCGATGGCATTGTGCCATTGATAGACGTAGCCACCCCCCATACCGTCGGGAATGGCGTAGTGGACATAGCTGGCCCCTATGGTCTGTTCTCCCAGCAACAAGGTCTCGGGGACAATCTGCTCGCCGTCTTTGTTGTAGCCTGCCACGTAGATCTCCTTGTTGTAGTTGGTGTAGCCTTGGAGGGTGTGCTTGGAATACACCACGAAAACACCGTTGTTGGCGGGTACCAGGATGCCGTTGCTGCATTTTTTCACGGGGTCTTTGATGGTGGCATAGGTTCTCAAGGTGCCATCGGCGTTGACATATTGCAGGAAGGTGCTGTCCATGTCGGTGCCGAGTGCCCAAACGCCACCGTCGTCGCCGGCCAGCACTTCGGAACGGCCACCTCCTTCTCCATTGAAGAGCATCAGGCCATACGCACCCCAAGGGAAGGTGCCGTCGGCGTTGATCTTGACGGCCCAATGATGGGGTCCCAACGTACGGAACACGCTCACCACGCCTCCTGGGACAGCGGTCATGGAATAACCTGGGGACCAGGTGGCAAAGTCGGGCGTGGTGACATGGATGCCATCGCGAGACCATTGGGGAAGCCCCTCGGCGTTGAGTCGCTGCAACCAGGGCGACCATCCGTTTTCGCCTTGGAAGTGCCATTGAATGTAGGTGTCGCCCGTCGTCTTGTCGGTGGAGACATAGACCTCGGCGGCATTGTGGTCGCAAAGGGCGATTCGCGTGTTTTGGGCGGGGTTATCGGTCCATTGTGCCTGCATGGCGATAGAGAGGACGAAAGTGATGAGGAGTAAACAGAGTCTTTTCATGGTTACGGGCTTGTATAGACGCAAAGATAGAGAAAAAACAAAAAAAGCCGCTTTTTAGGCGGCTTTTTTTCATGATAGGAACAGCGGAGGCGTCTCCACAAGCTCCACTTATTTGATGTTCGGCTCTTCCAGTCCGAGGTGGCGTTTCTTGTCGACGCCTTTCAGGATGATGCCGATGATCAGTGCTGCGACGCCGAGGCAGGCGAGCATGACCAGAGGCCAGGTGTAGTTGAGGGCGATCGGGTCGGTCACACCCGGGTTGGTGTTCTCGAGCACCTTGCCGATGAGCAGCGGGAACAGCCAGAGGCCGATGTTCTGGATCCAGAAGATCAAGGCGTAGGCAGAACCGATAATCTTTTCGTCAACCAGCTTCGGCACGCTCGGCCACAAGGCGGCAGGCACCAGCGAGAAGGAGGCACCCAGCACCAGGATGGTCACGTAAGCCACCACGACACCGCCGACGGCATTGCCCTTGAACATAGGCAGGATGAAGGCGAAGGTGAGGTGGCAGATGATGAGCAGCAAGGAGCCGATCATCAGCATTGAAGCGGCCTTGCCCTTATGGTCGACATAGCTGCCCAGGATGGGGGTGATGGCCACGGCCAGCAGCGGGAACACGGCGAAGATGGTCTCGGCAGTGCCGCGCATGTAACCCATGTAGCAATAGACCACCAGGGCGACCACGGCGATGAGCATCAAGCCGACCTTCATGCCTTTCTTCTTCGAGAAGTTGCTGGCAAAGGAGCAGATGGCCACCAGCAGCATGATGACGTATTGGATGATGGTGACGGTGTCACCGGCCCAGAAGGAACCAGCGGCGGGTTCCGTCAGCGTCAGGTTGCACTGCAGCATGTTGACGGCATATTTCTGGAACGGGAAGATGGCTGAGTAGTAAAGGACGCAGAGGAGGGCGACCAGCCAGAAACCGAGGCTCGACAGGATCTTGCCGATGTCGGAGATCTTGAACGGATCGTCTTTCTCTTCGGCCTCGCCCGTCTGCTTGTCGAGTTTCTTGTCCATGAAGAAATACACGATGAACATGATCAAGGCGATGCAGAGTAGCACCACGCCGAAGGCCACGGAACGGCTCACGTTGATGTGGCCGCCGAGTTTGGCGAAGTAGGGGGAGAAGATCATGCAGGTGGCCACACCCAGACGGGCGAGGGCCATCTCGGAACCCATGGCCAGGGCGGTCTCGCGACCCTTGAACCACTTGACGATACCACGGCTCACCGTGATACCGGCCATCTCCGTACCGCAGCCGAAGATCATGAAGCCGACGGCAGCCATCTTGGCGGAGGCGGGCATGCCCCTATAGAAGGGGGAGACGCCCAGCTCCTCGAAGCCGGGGATGTAGTTGAGGTTGTTGTTGAACCAGTTCTCCAGACCACTGCCATAGAACGACTCGCTGATGGCGTAGTACTTGATCAAACCGCCCACCAGCATGACGACGCCGGAGAGCACGGCGGTAAAACGCACGCCCATCTTGTCGAGGATGATACCCGCGAAGATGAGGAAGAATACGAACACGTTCAGGAAGGTCTCGGCACCCTGCATGGTACCAAAGGCGAGGCTATCCCAACCGCGTTCCGTCTGCATCAGGTCCTTGATGGGGGACAAGATGTCCATGAAAATGTAGCTGCAGAACATGGCCAGAGCCAAGAGCAGCAGGGCAATCCACCGCATGGTGGCATTGTCTCTCAATGTGAGTTTTTCTGTCATTATTATTTAAAGATTTAAAGATTTAAAGATTTAAGGATTTCCGTTTTCCGTTTATTCGGGGAGTTGGACGACTTCCTTGTGGGCGCCTTGAAGGACGGCCTTGGCCATGTCGGCGATGTCTTGGCTGGTGACGCCGTTGACCAGCTGGTCATAGCCTTTCATCAGGTTGATGCCGTCGCGCATGGAGGTTTGGATGGAAGACAGCCAGTAGCGGTTGTTTTCCATGGCTTCGGCATGTTGCTTGAGCTTGTATTCCTTCACTTTCTGGAGGTCCTGCGGGCGCGGGCCTTCCTTGGCGATGCGCTCCAGCTCGGCGATGGCGATGCCCATCAGCTTCTCGTACATCTCGAGGTTGGTCTCAAAGCCGATCATCAGCATGAAGGTCTCCTCGGGAATGTTCTGGAGCACGCCGTTGGTGCCGACCCCGTAGGTGCCACCCTCGTCCTCACGGATCTTCTCGGTATAGACGATGTCGAGGATGTCGTTGAGCAGGTCCATGGTCATGATGTTCTTCTCGTTGTAGGCCATGGGGCCGTTGTAGAACATATAGCAGGTGGCCTTGGGGTTCTCCATGGCCTTGTAGTAGTGGCTGATATGGTCGTTGTTGGAGAGTTTCAGACCGTTGTCCTTCCAGGTCTCTTTGTTCTTCTTGTCTTTCATGCCGCCGAGGTATTGGGCAACCAGGGGCTCGAAAGTGGCGGGATCGATGTTGCCCACAAAGGTAAACACGAAGTTGTTCGGGTCGGCGAAGCGCTCGGCGGCTTGTTTCATGGCCTTGGCATAGTCGATCTTGTCGTAGTCCTCGGCTTTCATGCGGACGCGGAGCGGGTGGTTGTCGTAGAGCACGGCGGTAAGGCTGTCGCTGAAGGTGGTCATGGGGTTCGACTCCACGTTGGCCAGCACGGCCTTGGTACGGGTCAGGTACGACTGGAAAGCCTCGTCATCGCTACGCATATTGTTGAAATACAGATAGGTGAGTTGGAGCATGGTTTCCAAGTCTTTTACGGAGCAATTGCCGCTAATGCCTTCGGTGAAGTTGCTGATGCTGGGATTGACGCGAGCGTTCTTTCCGGCGAGGATCTTGGGCAGGTCGATGGCGCTGAAGTTGCCGACGCCGCCCAGGGTCATCAGGTCGTTGATCTCTTGGAGGTTATAGGGGTTCTTGGCATCCATGACCGACCAGCCGCCGAAGCTGTAGGCGCTCATGAGGATCTCGTCGTCCTTGAAGTCGGTGGGCTTGTAGATGACCTTCACGCCGTTCTTCATGGTGAGCATGGTGGCGTCGAAGTCGTTGAGGATCTCGCTCTTGGCGATCTTGCCGGGTTTGGGAAGCTCGGCGAGCAGCGGCTCGTTGGACACGGTCTCTTGGTAGGCCTCCACCTTTTCGGCGTTGGCTTTGTTGAAGAGGTTGAGCAGTTCGTCCTTGGTCGGCATCACTTCACCTTCCTTTTGCGGGCCGGTGAGCATGATGACGATGTTGTTTTCGGTAACCAGCTCCTTGGCGTAGGCGTTGATGGCTTCGAGGGGCAGGCTGGGCAGGATCTGCTGGATGAGCGGATATTCGATCTCGATGCCCATCAGGGGCTCGTTGCTGAGGAAGTGGGCCAACATGGGGTTGAAGAGACGGCCGGTCTCCTGCTTGTTGCGGTTCTCGAACTGGGTCTCGTAACGTTTCAGCATGTCGGCCTTGGCGCGTTCAAATTCCGAGGCGGTAAAGCCGAACTGTTTCATGCGGTTGCTCTCGGTGACGAGGGCGGTCATTGCTTCATCGATGCCGTCCTTGTCTTTGGCAGCGGCGGCGATGCTCCAAGCGTCCTTGGTGTCGGACACCAGGAAGGTGCCGTAGTAGCCGTAGCCGTAGATGAAGGGCGGGTTGGCCTTCTGGGTGAGTTCCTGGAGGCGGTTGTTGAACATCTGGGAGACGAGTCCCTCGACGATGGTGCTGATCCAGTAGCTCATGTCGCCACGCATCTCCACGGGGGTGATGTCGTGCTTGTAGAAGATGGAGAGGTCATAGCTGGTCTCTTCCACGTCGGTGGCGACGGTCACGATGGGCTCCTCGTTGTCGGCCACAGGGAAATGGACGCGTTCGGCGGGATTCATCGGAGCGGGGATGTCGGCAAACATTTCTTTCAGGCGGTTCTCGATCTGATCGACGTCGATGTCGCCGATGATGATGATGCCCTGCAGGTCGGGACGGTACCATTTATGATAGTAGTCGCGGAGGAACTGATGGTCGAAGTGGCCGACGACTTCCTCAATGCCGATGGGCATGCGGGCGCCGTAGGGGCTGTTGGGATACACCTCGGGGAGCACCTTGTCGTAGATGCGCATCTGGGCGTTCTGGCCCTGACGCATCTCTTCGAGGATGACGCCACGTTCGCTCTCGATCTCATCGCCTTCGAGGGAGATGAAGCTCGACCAGTCGTGGAGCACCAGCATGCAGGAGTCCACCAGGCCGGGATTGGTGGTGGGGACGTTCATAAGCATATAGACGGTCTGTTCAAAGCTGGTGTATGCGTTCACGTTGGTGCCGAACTTCACGCCATTGCGCTCCATATAGTCGAGCATGGCTTTCTTGGGGAAGTGTTTCAAGCCGTTGAAGGCCATGTGTTCCAGGAAGTGGGCAAGGCCGCGCTGGTTTTCCTCCTCCAGGATGGAACCGACCTTTTGGGCGATGTAGAAGTTGGCCCGCTGGGCGGGTTTCTCGTTGTGACGGATCAGGTAGGTGAGTCCGTTGTCGAGTTTGCCTTCACGCACGTTGGGATCCAACGGGGTAGGCATGGCTTGTTGGGCGAAGCCGACGAGGCTCAGCGTCAGCAAAGCGAATAGCGTCAGAGTGAGTTTTTTCATTTTGTTAATTATAGATTTGTAATATACAGAATTATTAATTATAATTTAATATAAATGTACAATATATTTTTCTTCATAGTAAGGCTCGCTGAAGTATTTCGAAACGGGGGTCTTCTTGTATTTCCAGAAGCGGTTGAGGGCCTTGAACTCGTCTTGCAGGTCGCCCCCTTTGAGGTAGAGGATGCCACCGGCCTCGATGTCGCCCCGAATGCGTAGCTTGTTACCAGCCAGGTTGGCGATCTCGGGCAGGGTCATGACGGCACGGCCAGTGACTACGTCGAACTTTTCTTTCACCTCCTCGGCGCGCTTGTGCTCGGCCACCACGTTCTGCAAGCCGATGGCGTCTTTGACGGCGTTCACCACGGTGATCTTCTTGCCGGTGCCGTCGATGAGGTAGAACTCGGTGTCGGGAAAGAGGATGGCCAGCGGGATGCCGGGAAAGCCGCCTCCGGTGCCGAGGTCCATGACCTTCATGCCGGGCAGCAGCTCGAAGTATTTGGCGATGGCCAGGGAATGCAGTACGTGGTGCTCATAGAAATGATCCATGTCCTTCCGGGAGATCACGTTGATCTTGCTGTTCCAGTCCAAATACAAGGCTTTCAGCTGGTTGAACTGATCCTTTTGTCGGTCGTCGAGCTCTTTGAAATAGTTGAAGAGGGCGGTGGTGTCCATACAAAAAACTTTAATCTACAAAGATACGGTTTTCTTGCATACGATGGCCGGATTGTGAAAAATTTGTATTTTTACCAGCCTAAAATCCGATCCCATGAAGTTCAGAATCGCCCTTTTGTTTTGCTTTTTCCTGCCGCTGGCGCTGATGGCACAGAAGATCACCGTCGAGGAATACATTGAGACCTATAAGGATATCGCGATGCGCGAGATGAAGGAACACAAGATTCCGGCCTCGATCACGCTTGCCCAGGGCATCCTGGAGTCGGGGGCGGGCAACAGCGCACTGGCCCGCGAGGCGAAGAACCATTTCGGCATTAAGTGCCACAAAGGCTGGGAGGGTAAGACCTACACCATGGACGACGACGAAAAGGACGAGTGTTTCCGTCAGTACAAGAACGCGGAGGAGTCGTTCAAGGATCACTCGCTGTTTTTGACGGGACGTTCGCGCTATGCCGACCTGTTCAAGTTGGATATCATGGATTATGAGGGCTGGGCCAAAGGGCTGAAGGCGGCGGGCTATGCCACCAACCCCAAGTACGCCCAGCTATTGATTGAGCGCATCCAGCTGTATGGCCTTGACCGGTACGACCGGATCGCCATGGGACTGGAGACTGAAGGGAAGACCAAGCCGGTCAAGCCGTCGAAGCCCGACGAGGTGGTGCTGGAACCCGATTTCCTGTTCGAGTTGGCCTATTCGCCCACCGACCGTTCGGTGTTCCCATTGGCTGACATGACAGACGACAAACGCTTCATTTACGAGAACAACGGGGTACGTTTCGTTTTTGCCAAGGAAGGGGAGACCCCTGAGGGCATGGCGGCGGAGTTCGGTGTCAAGTTCAAGAAGTTCTGTGAGTACAACTGCATCAAGCGTCCCGACGAGATGACCTTCCACAGCGGCGACGTGGTGTATCTGGCTCCATTGAAAAACAAGAATCGGAAAGCCAAGTCGTATCAATTGGCCCACGGCGAGACGATCCGCGATGTGGCTTTGCGCTTTGCTGTGAAGCCGGAACGCATCATGAAACTGAACCACCTCACCGATGGGGTGCCGCTCAAGAAAGGGATGAAGCTGAAGTTGAAGTAAGCTCCTTTTTTAGGAAAAGCGCCGTGTAGCTCTCCTGACACTCGGCGACCTGTTCGGGGGTGCCCTCGCAGAGGATCTCGCCGCCGCGGGAGCCGCCTTCGGGACCCATGTCGATGATCCAGTCCGCCATCTTGATGACGTCCATGTTGTGCTCGATGATGAGTACGGTGTTGCCTTTGTCAACCAACTTGTTCAGCACATTCATCAATACCTTGATGTCCTCGAAATGTAGTCCCGTAGTGGGCTCATCCAGCACATAAAGGGTCTTGCCCGTGTCGCGCTTGGCGAGTTCGGTGGCCAGCTTGACGCGTTGTGCCTCGCCGCCGGAGATGGTGGTGGAGGCTTGGCCGAGGGTGAGATACCCGAGGCCAACGTCTTTCAAGGTCTTGATCTTTTGGATGATGCTTGGGATGTTCTCGAAGAAATCCACCGCCTCGTTGATGGTCATGTTGAGCACGTCGTTGATTGACTTGCCCTTGTAACGTACCTCGAGGGTCTCGCGGTTGTAACGTTTGCCTTGGCATTCTTCGCAGACCACCGACACGTCGGGCAAGAAGTTCATCTCGATGAGCTTGACGCCCGCGCCACGGCAGGCCTCGCAACGGCCGCCCTTCACGTTGAAGGAGAAACGCCCCGCCTTGTAGTTGCGGATCTTCGACTCGGGTAGCTCGCCGAACAGCTTCCGGATGTCGTCGAACACCTTGGTGTAGGTGGCGGGGTTGGAGCGGGGGGTGCGCCCGATGGGTGCCTGGTCGATCTCGATGATCTTGTCGATGTTCCCCAAGCCTTCGATGCTTTCGTAGGGGAGGGGCTCCTTCAAGGAACGGTAGAACCGTTTGCTGAGGATGGGGGTGAGGGTCTCGTTGATGAGCGACGACTTGCCGGAGCCGGAGACGCCGGTGACGCAGGTCATTACGCCCAGGGGCAGCCGGAGGGTGACGTTCTTCAGGTTGTGGCCGGAGGCGCCTTTCAGGATGAGGAACTGGTCGGGGGCCGGTTGGCGCCGGACAGCAGGTACCTCGATCTGCCGAAGCCCGTTTAGATAGTCGCAGGTGATGGAATGCCCTTTCATGGTCTCGGCCGGGGTGCCGGCGAAGACGACCTCACCACCGTGGCGGCCGGCGCCAGGACCGATGTCGACGAGGTAGTCGGCGTTGAGCATGGTGTCTTTGTCGTGTTCCACCACGATGACGGAGTTGCCGAGGTCGCGTAGCTCCTTGAGCGAGTCGATGAGTCGGTGGTTGTCGCGCTGGTGTAGTCCGATGCTGGGCTCGTCGAGGATGTAAAGCACCCCAGTGAGCTGCGAGCCGATCTGGGTGGCCAGGCGGATGCGCTGCGACTCGCCTCCCGACAGGGAGGCTGCCGGTCGGTTCAGGCTGAGGTAGTCGATGCCGATGTCGAGCAGGAAATGGACTCGCTTGTCGATCTCGCGCAGGATCTCACGGGCGATCTCGTTCTGACGTTCGGTGAGTTTTCCGGGGAGTCCCTCGATCCATTGGCCGAGGGCCAGGGTGTCCATCTCGGCCACTTCGGAGATGTTCTTGCCGTCGATGAGGAAAAACTGCGCTTCTTTCTTGAGACGGGTGCCGTGACAGACAGGGCAGGGGACGTGGTTCATAAAAGAGCCGGCCCAGCGTGCGATGCTGGCGGGGGCCTCCTCGTTGTTTTGGCTTTCGATGAACCGGATGATGCCCTCGAAGTTGATCTTGTAGACAGAGGAGATGCCGAGGTATTCGCGCTTGACTTCGAAGGTCTCGTTGGTGCCGTAGAGGATGACGTCGAGGGCTTCGTCGGAGATCTCCTTCATGGGCGTGTCGAGGGTGAAGCCGTATTTCAGGCCGATGGCTTCCAGCTGTTTGAAGATCCAGTTGCCGGCCTTGTATTCGCCCGCCGGGGCCAAGCCGCCTTTCTTGATGCTCAAGTCGGGGTTGGGGATGAGCTTTTCCTTGTCGACGACGGTGATCTCACCCATGCCGCTGCACTTGGGACAGGCGCCGTAGGGCGAGTTGAACGAGAAGGTGTTGGGTTCGGGGTCTTCGTAGGAGAGGCCGGTGGTGGGACACATCAGCAGGCGGCTAAAGTAACGGACCTGCTCGCTGTCGCCGTCCATCACCATGAGCAGGCCCTTGCCATAGCGGAAGGCCGTCTGCACCGACTTGCCGATGCGGCTCTTGTTGTCGTCGCGCACCTCCAGGCGGTCGACGACGATTTCGATGTCGTGGGTCTTGTAACGGTCGAGCATCATGCCGAACTCGATCTCCCGTAGCTCGCCATCCACACGCACGCGGGTGAACCCCGCCTGGCGGATGTGCTCGAAGAGCTCGCGGTAATGTCCCTTTCGCCCTCGGACGCTGGGGGCAAGGAGGATGATACGACGGTCGTGGTAGTCGTGTAGGATGAGGTCGGTGATCTGTTCCTCGGAATAGCGTACCATCTTCTCCCCGGTGTTATAGGAGTAGGCCTCGCCGATGCGGGCGTAGAGCAAACGGAGGAAGTCGTAGATCTCGGTGATCGTGCCTACCGTGGAGCGCGGGTTCTTGTTAACAGACTTCTGCTCGATGGAGATGACAGGGCTCAGGCCGGTGATCTTGTCGACATCGGGGCGTTCCATGTTTCCGATGAACTGCCGGGCGTATGCCGAGAAGCTCTCCATGTATCGGCGCTGGCCTTCAGCGTAAATCGTGTCGAAAGCCAACGACGACTTGCCGCTGCCGCTGAGTCCGGTGATGACCACCAGGGCATTGCGGGGAATCGACAAGTCGATGTTTTTCAGGTTGTTTTCCCTCGCCCCTAGGATTTCCAGGGTCTGGTCTTCGCTATATTCGTTCATTTAGGAAGCTTGATCTTGTAACTGTTGCCTTCCGAGATGGTGAGCGAGTTGCCTCGCAGCCAGGGGTTGTAATACTTGAGCATCTTGAGGTTGGTGCCGTGTTCGAAGGCGAAATCCACCAGGTTGGGGATGGACTCGGTGACGGTGATGGTCTTGTATTCCAGTGGCTGGTACCAACCGGCGTCACTGATGTGGAAGCCATATTTGGCCGGGTCTTCGGTGATGAGCTTGAAAGCCAAGAGCCGATAGACGTAACGCTCCGTCTCGTTGGGCAGGATCATGTCGAAATAGGAGGTGACCCGCTGCTCTTCCATGGTCTTGCTGATCCTTCCGTTGCCGCAGTTGTAGGCGGCGGCCGCTGTGATCCAGCTGCCCCAACGGCGATAGGAGTCTTTCAGGAACTTGCAGGCGGCCACCGTCTCCAGCTCCTGGTTGTAACGCATGTCGACCTCTTTGTTGATCTCCAGCTTGTATTCCTTGCCGGTGCCTTCCAAAAATTGCCAGAAGCCGACCGCCTTGGAGGGGGAGACCGCGTTAGTGAGGGCGCTCTCGATCATGGCCAGGTAGATGAAGTCGTCGGGGAGTCCGTTTTTCTGCATGATGGGCTTCAGCACGGGGAACCACCGGGTGGTCCTTTTGAGCATCAGCAGCGTACTGGAGTGCAGGTAGCTGTTGACCAACACCTCCCGTTCGAGGCTCTCGCGGACATAGAAACGGTCCAAGGGGATGGGCTCGCCGCAGAATGTCATCGAGTCGGGCAGGGTGATGTCGTGCGCGTTCTGGTCGATGTGGTCGAAGACCAGCATGTCGGGCGGTAACGATTCATAGAAGCCGTCGTCGTGCACGGTGTCGGTACTTTGGGCAATGCTAAAGGTGAGGGCGGCGGTCACACCTATTAATATAATGGCGAAGCCGCAGGCGAGCAGCAGGTTTCTTGTTCTCATTTTTCTATTTAAAGATTTAAGATTCAAATATTTAAAGATTAAATGGAGTGTCGAAGTCTTTAAACAAGGGGGAGGCTTTGTCTTTCTCGGACAGGATGGGGTCTTCGATGTTCCATTGGATGTTCAGGTCGGGGTCGTTCCAACGAAGGCTGCCTTCGGAGGCTTTGTTATAGACGTTGGTGCATTTGTAGGTGAATACGGAGTGGTCTTCGAGGCAGACGAAGCCATGGGCGAAGCCTTCGGGGATCCAGTACATGAACTTGTTTCCTTCGGTGAGCACGACCGACTCCCATTGCCCGTAGGTGGGGGAGCCTTGGCGTAGGTCGACGGCCACGTCCATCACGGCGCCTTTCACCACGCGTACCAGCTTGCCCTGGGCGTAGGGCGGCTTCTGGAAATGCAGGCCGCGGAGCACGCCTTTTGTCGACTGGGACTCGTTGTCCTGGACAAAAGTCATGTCCAGCCCATGTTCAAGGAAACGTTGCTTGTTGTAGCTCTCGAAGAAATAGCCCCGCTCGTCCAGAAACACGTCCGGTTTGATGATCAACAGATCTTTTATCTTGGTTTCGATGATTTCCATGTTAATTCTTACAGATGCACGCATTCGTTATAGGCCGCCGCCGCCGCCTCCATGATGCCTTCCGACATGGTGGGGTGGGGGAACACGGCGTGGATGATGTCTTCGCCCTTGGCGCCCAGCTCACGGCAGAGCACGGCGGCGGCGACCATCTCGGTGACGTTGTCGCCGACCATATGGCAGCCCAGCCAGTCGCCGGTCTTGGCGTCGAAGACGACTTTGATGAAACCGTCGCGGTTGCCGGCAGCGGTGGCTTTTCCGGAGGCGGTGAAGGGGAACTTGCCGATCTTCACCTCATAGCCTGCGGCTACGGCCTTCGCTTCGCTCAGGCCGACGGAGGCGATCTCCGGTGTGGTGTAGGTGCATCCCGGGATGTTGGCGTAGTTCAAGGGCTTCGGGTCGAGGCCGCAGAGCTTCTCCACGCAGATGGTGGCCTCGTGGTCGGCCTTGTGGGCCAGGGCGGGTCCATGCACGATGTCGCCGATGGCATACACCCCCGGCACGTTGGTGCGGTACCATTCGTCCACGATCACCTTGCCCCGTTCGGTGGCGATGCCCAGGGTTTCCAAGCCCAGGTCGTCGATGTTGGTCTGCACGCCGACGGCGGAGAGCACGATGTCGGCCTCCACGGTCTTGTCGCCTTTCTTGGTGCTGATGGTGCAGACGCACTTGTCGCCCGTGGTGTCCACGTGGGTCACCGAGGCTTCGGTCATCACGGTCATCTTGAGTTTCTTGAAGGAGCGCTCCACCTGTTTGGACACCTCCTCGTCTTCGTTGGGCACCACGTTGGGCAGGAACTCCACGAGGGTGACTTTCACGCCCATCGAGGTGAAGAAGAAGGCGAACTCGGAGCCGATGGCGCCAGAGCCTACCACCACCATGCTCTCGGGCAGCTTGTCGAGTACCAGGGCCTGGCGGTAGCCGATGATCTTTTTGCCGTCGATGGGCAGGGCGGGCAACTCGCGTACGCGGGAGCCGGTGGCGAGGATGATGTGGTCCGCCTCGTGCAACGTCACGTTGCCCTCGGCGTCGGTCACCGACACCTGCTTGTCGGCGGTGAGGCGTCCGTAGCCGGCGAGGACCTCCACGTTGTTTTTCTTGAGGAGGAACTGCACGCCCTTGCTCATGGTCTCGGCCACGCCGCGGCTGCGGGCCACGACGGCTTCCATGTCGGGTTTCACTTCGCCTTCCACCTTGATGCCGTAGTTCTCGGCGTGTTTCATATACGTATATACCTGGGCGCTCTTCAGCAGGGCCTTGGTCGGGATGCAGCCCCAGTTGAGGCAGATGCCGCCCACTTCGGCCTTCTCGACCACAGCGGTTTTCTTTCCCAGTTGTGATGCTCTGATGGCAGCCACATAGCCTCCCGGGCCGCTGCCGATAACGATGACGTCGTATTTCATATTTGATCTAAAGGGTTAAAAATTGCGTGTTGTTTTATTCATGGCCGGCTTCGTTTTCTGGAGCTTTTATGGCGTCGGCTTCTTCCAAAGTGGTTTCTTCCCGCTGTTTTTGGGCTTCCTTCTTTTCGCTGATACGTCTAACTAACAGCGCGATAAGGGCCCAAAGCGCGAAAAAGGCGACGACGGCCACCATCCAGATAAAAAGCAGGCTCTTGACCATGTGTATTATATTAATGGTGCAAAAATAACAAAATTCAATCATTTTTTGCGGGTTGGTTTGGGAGAATCGTTTTTTTTGTTATATTTGTTCCCAAGTAACAAACAACACTGCCTTATGAATATTGATTCCAATCCCGTACACATCCTCTACGACAACAACAAACTGCGCGATGTGATCCTCATGGTGATGGAGGGTCGTGAGAATACCCTGGGCATCACTTTTGTCAACCTCTGCTACCAGATTCTCCAACTGGCCGAACAGGAAAAGATGGTCAAGGATTCCGGCGTGGTGATCCACACCAGCAGCGAGATCGCCCCCGAGGATCAGGTGCGCGTGAGCCGAGTGTTGTGGGAACTGATTTGGGATCATAAGATCTTCCTGCTGTTCGGACGAAGCCCGCTGCTCGGGTTGAGCAACGGTGAGGACCGTTTCGTGAAATATTGATTTTCGATCCGCCCTGGGCTGCCGACAGCCAACCCCGCCGGGGTTGTCACGATCCGTTTTTCCTAAAATCCCGATCGTTTTTTCTAAAATTTCGCTTGATTTTGCGTCGAATTTTTACGCGATGGTGCCTGTTTTCCGTCGTGAAGGCTGTTTATTTCGGGGTATATTGGGGTAAAAAAGCGGGTGTTATACGCTTAATTACCTATAAATCAGCTAAATAATATATTTCTAACTTTTTTCGAAAAAAAATCTCGAAAACGCTTGCTGGTAAAGGAAATTGTTGTACTTTTGCGCCGCTGAATTAGTGAAAGGTTTATCCTTTTGAATAGATATGGTCGGGGACCTGAAAACTAAACCGTTATAGGTCTCTGCGCGATGCGCGACGCAAGGTCGAGAAGAAGAATGGCATCGTGGGTTTATAGACTTCAAGCCGCTAATGGGCTTACTATCTCCCTGACTACATCTTGAAAAGCATGAATCTTGAGCTGTTGTTCAGCTTGAGCAAAGAAATATTTGTCCAAAAAAATAGGATTAAAACAAACAACAAAAACTTAAACCTAACAAAATGCCGACTATTCAACAATTAGTGCGCAAAGGGCGCCAAAAATTGATCGACAAGAGTAAGTCACCAGCATTGGATTCATGTCCGCAGCGCCGTGGCGTGTGTGTTCGTGTTTACACGACAACCCCTAAAAAGCCTAACTCAGCCATGAGAAAGGTGGCCAGGGTCCGCTTGACCAACCAGAAAGAGGTCAACGCCTACATCCCGGGCGAAGGTCATAACCTGCAGGAGCACTCTATCGTGATGATCAGAGGAGGCCGTGTGAAGGATCTTCCGGGTGTGCGTTACCACATCATCCGTGGTGCGTTGGACACCTCCGGTGTTGACGGACGTCGTCAGCGCAGATCGAAATACGGTGCCAAGAGACCTAAGAAAACCGCCGCAAAGAAGTAAGAGGCAAGTAAAAGTAGTAAATTAAGACTATTTGAGAAATGAGAAAAGCGAAACCAAAGAAGAGAATCATTCTTCCAGATCCTAAGTACAACGATGTGCTGGTCACCAAGTTTGTGAACAACATCATGCTGAAAGGCAAGAAGAATCTGGCTTACGAGATTTTCTACGAAGCGATGGACATCATCGAGCAGAAGCTCAATGAGAATCCTGTCGAGGTGTGGAAGAAGGCCCTGGCCAACGTCACTCCTCAGGTCGAGGTCCGCAGCCGCCGTATCGGTGGTGCCACCTTCCAGATTCCTTCAGAGATCCGTCCTGCCCGTAAGCAGTCGATCGGTATGAAGAACCTGATCAACTACGCTCGTAAACGTCACGAGAAGTCGATGGCCCTCAAGCTCGCTTCCGAGATCATGCAAGCCTACAAGGAAGAAGGTTCTGCTTTCAAGAAGAAGGAAGAGATCCACAGAATGGCCGATGCCAACAAGGCCTTCTCGCACTTCAGATTCTAATACACCTTATAGAATATAGAAGATCATGGCAAACGTCACCGAACATAATATGAACAACCTCTGCCTCACGCGGAATATCGGCATCATGGCTCACATCGATGCCGGTAAGACCACGACGACGGAGCGTATCCTCTATTATACGGGACGCAGCCATAAGATCGGTGAGGTTCACGACGGTGCTGCCACCATGGACTGGATGGTCCAGGAGCAGGAACGTGGAATCACCATCACTTCGGCCGCCACGACGGTGTTCTGGCATCTCAACAACGAGGCGTACAAGATCAACATCATCGATACGCCCGGTCACGTCGACTTCACAGTGGAGGTGGAGCGCTCGCTCCGCGTCCTCGATGGCGCGATTGCCATCTTCTGTGCGGTCGGTGGCGTTGAGCCCCAGTCCGAGACCGTGTGGCGCCAGGCTAACAGGTACAACGTGCCCCGCATCTGCTTTGTGAACAAGATGGACCGTGCCGGCGCGGATTTCTACAAGGTCATCGACCAGATCCGCGAACGCTTGCATGCCAATCCTGTTGCGCTTCAGCTGCCCATCGGCGCCGAAGACGATTTCGTCGGCGTGGTCGATCTGCTGAAAAACAAAGCCTACGTGTGGGACGAGGAAGACAACGGCTCCCATTTTGAGGAGGTGCCGGTTCCCGAGGACATGAAGGAAGACGTAGCCCGCTACCGCTCCATGATTCTCGAAGGCGCCGCCGAAGACAATGAGGCCTTGTTTGACAAGTTCATGGAAGACCCCGAGAGCATCACGGAAGAAGAACTGATTGCCCAAATTCGCAAAGCGACGCTGGAGCTTCGGATCTGCCCTGTGTTCTGCGGTGCTTCCTTCAAGAACAAAGGCGTTCAGATGCTGCTCGACGGCATCGTCAACTACCTGCCCAGTCCGCTCGACGTCGATCACGTGACGGGCATCAACCCCAAGACCGAGAAAGAGGAAGTGCGCATGGCCGACCCGGAGGGTCCCTTCTGCGCCCTGGCGTTCAAGATCGCTACGGATCCCTTTGTCGGCCGTCTTTGTTTCTTCCGCGTCTATTCCGGCACGCTCAAAGCCGGCGAGACCGTCTTGAATGCCTCCACGGGCAAACGCGAACGCATCGCCAAGATCGTTCAGATGCACGCCAACAAGCAAAACCCGCTGGAATCGATTTCCGCCGGTGACATTGGCGCCGCCGTGGGCTTCAAGACCATCCGTACCGGTGATACCTTGACCGTGGAGAACAAACCGCTGGTGCTGGAGAACATCCAGTTCCCCGACCCGGTGGTGAACATCGCGATCGAGCCGAAAGCAACTGCAGACATCGAAAAGATGGAGACCTCGCTCGCCAAGTTGGTGGAGGAGGATCCCACTTTGTTCGTACACCTCGACGAAAACTCAGGACAGACCATCTTGTCCGGTATGGGCGAATTACACCTTGATATCATTATCGACCGTCTCAGAAGAGAATTTGGCGTTGAAGTCAACCAGGGTCGTCCACAGGTCGCTTACAAGGAAACCTTTACTCACACAATTCAGCATCGTGAAGTCTATAAAAAACAGACCGGTGGAAAAGGGAAATTCGCTGATATCGTGTTTACAATGGGTCCTGCAGACGAGGGTGTTACGGGGTTGCAGTTTGTTGACGAAGTGAAGAATGGCGCCATTCCGCGCGAATACATCCCGGCCATCGAGAAAGGCTTCAAGGGAGCCATCTCCAATGGCGTGCTGGCAGGATTCCCGGTGGACAGCGTGAAAGTGGTGGTGACCGATGGTTCGTTCCATCCGGTCGACAGCGATGCGCTTTCCTTCGAATCCGCCGCCCACATCGGCTTCAAGGAGGCCGGTCTGAAGGCGGGTCCGGTGTTGACGGAACCGATCATGCGAGTCGAGATTCACTGCCCTGACGAATATATTGGTGATGTCACGGGCGATTTGAACAAGAAGAGATCCATCTTGCGTGAGGTCAACGCAAACATTGGCTACCAGATCATCAAGGCGGACGTGCCGCTGGCGGAGATGTTCGGATACATCACCACCCTGCGCTCGATCACTTCGGGCCGCGCCACGTTCAACATGGAAATCAGCCATTACGCCCCGGTGCCGGAAGCCATTGCCGATGTGGTGATCAAGAAAGCGAAAGGACTATATTTCATCTATTAAGAAAGACAAACTATAAATAATAATTATTGTGAGCCAGAGAATTAGAATTAAATTGAAATCGCATGATCACAACTTGGTTGACAAATCAGCCCAGAAGATTGTGAACACGATTAAGTTGACTGGAGCAGTTGTCAGCGGTCCCATTCCGTTGCCGACCAACAAGAAGATCTACACCGTGTTGCGTTCCACTTTCGTTCACAAGAAATCGAGAGAACAGTTCGAGCTCTCCACCTACAAGCGTTTGCTCGACATTTACAACTCGACTTCGCAGACGATCGACGCACTGATGAAGCTGGAGCTCCCCAGTGGTGTGGAAGTAGAAATCAAATTGTAAAACCTATCTAGTACAAAAAATTAAAGCTAAGTAGCAATGTCAGGATTACTAGGAAAAAAGATTGGGATGACGAGCATCTACGACGAAGCCGGCAAGATGATCCCCGTTACGGTGATCGAGGCGGGTCCGTGTGTGGTCACCCAAGTCAGAACAGTAGAGAAAGACGGTTATAGCGCCATCCAGTTAGGTTTCGACGAGAAGAAGGTGAAGAACACCTCCAAGGCCGAGCAGGGTCACTTTGCCATGGCCAACACGACTCCTAAAAAGCTGGTGCGTGAATTTTCCCGTTTCGAAGAAGGCCACAGAAAACAGTTAGGCGAAACGTTAACCGTCGACGTCTTTATGGAAGGCGAATTTGTCGATGTCAGTGGCATCAGCAAAGGTAAGGGCTTCCAAGGCGTTGTGAAACGTCATCATTTCAATGGCGTTGGTCAAGCAACTCACGGTCAGCACAACCGTTTGAGAAAACCGGGTTCCATCGGTGCTTGCGCTTATCCTTCGAGAGTGTTCAAAGGATTGCGCATGGGCGGCCAGATGGGTAACCACAAAGTTAAAGTAACGAACTTGCAGATCGTGAAGATCGATGCAAGCAAGAATTTGTTGGTGGTGAAGGGCGCTGTTCCGGGCCACAAGAATGGATATTTAATGATTGAGAGATGGAGTTAACAGTTTATAACATCAAAGGCGAAGACACCGGCCGTAAGGTCCAGCTGAATGACAACATTTA
>JAEEGJ010002837.1_pt1 | contig 76695 bp, 51 predicted proteins | sample 8958761 | NCBI WGS metagenome assembly JAEEGJ01 (sample SAMN16246546, study PRJNA631951) | gut metagenome | biome: gut microbiome; feature: rumen; material: RS-attached | host: Bos | place: Iran: Karaj | collected 2018-10 | reverse complement strand
GACTTCGTGCCTGCTCCGGCAGCGTGCATAATGTTGCAGTACTCCGGGTCGCCGCCGAGGATGTCGGGGATTATCTTGCAGAAAGCCTGCGGGAAGATGCCCTTGTCAATGTTCTTGATGGCATTGTGGACATCCTCTTTCGCAGCACTCACACCGCGCATCATATAGCGTTGGTTGCTCATCTTTTAGTTTTATACATATATTCGCGGGGCAAAGATACGAATTTTTATTTAAAAAATAAAAAATCTTAGGGTATAATTGCACAGACACTACTTTTGCGAGGTGTCCTTTTGGCTCTTTTTTCCTTACCTCTAACCTTTTTCTCGCTTTTCCCCTTGCACCATTGTCATTTTCTTCGTACTTTTGCATACAGAATCACAAACACACAAGGATATGGGACTTGGAAGCTATTGGGTCAGGAAAGACGACCATACGGACGAGGCTAAAACCGTTAAGCCTTGGGAAGAGGAAGTGAGCAATGGCGACAAGTTCTTCCCCGACCCGAACAGGGAAGAACAACAGGAAGACACCTCTCGCTGAGGAGACACGCGTTAAGTTCCCAAACGACACACGTCTCGTTGGCAAACTATACACGTTAAGTTGGCCGATTTAACACGTGTCTTTTGGAAAGCCGTTGACCCTATTTTTGTCTCTCTCTTGATAGGATTCAAAACTCAGCAGCGTGTGTTCTCCATCGCTCCTGCGTGTGTTGCGACTCTCAGCGTGGTGTGTTTTCTCCCCCTTACGGGGGAGTTAGAGGGGGTCTTTAACCCTCTTTTCCCCCACTTTCTGCCACAAAATTGGCTATCTTGCCGCAAATTTCCTTCTATTTGAGGTCAGATTGTGAATTTATTTTGCCGCTGATGTGTACCAAAAAACAGGAAAAATCATTGGAATGAGCGTCTCAAACACGATTTTTGAGGCCTAAAAGAGAGTTTTTTTGAGGCTTTTTGTCACATTTTCGAGCTTCGACAACTTGGGAGCAGAGACTTTACTGATGCCGTATCTTATTGTATTTCTGCTCTTTAGGGGAATTTGATTGTCCGAGTGTGACAGTTGTGACAGTTGTGACAGTTTATTTTAGATACCCCCATTCTTCTTAATATCTTATATAAATATATATATATTAAATAGTTATATAGTATATAGAAAGGTGTTGGGGTACTTGTTTTTAATTGTCACAACTGTCACAACTGTCACGCCCAGCAAAAAAAGCAAGATGGAGACCTGTAAAAATCTCCATCTTTTCCTGCGGAGAGAGAGGGATTCGTTCCGGCTTTGCCGCCTGAGCACCTACTGGAGCGCAAGAACCCCTTGGGGTGAGATTCCCTCGAACAAAAAAAGCAACCGACTGGTTGCTTTTCCTGCGGAGAGAGAGGGATTCGAACCCCCGGCACGTCTCCGTGCGCCGGTTTTCAAGACCGGTGTAATCGACCACTCTACCATCTCTCCTAAAGAGGCCAATCCTCAAATGCGGGTGCAAAGGTACGACAAATAATTAAAAATTAAAAATTAAAAATTAAAAATTATTTGCTTTCCTGTCCTTTTTCGTTCTTTTAACCTCTGATTCCTTCATTTGAGGCAAGCAAAAAGGAATCGGGAGTGCACCAAAGGCACACCCCCGAACCTATTAACGAACAAACAAACTTATGAAGCAATTAATATAACATTCCACCTTCCTTCACAGAGAACTCTACAGTAATCTTGACAGGAACTCCATCCTTGTCATCAATCGAACTATTATGATATATCGCATCTGCATCGACAATCTTGAAATTATATTCGCCAGCACTCTTTGTTACGTTTATTGTAAATGCTGAATTGCCTGCATGGATATGTGCTCTTTCCATCGCGTCTATATCCAAATCAAATGATTGCGCAGTGCCTGTGTAAACTGTTTGACTCTCAGTATAATTTTGGATGTTAAGTGACAGATTCGAATGTCCCCAGTCGCCATCCATTGAATGGAAGAAGGTATTTACTTCCAAACCTCTTTGCTCAGTAATTAACACATGCCAATTCTCGTAATTTTTGTCCGGCAAATCGTATCTCAGATTCAAGCCGCTGCCAACAACCTGAAGAACTCCAGCTCCTGCTGGCGCACTTGTGTTTGTGACGAAGTTAATCTCCTGGTCCTCGGTAGTGAGAGTAATCTCCTTCTGAGCCTTGAATCCATGACCATATTGAGCTATCAACACAGCCTCACCCGTATAATTGGCAGGTGCGAGAAGGGTGAACTTCCCTTCGTAATCTGTGATGACACGACTTGTCTCTTTGCGGTTGTACCTAATCCACACGATGCAGAGCTGTGATCCGGTACCTTCGTTGATGACTCTGCCCTTGATTACGGGAATTTTAGTAGGCATTGTCAAAGTAATGGTCTTCGTATCCTGCGGAGCGACCGTCACGTTCTCCTGCTTGACAAGTTTGCTTTCATCATTATCCCAATAACCATTTACTTCGTTATAGACCATTGTATAGTTGCCGTATGCCTCAGAAGGAATCATGACGTACATTGGAGTGTTGCTTGGAACGGTGCAAGTCGCGATACCGTCGTTGTCGGTGTAAACCTTGCGCTGGCCGTCGATGTCAACCAAAACACCAGGAACTGCACCACCATTGCTATCCTGCACCTTAACCTTCAGGGTGGCACGAAGTTCTGGATAGTCGAGGTTGTGCCAAGAGAAATGGGTGACTGTGCCGACGTAAGCGTCGCCAGCGCCATTGAGGGTAGCTGCACCTTCCTCTATCCACAGACCCTTGCTTTCGTCGAAGCTCCACAAAGGAATAGTGGCAGGAAGTGTTCCTCCCTTGAACTTCTCAGGAACAGGGAATGTAAGGGTAGCCGTCTTGCCGGGAGCCAGCTGAAGCTTGTTGCCAGAGCCGTCCGTCAGTTCAACTGCCACCATACCATAGCTGACCAGCTGAGCCTCTGAGTTGTCTGTGCGCAAAGCAGTCAGGTCGCCAGGCATCGAATTGGAGAAGTCGTAGTCGTCGGGATCGAGATAAACTGCCTGAGCCTTAACAGCACCATTATAGGCATCACCTGCTTCTGTAACGAAACCGTTGGCAGGAAGCTCAACCTTCATTTGATTGGGATATCCCATGTTAATTATTGGTGGTGTCGCGGACGTGCCGCTGTATGTTGAACATGAACTCATGCTCACATCCAGACGAGCTGTCCTTTGGAAAGGCACGGTGCGAACCACACTCATATAGCCTTGCTTTTGGAACTTCACAATGGCGCGACCGCCAACTACGTTCACCTTGTCCAGCTTATACATACCATTGAGGTCTGTCTTGACAGTCTGGTCACCAGAAATAACGGTTACGCCCATAAGAGAACCATAACCATCGGGCTGAACAAAACCTGTGAAGGTTGCAGTCTGCATACCATCAGAAACAACTTCAGGCGTAATACCAGAGTTGGTACCGTCGCCAGTCTCTTCGTCTTTGCTACAAGACGACACAAACATCATAGCACAAAGAGCGAGCATCATTCCGCCCCAAGTCAAAAACTTCGTTTTCTTCATTTTTTCATTTGTTTAGTTAATATTCGTCGGCAAGCCGACATTTCTTTCTCATATTTCGATATATCCGGGGCAAAGGTAATACTCTTTTTCTATATTTCATACCTTTCTTCCTTTTTTTTTACTTATTATACTCTTTTTGTGCATATTTATGTCAGAAAAGATTTAATAAGGTAGAACAAAACGGGCACCAAGAGGCTTGGCAGGAGGTTGACAGTCTTGCAGTCCTTGATGCCGAGAATGCTGAGGCCGGAACTGATGATAAGTACGCCGCCGACAATGCTCAGTTCCACTTGCATCTGCTCAGGCATTCCGCCGCCACAGAAGTAACCTATGGCATAGAACATCCCTTGCCAGCAGAAGAGGACGGGGGCAGCAAGAAGCATTATCCATCCGTATGAAGCGGAAAGGACTGCGGAGGTGACAAGGTCGAGTGTCGCATTCGTATATAAAAAGGTGTTGGCCGACTCGTTGAACGCCCAGCCTGCCGAAGGGGAAAGCGCCGAAAGCACAGGGCCAACGATGGAGAACGTGCCGATGCAATAGAGAAGGCAGCCCGTAACAAGACCCTGGACGCCATTATTCTCATCACCCTTCTTAGCATTGAGGTGCGCATTGAGTCGGTCAACGCGTCCTGCAAGGTCGAGCTTCGTGCCAATCAAGCCACCAAGAGCAAGGCTTAGGATAAAGAGGACAGGGAACTCGCTCTTTGCCATATTGGGCAGCGAGGCATTCGCTCCAAGCACAAGACAGCACAACCCAAGCCCATCGAAGAGGACTTTCTTATACTTCTCCCCTATCCCTGCGCGCACCAATGCTCCGAAAGCACTGCCCGCGAGGATGGTTACGGTATTGATGATTGTGCCTAACACCCTTTTCGATTTGACAATTTAACAATCCTACAATTTCACTTAAAATGTTACTTTGATTGTTCACTTTTCACTTGCAGAGCATTTGTTGAGCCAGGCAAGCAGTTCGCCTTCGCTGGTCATCACATAACGGAAAGCCTGAGCGCGGCTCTGGTTGTACTGCTGCTCGATGTAGTGAAGACTCTCGTCCGTCTGCCCCTCTTGCAGACGATGCAGGGAAGCATCGCTGATGACGAGGACATCTGTAGTGTCGTCGATATAGGCATTCGCATAGATGCCTCGATTGCCAAGCATCTGATAGAGTTCCGGTCGAGTGTCGGGGGCAAGATAGAGTTCCTTTGTATAGAGAGGGTTCATGCCTCCATCGTAACTCAGTCGGGAATCGAGGTAATGCTGGAATGTCAGGCGAAGAGACTTGCTGATTTGCTCAGGCACGGCATAAGAGCTGTAACTTCCGCCAAGAATACTCTCGAGGTCATTCTCGTTCAAGACTTTCGGGTTGTAGCCATTGAAAGCAAGCTGCCTAAGTTGCTCGAGGGAACTGGCAGAAGCGTCTTTGCCGAGCACGACATAATGCACATTGCGGCTCAATCCTTGCTTGATGTCTGCACCGAGAGCAAGAATCTTTTGTCGCAGAGGCTTCGGCACACTCCCGAGCAAGCAGACAGAACGCCCCGTAAAAGGCGCCTCCTGCTGGAAGTCGTCATCACTGAAGAGTTCGTACTGCATAGCGCTTATTCCTCTTCCTTCTTGGCGGGAAGCTGACGGACCACAATCTCATTGGAAACATCGCCACAGGTAAGTTTGAGCTTCGCCTCACGTCCATTCTCGGTATCTGTGTTCGGCACAAGGGTAAGGTTCACACGATACCTTCCCTTGAGGTTTGTGGTCTTGTCAAGTTCGAGCCATTCGGGCTTCTCGCCTTCAAAGACAAGGTCCCAGTTGTCCTCGACCGTGAAGCAGATAGAGTCGCTTGTCCAATGCGCACTATCCACAAGCTCATAGTGTGCCACCTTCGGGATGATGCCATATTCGTCGAACGGGGCATCGGTGGTATAAGCAGGATGCGACACATTAAGTATGCCGAGCTGGACGAACGGGGATGAATAGGAGTAGTCGTGCGACTGGACGAGGATTGTGCCGCTGCGGGTCACGCCAGTGGTGTTTGGTTCAAACCTGAGGAACACCCTGCAAAGATAGCGCATCGAGTAATCGTAGTTGATGTCCAGATGCGAATTGCCCTCCACACTTATCCACTTGTCTTGCGGCGTAACGGTCCAGCTGTCATAAGTGAAGAAACGCAGGGAGTCTATCGTCTGGTCGGCATAGAGGATAAAAGGTTGTTCCACGGGGGTGAGCTCATGCCTTTCGGGGTCGTTGGCACAAGAAGCAAAAAGAGATAGCAAACTGCATGCAAGCAGCAAAGTCTTTACCTTATACATTATATATTATATTAAATCTAAGGGCAAAGGTACAAAAAAGTTCATAAATCGTGGTTCTTAGTTCGCAGTTTTTTTGTATCTTTGCACAGAAAAGTATATCTTTGCAGAGTGAATAACATCTACCATAGGGACATTATCGAGATTCTGATTGAGTGCGGACGAGGTGGGTTGCGCATCAAGAATATTGCCCGCAGAATCTACAACAAGCACGCCGATTTCTTTGTAAAAGACCTCGATTACAGTGAGATCCGCGACAATGTTGGGCGATACCTATGGGAACAGAGCAAGCGCAACGAGTCACCGTTCACTCGCACGCGCTACGGCACTTATGCCATCAAGCCGGACTTCGCTATCCAGCTCGACCTCTTTCTCGACTTTGTGTCGCGCAACGAGGCGCACAAGGAGCAGGCTAAGCCGACGCCAAACCCGCGCCACATCCAGTTGGAACTCTTCTAGCCTTACTGCTTAAAGTAGTAAATGAATGTGGCCAGGCCTTCGAGGGCCTTTTTCCCTGTTTCCTGAATCTCTATGCTGAACTTGATGGTGGTCTTGATGGCACCACGCAGGTTGACGAGCTCCTCCAGCTTGGTCTTCATGCGGATATGCTGACCGCTCAGCACAGGCATAGCGAACTTCATGCGGTCCATGCCGTAGTTCATCATGCGCTCCAGGTTGTTCACCTCGATGATTTGGTCCCACAGGTGCGGCAACATGCTCAAGGTCAGGTAACCGTGCGCTATGGTCTGACCGAAGGGGCTTTCCTTCTTCGCCTTCTCCGTATCGACGTGTATCCACTGATGGTCGAGCGTGGCATCGGCAAACATATTGATGCGCTCCTGACTGAGCTCCACATAATCACTGACGCCCAGCTCTTGTCCCTCGTACTGCTGGAAGTCCTCGAAGGAATTGATTACTACCTTTCCCATAATACATCACTATTAATTCGTAATTACGGTGCAAAGTTACGAAATAATTCTTAATTCCTTATCCTTAATTCTTATTTTCTTTATATCTTTGCAACCATGATTAAAAAAGTCCTCATACTTGCCATCTTGCTGCTGAGCTTCGTGCCTGGCCGGAGCGAGAACTCTGCCGAGCGCACCAAGCGCGACTTTCAGCAGTTGGGGCTTAGGCTGTATGAAGGCAACAGGACGACTGTTCTGCCTACTGCGGAGATTAAGTTCCGCGACCTCTTCCAGGCCGTGGAGCAAGCAGAGAGTTACATCTACCTGGACTACTTCAAGTTCCAGCAGGACAGCATTTGCGGTGCTCTCATAGAGCGGCTGAAGAGGAAGGTGCAGCAGGGCGTTGAGGTACGCATCATCTTCGACGGTTTCGGCAATCACGACAGCGACTTGCCGCTTTCCGACACACTTCAGACGCGCATCCGGGAGTCCGGCATACAGATTATGGCTTTCGACCCCATGCGCTTTCCCTGGATCAACCACCTCATGCATCGCAACCACCACAAGATAGCCATCATCGACGGCAAGATGGTCTATACCGGCGGCATGAATGTGGCGGACTACTACCTGCACGGCAAGCCGAAGGTGGGCAAGTGGCGCGACATGCACATCCGCATGGACGGCCCCATCGTGCAGGCCTACGAGGAACTGTTCTGGAAGATGTGGGGACATGAAAGTGAAAAGAGAAAAGTGAAAAGTGAAAAATATGAATTACATCAACCCCTGAAAGGCAACTCTGATAGCCTCTCCTCCTCGGGGGAGAGGTTTGGGGAGGGGGCTATTGCCTTCGCTTCACGCTGGCCTAAAGAGACGCCGCGCATCATGCGGCAGACCTACTGCATCTGCATCGACAATGCCGAACGCCTCGTGCAGATTGTCAACCCCTATGCGATGCTCTTCGGAGAGGTGCGGGCTGCGCTGCGCAGGGCTTTGGAACGAGGCGTCCGCGTGCAGTTCATGGTTTCCACAAAGAGCGACGGCAAGGCGAACGACGACGTCATCGGCCTCGAGATGCGCAAACTGATGAAGCGTGGCGCCGAGGTCTATTACTTCGAGGACGGCTTCCATCACAGCAAAATCATGATGATAGACAGCCTCTTCTGCACAGTCGGCACCACAAACCTCGACGCGCGCTCGCTCTGCTTCGACTATGAGGTGAATGCTTTCATCTTCGACGAGGCCACGACGCACACTCTGCAGCAAATCTTCTACAACGACATGGAGAAGAGCAGCACGCTGCTCACACCAGAACTTTTCAAGGAGCGTTTCCCCGTGCGCCGTCGCATCCGTAGCCGCTTCTTCTCTATCGCCAAACGATTCATGTAAAAGGGGCAGCTTAATAGCCGCATAATTCTGCATAGAACTCAAATATATAGCCAATCTCATATATTTTCCTCACGAAAGAATTGCGCTTGTATGTATTATTTTGTAACTTTGCACATGATTTGAGTATATTACACACGCATTAAGGCAAAGCAGACATCACTATACATATGGCGCTCACAAGGCATACCTCGCTCTACCACGCACACCAGTGAAGGGCTTCGCCTTTGGTCTCGAGGATGATGCAACAGCAATTGAGACAATCGTCAACGGACAACAGACAACAGAAGGTGCCATCTACAACGTTGCAGGTCAGCGCCTGAACAAGACCCAAAAGGGCGTCAACATCGTGAACGGTAAAAAGATTCTTAAGTAAAACAGACCCTCTCCCCCATCCCTCTCCCTCAGGGAGGGAGGGGGAAAGGATAATGAAAGGAAAAAGACATATCTTCAGCCCAGGAGATAAATAAGCAACCCGCCTGATAATGGACCGGCGGGTTGCTTGTTGTTCTGAGGACTTCACACATTCCTAAAACATCAACATCACATTGCTAAGTCGCTAACAACACATTGGTAATAGAAAAACTTAATGTGCGGCGTTGGCAATCCCCGCGTGCGGCGTTGGCAATCCCCGCGTGCGGCGATGGCAATTTCCGCGTGCGGCGTTGGTCATCCCCGCACGCGGCGTTTTTACACCCCACTTGGCAGAATCCAGGACCCCACTTATCTCATTGATAACGAGGACCTTTTGAGTCAGCTCTCATTGAAGGAGATATGGAAACGCATCCTTGCTTCCCTCCCATTCTTTGGAGAGGAGTCACCCTCTCCATCAAACACACCCTACCCCTCCCCTTAAGGGGCGGGGAATATTGATACCAAACTTCCCTCACAAGGAAGGGACTGACTGCTCTTTGGCCTTGCTGGCCGCTTTCCCAAGAACAGCAATATGACAATCACAAAAAAGGGGGCAAACCTTTGCAGGTCTGTCCCCTTTTCTCGTTTGCGCAGGAGGTTATTCCTCTTCCCAGATGTCCCAGGCGTTGTCTTCCTTGGTGAGGGCTTGGCTGCCGTCCACCGTTTTGTTGATGATGGGCAAGCTCTCGGCCAGCATCTCGGTAGCCTGAGCCTCATCGATTGCGATTGATGGTTTGATGTACTTCATTATTTCAAAACTATTTTGCCATTGATAATGTTGATGCCCTTCTGTACTTTCTGGAGGCGCTGACCTGCAAGGTTGTAGATAGCTCCTTCGCTTTCGGAGAGGGCCGGGGTGAGGTTTATGCCTGTAGCGCTGTCGAAGTCGAAGGCAAAGCCCTTGATTTCACTGCTGCCAGTATAAATGATGTAGGCCTTGCCAACTGGGATTTCAGTGCCGGAAGCAACCTTATAGAAGCCTACTTCGTCGTTCAAATCAGCGAGGGCATATTGGCTGCCGTTGGCTGTAAGGGGAGCAGCCGTGCCGAGCAGGTCGTTCTCGCCCGTGATGGCAGGAGCAGATGCTGCAGGCGTGAAACTGTAGTAGTTCTCAGCGCCCTTGAGGATAACAGCCGTCTGAGCAGGAATGGTATTGTCTTGCTCCGTAAGAGTGAGGTATGAACCATTCTTCTTACCTGTATAGACAGTCACGTTGCTGGAGAGCGTACCTGCCGTCTCGTTGTTGTAGATAGTGGCATAGCCGGCATCCGTCATGGGATAGACTGTGCCATGCGTATTGTCGAGCTCGGGATATGTGTCCTCGCCGATGGTCTGGAAGAAGGCAGCGCCCAGCTTGTAGGCAATCTCGCCAGTAGCAGCCTGCTCTTCAGTAACGCCTTCGTAGCTGTTCGTCTGGTCACCGCCCATAGGATAGGAGCAAGAGAGCAGAGGCAACGTGGTGTAGCAGTTGATGAAGTGACCGCCAGCCGTCTCGCCGGCCATAGCATTTGTCTGGGCGTGCGTAGTGACGAACTGGATGTCGCCGCGGGCATAGCAGTTCTCCATGATGGCATTGTCGTGGTGCTCGCCAGCCATAGCGCCACAACGCAGGTTGGCTGTACTCTCGACGTATGCGTTCACAAGGCCAAGGTTGTAGATCTTGCCGCCACGCAGACGAGAGAAGAGGCCGCCCTCGCACTCCGTCTTGACGAAGAGGTTGCTGATGACGTGGTTGTTGCCGTAGAAGGTTCCCTGGAAAGGCCTCTGCCAAGATCCGTCGTTGTTCAGGCCGATGGGCTGGAACTGATCGTTGTACTCCATGTCGATGTCAGCGGTAAGAGAGCCTTTGGCACCCTGTTCGCCTCCGTTGACAATCTGGGCGAAGCGAATGAGCTGGCCGAGGTTGCCGATGGTGTAGGCAGAGAGAACTGCGTCATAGCCGGGCTCTTCGTATTCGTCGCAAATCGTGCAGATGCCGTTCACGAAGTTGTGCGGGCAGACAGCAGCATCAAGTTGGATGAGACGCACCTTGGCGCTCATGTCCGTCGTGCCGTCGCAGGTGATGTGGAGAGCGTAGTCGCCGTCCCACTCCTCAACCGTGGCGTATGTAGCGTTCTTGCCGCTAATCTCGAAGTAACGAGACACGCCGTCGTTGAAGTTCTCCTCCATTTTGACCGTAGCATTGTCGTCCGCATCGTACTCCGTCAGCTTCACGTTGTCAACATACACCTCGTGCTTTACGCCATTGCTGCCATCCACGCGGATGCCTATCTTGCCAGTGTTGAGCAGGGCAAGGTCGGTCATGTCGCACTGCACGAATGTATCCTCCAGCATGTCGTCAATATAAGTATAGACTACGTTGCCGTCCACCTCAATCATCACGTGACGCTTCTCCCAGAAGTTGTCTTGATAGAAGTCGGGATAGTTCGGACCGGCTGCATGAGCCTTCCACGACTCGTTGCCGTTGTCGAGGTGATAGTAGTTGCAGACGCCTGTGTCGCTCTTGTAGTTGGGCGAAATCTGCCACATATAGTTGCTGCCGCTGTCGTTCATGCCGAAGACGAAGGAGACGTAGCCACTCTCGATGAGCACGTCAGCCTCGACGGTATAGTGCATCTTGACGGCATCCTTGAACATATTGTTGGGGTAGTACCTCACTTCGCTAAGGTTGCGGCCTTCGGTAGTGATGGCGCCGTCGGCCCAGACAGGATCATTCCTCCAGTCACCGTTCGTGGCCTCGAAGTCCTCGTAGTAGAGCACGTCGCCCGTCTCGTTGGCAGTCACCTTGAAGTAGTCGTAGCTGGCCGACTCGTTGACATCGCCGTCGTGGTCCTGACGTGTGCCGACCATACCGAAGCGGAAATTGCCGTCGCGCTGGTCGATGAGCGTGAACTCTGTCTGGTCGTCGCGGCGCAGATAGGTGTCGGCATGACCACCATTGTTGCTGATGACAATCTTCGTTACGAACCAGTCAGTAGTATTCAGCGTCACGCCCTTGTCGGCTGTGTTAATCTCGGCAAGCAAGATGCCACCTACCTTCCAGTCGTGGGGACGGAAGAGCGACTTCGAGCCGTCGGTGCCCACGTTGAACTGCCACATGCAGATTTGGCTGCCGAAGCCTTCGTAAGCACGGAAGGCGATGCCTGCTCCAATGGCATTGATCTTGAACTTACTCTCGATGGTGTAGTTGTCAGTAAACCTGTAACTCCACGCCTGAATGCCACATGCCATAATAGCCAGCAGCATCACTAATAGTCTCTTTCTCATGATTGTGTCGTTTGATGTTATAGTTTATATTATATATAATGTATAGTGTCGTTCATTTCATCAGTATCTTCCTGCCGCCGGAGACGATGATACCCCGAGGCCATTTACGATTTGACGATGTACGATTTACGATTTGCTGGCCGCTGAGGTTGTAGGCAGTCTCTTCATTTTTCACTTTTAATTTTTCACTTTTCACTTCACTGATGCCGTCGGGCGTCTCTTGAAGCCAAGCGAGGATGTCGCGAGACATCTGTCCGGCTACCTTCAGCCTGCCCGATACAATGCTGCCTTCAGAGAAGGGATTGGAGGCAGAGAAATCTTCTGAGAAGACCACGCTGCCCGACTTTAGCCTAATACTCACATCATCGAACCAGGCGATCTCTGTCTTGCCATAAGCATCATCGTGTGCCTGGCGGAACCCAATCCTGCCGAAAGCAAAGCTACCGCTCCGCTCATCAACAAGGACATCATCGATGTAGGTCTTGACGTATGCTTCATCCTCTATCTCGAGCCTTATCTTGAAGGGATGGCCGGTCTGTATGCTGACGGTGCTGGGCAAGTCCACTTCTCCCAAGAGGGAGACGCTGCCGCCAAGCCAACGATGGGGACGCAGGCGGGGATGCTTCGGGTCGGAAGCATTGAACTGCCACATGTAGTAGCTCCCTGCATCGGTTATGGAGAAGCATACGCCTGCCGACAATTGCTCGACCTCCGCTTGGACCTCGATGCTGTACGTCAACCTCTTGTCGGAAGGGTCGTCGGCGATTGTCCCGTTCTTGAGGAGCAGGGCGTCATCCACAAGGAAGACCGACTGGCTGGGGCGCAGCGTAATGGAGAAGGCCCCCTCCCCGCTCCCCCTTTGGGGGAGTGCTGATGTCTTGCCCGTATGTGGGTCGAGCAGGGTCAGCTTCGAGGCCGTTGTCCTCACCTTGATAGTGTTCGTGGCGGAAGTGGCGTCAATGTTGCCAAAGAAGAAGACGTCGTGGCCGTCTATTACCTTATGTATATAATTAAAGGGATGCGTGCCTTCCGAGAACAGCACATCGCGCTCCGGGAGACATTCCTCCATCACCTCGGCCAACGCACTGGCAGATGGCGAAGGCAGGAAGTATGCCTTGTTCTGTGTGGCATCGAGCATACTGGCAACGATGCTTTGCACCTCTGCATTACCCTCCGCGCCATCGGCGGCCTGCTGAGGGCGTTGCGTGGTGAAGATGACCTTGACGCCCTGCTCCCATGCCTCCTTAATCTTGCGCATGTTGCTCAGCGAGATGACTCTTACGCCGGGAAGAACGATGACAGAGAAATGCTCGTGGTTGATGGCGTTGTTCATGTTGAGCATACCGTCGGCCACAGTGCATCGGTCGTCAAGAACCTCAGGATGAAGGTAGGTAAAGTCGATGCCGAGGTCGTCGGTCAAGTAGTGTGAGATTTGCGGATAGTCCGTACCCGGCACCTTAACGCCGCCTTCGTAGTAACCCTTCGGCCCGTCGAAGTAATGCCCCGCATATTGCGTCTGTATGGGATAGAGCACAGCCACATCTGCCACATGCCTTCCTTCGCGAGCCAGCACATAGTTCAAGCGCGAAAGAAAGGCGTTGAAGCGAGGCAGCTCGGTGTTGTACAGAGGATTGCGCCACGACAGTTCGGGCAGGAAGGTGACGTCGCCGTCGTTGTACCAGACAGCATGGGGAATCAGGTGGTTGATGCCCTTCGTGTACTGCTCGATAGCTATCTGATAGAGGGTCTCGATTGAAATGTTGCCCATAGCGCCGTATGTCTCGGACATGACGAAGGTCTTGTCCCAGTTGTTGGCCGACGAGGACACCACCTTGTAGAAGTCCTCGGTCGGGCGGCCGCCACCTATCTTGTCGATGCCGGGCATCGCGAGGTGTTTCCCTACAAGCATCAGGTCGCCCGACACGCCGGTCGGGTTCACTATCTCCTCCTGGTCCTGATGCCCTGTGGCAAGGATGCCGTGCTCTGTTGCCCAGTCGCTGATGGTCTTCATGAAGCCCTCGCTGTAGAGCGTGGAGTGCAGGCTGAAAAGGAGGTTCCTGGCGTATGCCGTCTTTTCGCCTATGTCGTACCAGAGGGCAGGATAGAGTGCTTCGGGCGAGAAACCGTAGCGTGCCTCGAACTGCTCGTTGAAGTCGCCTGTCCACATTCGTCCCTGTGCCCTGTACATCGTGGGCTCGTCGAAGAAGGTGGAGACGATGGTCTGGCCGAAATCGTCGGCAAAGTGCTGATAGTACGCTTCGTGCGTGTCCTGAATGAATAGGCTGACGGCTTCGGAGGACAGATAGTCGACATTCGGGTCACCGTCCTTGACGCACTGGCACACCATCACGCGCCAGCCGGACTGCTTGGGGGCTGTCCACGTCACCTGGCCAGTCGCTTCGTCATAGCAGTCGCGCAGCGGAACAATCTCCTTGGTGTTGGCGTTCCAAGCCACAACCGACATGAGTTTCCCCTGGAGGGCTATCTGGCGGTTGAAGGTGGCACCGCTGCCCACGCGGTACTCCGTCTTGTCGAGTCGCTTGATGGTATGCTCGGGGTGATTGTTCATGAAGGTTGTCACGCCCGAGCCGTTGATGGCGCCCATGCTTCCGCTGGGGAAGCCATACTCGTCGTAGATGGACATGTGAGCGCCGAGAGCACGAGCCTTGCTGACCGCCTCGCCATAGAGATGGAAGTAGCTTTCAGAAAGATAGTCGGGACGGAATCCTGTGCCGAAGGGCAGAATGGCACAGCCGCCATAGCCGTCCGTTTCAACCATCTGCCCAAGTTGCTGAACGAGGGGTGAGACAGACACCTGCGTGTTGTTCCAAAACCATAGAGGTATGGGACGCCACGACATGGATGGCTTTGCAAACTCCTTTGTCTCAAGCAAAGTAGATTCTTCGCTCCTAGTTTGACAACTCATGCACCATAGGCAGCATAAGAGAGCCAAAATGCGCATGATGCCTGTTCCTTTGTCTTTCATCATTTCACAACTATCTTTTTACCATTGGTAATAACGATACCATGAACAGAATCATTCGGCAGAAGCTTGCCGTCGAGGCTGTAGATAGGGTCCTTAGAATCCTTAAGGTTTTTAAGGTCCCTAAGGTCTTTAAGGCCGTCGGGAATCTGTGTGCTGACGGAGAAGAGATACGAACCGGAGCCAACCTCGTAGGTAGCATAACCGTCAGCTGTTTCTATGTAAGTCACACCCTCTGCACCTTCTGCCACCTGACCGCTCTCATATACATAGAGGCCATCGTAAATGGGCAGACGCAGTGTGGCTGTGGTGTTGGCGGGAATGGTGACACTATAGGTCATCTCCTTCGAGCCGCTGCATTGCCATTCTGCCTTTATCTGACCATAGTCGGAGGCAAAGTCGGCATCAACGAACGTAATGCGTTTTTGGTTATTGCGCAAGATGCTGCGCGTGTCGGGATAGGGCTGGAACAGGATGTGCTTGAAACCGGGCTGTGCCTCATCGGGAGCGATGCCTGCCATGTGGCGGAACATCCATTCGGCCACGATTCCGTATGCATAGTGATTGAAGGAATTCATAGAGACAGGGCCGTAGCCGCTGGCAACAGTATAAGAGTTCCAACGCTCCCAAATGGTGGTAGCACCCTGGTCAATGCTGTAGAGCCAAGAGGGGTCGTTGCGTTGGAGCAGCAGGGTGTAAGCATCATCAATGTAGCCGTTCTCGGTGAGTGTCTGGTTCAGGATGGCTGTACCGAGGAAGCCGGTGTTGAGCTTGAAGCCATTGTTCTGGATGGCACGGTGCAGATAGGTGCGGGTGCGAGTAATGGATGACTCATCGGGCAGCAGGTTATAGCGCAGCGCCATGAGGTAGCCGCACTGGGTGCCTTGCGTAGGCACCTTATTGCTGTTCAGATAACGGCTCTGCCACTCGGTCTTGATATTCTGGAAGAGCTGCTCGTATTGCTCGGCCTTCTTGCTGTAGGTGTCGCCTTCTTTTTCTGAAAGAGCACGGCAAGTGCGAGCCATAAGGTCGGCGGTATAGGCATAGTAGCAGACGCTTATGTATCGGCCATCAGTGGTAACGTAGGCCACCCAATCGCCATGAATGGGGTCGGAGCCGTTGTACTGGTAGCCGTTGCCGCTCTTTGTCGTAAGGAACTGCATGTAGCGTTCGTTAGCCTCGAAGTTGTCGCGAAGAATATCCTTATCGCCCGTCATCATATAAACATTCCAAGGAACGATGATGGCTGCTTCCGACCATCCTGTCGAAGCATATTCCACGCCCCAGTGATAGGGAGCAATGACGGGATAGGCGCCGTCCGAGCGCTGAGCGTCGCGCATGTCTCGCAGCCATTTCTTATAGAAGTTGCGGGTGTCGCCGTTATAGAGGCCAGTCAGCGAGAAGACCTGCGTATCGGCCGTCCAGCCCATGCGTTCGTCGCGCTGCGGGCAGTCGGTGGGAACGCTGACGAAGTTGGAGCGCTGTCCCCACATGACATTGCTGTAGAGTTTGTTGACGTCCTCGTGACTGGTGCGGAACGACGACTTCTCCTCGACGGCACTGGTCACGGTCTCGCCGATGACGTTGGTGAGTTCCACGTCGGCTGAAGTGGTCACTTCAATGTAGCGGAAGCCGAAGTAGGTGGTTGTGGGATGGAAGGACTCGCCCTCTGTCGCGCCCTTCAGGGTATAGTAGAGCGTTGCTTCTGCGGAGCGCAGGTTCTCAGTATAGACGGAGCCGGCAGGGCCGTCGTCACCGCGACCGCGGTCGCCCGTTGTATTGGGCATCTCGCCGAAGCGGAAGCGCAGTTTCGTGCCGTTCTGGCCTTTGGCAGTAAAACTCACCCAACCCGATGCGTTCTGGCCGAGGTCGATGACGGCGGTCTGGTCTGCTTTAAGTGTGAAGCCATTTTGTCCTGTAATCTCTTCCACAACGTTGATCGCGCCGAAGGTCTTGCCGTTGGGCTTTGTGCCCTCGTATATCTGAATGGTCTGCGGATAGCGGCGCAGAGACTCGACGGCCATGATGGCAGGGCCCTCGAAGGCACGAATCTCGCCCTTGAAGTCATTGCTTAGGGCCACACCAAACCAGTTGCTGTCGTCGTAATCGGACGTGAACTGTCCTTCCTCGAGGCGGGCGTCGTAGGTCTCGCCGTTGTAGACATCGCCCTTGCGTAGCGGGCCGTTGGTATTGCTGAGCCAAGTGAGGTCGGTGGGAATGACCCGAGTGCTGCCGTCCTCCAGTTCTATCTTGAGCAGAGCGCGGAAGGCATTGGGCTTATTGCCGTACATGCCGTGAACGATGGCGCCGTTCCACCATCCGCTCGACACCTCGGCTCCGATGGCGTTCTTGCCTTCTTGCAGGAGGGCCGTCACATCGTGGGTGGTATAGAATACGGTCTTCTTCATCTCCGTAGCGCCGGGCTTGAGTTCATCATAAAGGGTATTGCCGTCCTCGTCGGTCTGACCTACACGCTCACCGTTGATGAATACGTTATAGACGCCGAGGCCTGTAGCATAGAGGCGGGCGCGACTAACGCCACTGCTCAGCTCGAATGTCTTGCGGAACATGGGCACGCCGGGGACGATGCTGCCGTCTTGCTGCATGAGGCGCTTGCAGCCGCCCACGGCTGCCTCCATGTAGCATTGGCGACTGCCGCCGTAGTCGCGGATGTCGGTGGCATTGAAGGCATTGCCCGCGCCCTCGAAGTCTTCGCTGAAAGTTACGGTGCCGTTGCCCTCTTCGTCATAGACGGTAAGCACGATGTTGTCAAAGTAGGCCCTCTCGCGCTCGTTGCCTGTCGCACTGACGCGAACGCCGAGGTCGCCAATGGCAAGCACGCCCTGCGTGTCCTGGTAGGTGTCAACCAAGACATCATCTATATAAGTACGCACATAAGGTGTCTCGCATTCGAGGACGATATGGTGCTGCTTGCCCAGGAGGTCTGTCTTGCTGAAAGCCGTGATGGGCGTGTCGCTGTAGGTCAGGTTGCCGTTCAGATAGACATGACGGCGCACGACGGGCTGAGCGACGTCGAGCGTATTGATGGCCCACATCATGTAGGTGTCGTTGGAGGTTGCGCTGAAGCAGATGCTGGCGTTGTCATTGACGAGGGTAAAGTCATACTCCACATCGTAGCGGACAGGCTTGCCCACTTTCTGCAGCCAGGCGTAGGTAGCGGGACCTGAGACATAGAACTGTCCGTCCTGGAGCGTGCCGCTGGCAAACATGCAGTTGCTGCCGTTGAAATGCTCTTCGAGGAGCACCTTGTCGCCACTCTTCACGATGAAGTCGTCGAAGTAGGCCTGCTCGGGTTGGTTGCCGTTGTCGTAGTCCTCGCGGAAACCGAAGTCGCCGTAAGCGAAGTCGCCCGTGCGGGTGTCGATGAGCGTGCCGTCGATGTAGGTTTTTGCCACTCTTGCATTCGTAACGACTACCTTCAAGGTGTGCTGTTCGTTGTTCTTAACGCTGACGCGTGTGATGGCAGCCTCGGAAAGAAGAGCAGGGTTGCCGCCGCTCCAACGATGCGGACGGAAGCGCACGCTGCCATTCGTGTTGACCTGCCACATGTAGTAGTTGCTGTGGTCGGAGGCTGCGAAGATGAGTCCTGCTGCCAGCTGCTTGATGTTGAACTTCACCTCCACCTCGTAATCCGTGATGGGGCCTTCTGCTTCGGAACCTTGCTCGTTGGTCGACGCCATGATCCAATGCGTACCATCCCAAGCATTTGCGTTCATGAGGCCCGTCTCGAAGTATGCTTTCTCGGTACTGGTAGACGTTTCGCCCTTGTTGTCTGAAACGGTAACACGCCAATAGTAACGTGTCTCGGCAGCAGGCGTGAAGCCGTTGGGCTCGACGAACACGCTTTGGTCAGAATTAACATTGCCCGATTCCCAAACGATATTGCCGAAAGCGGCATCGGTGGCAATCTGCACATTGTAGCTTGTCTGCATCACGCCCCTTTGTTCGCTTTGGAGTTGCCAGGAGAAGTGAACTATGCTCTTGTCTATGCCGACAGGATTGCGATAGTCCTCCGTACGGAGTTCAGTTACGTCGAGGGCAAAAGCTGCAATAGCGAAGATGCCCATCATGAGAGAAAGTAGTAGTTTTTTCATTTTTCTATAAAGATTTGATACCTATTCATCCTAAATCTTGCACAATTTCAATGCAAAGAAAGCTTTTTCCTCCTTTATATAGAGTAACAATATGATTTTTGAATGTAACATTTTGTCATTTGCCAAGAAATCATTATATTTGCAATGACAAACATCAGAACAATGGCAACCATCAAGTACCTGCTTACACAAAAAGCAGACCATCATTGGGGCATCATCACCAATACGGTCGGACTGCAAGATGTAAATCCCGGAAGTTCCTATCCTGTTGGCGACCATCCCGAGGGGCACCTCTTTTCCACAGAAATGGGGCGTGTGCTTCGGGAAGCGCAGGTTTTCTATATCAGCAAGGGCAGCGGCTGGTTTATTTCAGCCCATCAGCCCCGCACCAAGTTGCAGGCTGGCGATGCCGTCGTGCTATATCCAGGCGAATGGCACAACTATGCTCCCGACCCTGCCACGGGATGGTCGGAGGCTTGGATAGGCTTTTCCGGTATCTTTGCCGACAAACTGCTGAACAAGTTTTTCCCCGATAAGTCGCACCCCATACACCACATTGGCGTGACGGGCAGCCTGCTCGACATCTTCGAGAAGGCCTACGATGTAGCCGAGAAGCAGTTGCCTGCCTACCAGCAAGAACTGATGGGATATGTCGGCCTCATCATCACCACCGTTTATGCGCGAAGCCAGCAACTGCCCTATCTTGGCAACCCTGACATGAACAACATCAGCCTTGCCATCAGGTATATGCGCCAGCACCTCGACGCGAACATCCGCATGGAGGATGTCGCAGTGCAAGTGGGGATGGGATATTCTAAGTTCCGTAAAGTCTTCAAGGATTACACGGGATTCGCTCCGGCACAATATTTCCTACACCTGAAAATGGAGCGAGCCAAAGACTACCTGCTCAACACCGACTTCTCTTGCAAGGAAATCACCTATCGGCTCGGCTTCGACTCAGCCTCCCATTTCAACAAGATGTTCAGGCTCTACGAAGGAGTCACCCCTGCTCAGTTCCGGAACTCTTAGGCCGTTGGCTTCGAGGCAGAACAATTGCTCGAGGAGGCTCTTCTTTCTCACCATAGGAGGATAAAAGTTCCCTTTACCTATGGTGGCATTCTCATCAGAAGCGTCCGCCGCCGAAGCCACCGCCACGACCTCCACCGCCGCTACCCCAGCCGCCACGATTTCCGCCCCAGCCGCCTTGGCCGCCATTGAAGCCTGCCTGACGAGCCTCTTTGTTGCCCAAAAGGTTGAAGCGATAGATAAAGTGTACCATTACATAACTGTGGATGGCGTTCGTCCAGGTGTCGCTGCGATTTGTGGCGCTATAGTTGCGGTTGATGCTCGAGCGGTTGCGCAGGATGTCGTACCACTGAACGCTGACCGTCGCATTCTTCGACTTGAGGAAGTTCTGGCTGAGCTGTGCGTTCCAAATGAGCTCGTTGGTGTTCATCGTAGCATCATCGTAGCCGCGACGGCATTGCTGCGAGATGTCGCTGCTGAACTGCATGTCCCAAGGGGTGTTGATGACAACATTGCCGCCGTAGTTGTAGAACCATGTGTCGCGATTGCCCTGCTTCTGCATATCGTTGCGGGCGTGCTGATAGTTCATGCCGGCATTCACACCAACTTCAAGCAGGTCGTTGCGGAAGTTGAGACGAAGATTGTCGCCCACGCCGGTGCTCTTGGTGTTGGACTTCTTCAGGAGGTTGTTCTCGTCCATATAGCGGAAGAGGCCGTTCATATCGAACGTCGGCATGATGTACTTCATGGCGCCTTCGTCGAGGTCGGTGCTGATGTAACCGACACTGCGGTTATGGCTGAGGTTAAGGTTAATGTTGAGGTTGAAGTACTTCTTTGCTCCGAGAGCGGTGTTGAAGCCCATCCATGTGCCTGCGTTCCAGCCGCCATCGATATTCATAGGACGGCTGTAGCTGATGCCGGATGATGTGTCGTAGAGCGTGGCGTTGCTGATGGCGCGGCGGTTGAGGTTGGCCCAGCCATTGATGTTCCAGCCCATCTGCTTCTCGGTGATGTAGTCGTTGTAGTCGAGATTGAAGCGGTCGTTCCACGAGCTCTTCAGTCCTGCGTTACCGGTCGAGATGTAGAGGGGGTTGCTATTGTCCATGACCTCGATGAGCTGCGTCATGGAGGGTTGCGACATGTTGCCGTTGTAGCGGATGCGCAGTTGGCTGGTGTTCGATATCTTCCATCGCATATTGAAGCGAGGCGCCCAGTTCTGGATGTGGCGGACGGTGTCGATGTGGATGCCGCGCTTGTCGTACTCCATGTCTGTGCGCTGCGGCTCCCAGTTGACGCCCATGTTGAGGAAGAGCTCGCCGCCGTTCTCGAGCTTGTTGTTGTAGCGCAGCATGAGGTTGACTCTCTGATTGAACTCCTTGTAGGTGGCATACTGGCTGTTCAACATGTCGCGCTCAAGCTGTGAGAAGTCGATGCCGTAGCTGGAGAAGTCCAAGCCGTTGTATGTGCCGTTGTAGAGGTCGGTGGCTGTGACATCGGTGAGTCCTCGCTCCCCCAGCGCCTTCTCGAGTTCCTTGTAGACCATCATCTCGCGGTCGCTATCCTGGAAGCGATATTGTGCCTGATAGCTGAGCTGCACGACGGTTCCCTTCAAGATAGGCTCGGTGTAGCTGATGCGTCCCTGTCCGCTGTAGTTCTTCGAGGGCGATGAGGTGTTCTGGTAGTCGGCTTTCATCTCGCCGCCGCGCTGATAGTACTTGACGAGGGAGCGGCTGTAGGACTCGTTGTTCGATTCGCTATAGGAGCCCTCCAAGTTGAGGGTGAGGTTTCTGCCAGGCACGACGAGGCGGCGGTTCACCTGTAGCTCGCCGTTGACATTGTTGTTGTGGTTGATGCCGCTACTCAGACGCTCGTTGCCATTGACGCGAATGCCAGCGACATCGGCCATCGCCTTGTATTCCTCCACCGGATCGGTCAGTCCTGCTTCGAAGGGACTGCTGTTGAAGGTGACGCTGTGGTTGTTCGAGAAGTTGTTGCCATTCGAATGGCTGAAGTTGGGACGGAACAGGATGTTGGTCATCGAGTCGGGGAACCACTCGAGGCGGAAATTGGCATTGAAGTTCTGGTTCCAGTTTGTCCCTTGGTTCTTGGAGTTCGAGAACTGGCTTGCTCCCGTAGGAAGGAACATCTCGTTGTTGGTTCTGCTTTCCGACTCGCTGTCGCTGCTGTTGTAGCGCACGTTACCGCCCATCTTCAGGAGGCCTGCTGTGTATTCGGGCTTGCCATTCTCCCAAGCAAAGGTGGCGCCGCCCATTGTGCTTGTGACGATGCCATTGCCGCCCCCACCCCATCGGCCGCCGAAGTCGTTGGTATTGTTGCGGCTGCCAATGACGGAGAGGTACTTGTTGTCCATGAAACGGTTCACATTGAACCTGCCCGAGTAGCGGTCCTCGGTGCCGTAGGCTCCGTCGAAGTTGCCTACCCATCCGTCCTTCATGCCCTTCTTGACAGAGAGGTCGAGCACGGTCTCCTCTTCGCCGTCGTCGATGCCGGTGATGCGCGAGTAGTCGCTCTTCTTGTCATACGACTTGAGCTTCTTGATGAGCTTCGAGGGCAGGTTCTTCATCGCCATCTTCGTGTCGTTCTGGAAGTACTCCTTGCCATCGACCATTATCTTCGAGATGCTTTTGCCGTTTATCTTGATGTTTCCATCGTCGTCCACTTCGGCTCCCGGAAGCTTCTTCACGAGTTCTTCCAGCATAGAGCCCTCGGGCATACGGTAAGCCTCGGCATTATAGACGAAGGTGTCTGCCTTCATCTCCACTTGTGCCAGCTTGGCAGTCACCTCGGTTTCCTTAAGCATCTTGCTGTCTTCCTGAAGGGTGATGGAGCCGAGATTAATGCTCTTGTTTCCCTTGGGCAGAGTGATGTTGCGGGTGTATGTCTGGAAGCCGATGAAGCTGATGCGCAGGATGTAGTTGCCTGCCTTGACCGACGGGAGCTTGAACTTGCCTTCGGCATCGGACGAGACGCCTGCTTCCAGCACGCTGTCCTTGGGCTGAAGCAATACGATAGCTGCTCCTGGCATCGGTTCATTCAAAGCGCCGTCCATGACAACGCCACTTACGGTAACTTTCTGTGCGACTGCCATTAGCGAGCATAGACAGAGTATAAGAAGGGATGAGAATCGTTTCATTTATGACTTTTATGTTTGACTAATTAAATAGACTGAGGCGACGCGAAAAGGTTTATTCAGGAGCCGAAAATAACTCTCTTGCCTCCGGGAGGAAGCGGGAAGGATGTGCCGTCCCAGACAAGGTTGCCGTTCACCCAGGTTTTCTCCACTTGCCAGCCGAGGGTGCGGCCTTCCAGAGGGCTCCAACCGCAGCGGCTCTCGATGCAGTCCTTTGTTACGGCCCAAGGTTTGCGACGCACAAGCGTGAAGTCCGCCCAATAGCCTTCGCGAACGAAACCTCTTTCCTTTATATTATAGAGACGGGCAGGGTTGTGGCACATCAGTTCGACAAGCCTTTCGATGCTGAGCACGCCTTCATCCACAAGGCCGAGCATCGAAGGCAGAGAGAACTGCACCATCGGCATTCCGCTCATTGCCTTGAGGCATCCTCCCTGCTTCTCGCTGAGCAGATGCGGTGCGTGGTCTGTTCCTATCGTCCGAATGCGGCCATCGGTAAGCGCCTTGCGGAGAGCATCCCTGTCGGCAGCCGTCTTTATAGCGGGGTTGCACTTGATGAGGGAGCCGAGCGTCTCGTAGTCGGCATCCGTAAAGAGCAGATGCGGCACACAAGCCTCAGCCGTTATCTTCTCATCGTCAGGAGAGAAAAGCTCCAGTTCCTGAGCCGTCGTGATGTGAGCCACATGGAGTCGCGCTCCCTCTTCCTTTGCAAGACGAACCGCCAGCTCCGAGCTCCGATAACAGGCCTCGTGGTCGCGGATAAGAGGGTGAAAGCGGATAGGCAAAGCCTCCCCCGACCCCTCCAAAGGAGGGGGGAATTGCTGCGACAAAACTCCCTCTCCCTTGGAGAGGGTTAGGGTGAGGCTGTTTATGCGGTTTGTGTCCTCGCAATGGGTCATGATGAGAGTCGGCGAGTTGCGGAATATCTGCCGAAGCTGCTCTTCCCTGTCCACAAGCATGCCGCCTGTGCTGCTGCCCATGAAGAGCTTCACGCCCGGACACTGCGAAGGGTCGAGGTTCTTGATTTCCTCCAGATTGTCGTTCGTGGCACCCAGATAGAAGCCGTAGTTCACATGGCAACGGCCTTCGGCAAGGGCATATCGCTCCTTCAGGAGCTGGAGCGTGGTGGTTTGCGGCACCACATTCGGCATGTCGAGCACCGTTGTCACACCGCCTCTGGCAGCTGCCCGGGTCTCGCTCTCCATCGTGGCTTTGTGCGTAAGGCCTGGCTCACGCATGTGAACATGACCGTCGATGATGCCGGGCAGCAACAGGACCTCGCAGCCGCACAGCGCTTCCGAATCGCCTTTTGAGGGAGAAGGTTGGAGAGAGTCGATGCTCGCTATCCTCCCATCCTCTATGCGAATGGTTGCCTGAAAGCGCTTGCCCTCATTCACTACCGTTACATTCTCGATGCTGAAGCTGTTTCCTTTCATGGGAACTCTCTGTGAAAAAAAGAATCCGTTAAGCGGGTGCAAAGGTACGAATTAGCGAGCACAATACAAAAAGAAAACTTAAGTATTTCTTTTTATTGTCGAGCGGAAGAACTTTAGACGCACGTCAAAGATACGAAAAATAGATAAAAGATGAGGAATGAGGGTTGAAGAATTTTATTATTCAGGGTTTCTTAGGTGTGTTTCTCCTTTTCGACAAATTGTAACTTTTTAGCCCGATTTGCTTACACACGCATTTTGAACAAACGCTCCAGAATCGCTTAAAATGCTCTCGGCTGATGTTTGGACCATCTGTTCAAAAAAAGGCGCTTAAATCGCGCGCATTTTGTAACTCATTATTATACAGGCACCTATTCTTTACCATGAACTAAGGAGCATAAGCCTCAGACTGTCAGATTGACAACCGCAGATAGCAAAATGGGCGATTTCATCGTGTTTTTGCACACTTTTTGGCCTGCAAAGTCTCCAAACGCCCCACGGGGAAAATGCAAACGCCGCGTGCGATGTTGGGCAACATCACAGGCGGCGTTGGAAATCCCTGCACGCGGCGTTGGGAAATTCAGCATGCGGCGTTGGGAAATTCAGCGTTTTGCGTCCACTTTTTCCCCACTTTCCGAAGTGTGCAAAAACTGACAGAATGAAAGGGAATCGGCAGAAAGAGTGACACTCTGGCATCAAAGCAAATATCGTTTCATCGCCCCAAAAACAAAGAAAGAGGGTTGCTCGCCCTCTTTCTCCGTTAGTATAGTATAGTCTTGTCTTCTACTATTCTGCCAATATCTTCTCGAAAGCCTGAATCAGGACATTTGCCATGATCTGCATACCCTCGTCGTTGGGATGCAGAGCAGTGTCGTAACTCCAGTTGGCGAGCTGGCGCTGGCCGCCGCACTCGGCAAAGAAGTCGGCCACGGGGAATGACTCATAAGCCGCTATCTGTCGGATGATGTTGGCATATTCCTCGAGGTAAACGCCATTCGCATTGGGATCGTACCAATGATCGGGCAGATAACCGTTAACAAAGCCATAAGCCTTGCGAGGTGTGCAGAGAATGACTCGTGCCTTTTTGTTGCGCTGGAAGATGCGGTCGATGAGCTGCCTATAGATAGCTGCGAAGGTGCCATTCCTTGTGTTGTTGATGTAATCATCGATGGTGCCAACGGGTGTCATGTGGGTTTTCCCCCAGTCGTTGATGCCGTGCTCGATGGTGTAGTAGTCAGCCAGCACGACCGAAGAGATGGCCGACTCGAGGACGCCGCCATTGACAGCCTTGTTGGTGAATTTCTCGAAGGCGAGCTTCTCCATGACACGTGTCTGATAGCCTTTCGTCAGGGGATAGTTAGCGGTATTGTCGTTGAGCCAGGAGATGGATGTGCCCAACGAGCACCAGCGGCCCTTGACCTTGCGAGGCTCAGCGGTAGAGGTTGCTGCTGCCTGATTAGGACTAAACACGATGCTGTCCACATCCGCACTGTTGTAGCCACGGTTCTTGCCTTCTTTGTCATAAACAGTGAAGCTCTGCGCCATAGCTATAGAAGCCATGCCGCAGAGTATGAGAGTCATAAGAGATTTTGTTTTCATTGTATTGATTTTACTTGTTACTTAACCAAAACTTTCTTCTGTCCTACGATGTTGATGCCCTTCTGCAGCTTCTGCAGGCGCTGGCCAGCGAGGTTGTAGATGGCGTCATTGCCAACAGTCTCGGGCTCGGAGCTCTTTATTTCACCAATGCCTGTGTAAACGCCATTCTCGTCGACAACGACGATGCCGCGGCTCGGGTCGAGGATGGGGAAGGGATCCTCGCCGATGGTCTGATACCAATGGATGTCGCTCTGGTCGCCGTTGAGCTTGTAGCAAACCTCACCGTTCTGGAACTGCTCAAGAGTCATCTGCTTACCCTGCTTCTTATTAAGGTAGTTGAGATAGTAGCAATTGTTGAAAGTGTTTGTTCCGCCGCCGTGCGTCAGGGTGCCGCTGTTGCCGTCGAGTATAGTGCCTTCGGTAATCGAGCAGGCAGAATAGCAATTGTTCAGCGTCGTAGTACTCTTGGGGTCCGACCAGCCCGAGTAGCTGCTGTACATCGAACTGCCAGGATAACCCATCTCGCCAAGCGTAGCACAGTTGTTGAAGGTAATGTTGGCGTAGTTGGCACCCAGCATGCCTGCATCGCCCGTTACGTTTGTGCGCATACCAGTGATGTGGACATTTGTTATGACGTTCTCTACGAGCACTGTTCCGTATGCCACACCGATGAGGGCACCGTAGTGGATGTACGTCGGATAAGCCTCACCCTCTACCCGCAGGTTGCGGATTGTTGCGCCATTGACAGCACGGAAGAGGCCGACCCACTTCGGTTCCACACATTTGCCTTCATGTTTAATGGTAATGGTGTGGCCTTGTCCGTCGAAGACGCCAGCGAAACACATATCTATATTGTTTTCGCCATCATCTCTGATGCCTACCATAGCATCGACATAGTCAGTCTCACGCAGGTCGATGTCAGCAAGGAGCTTGCCATTGATCTGGCACATGCCGGCATTAACCATGCCTGCGAAGACATAGAAATCCTTCGGAGTGCGGAGGAGATAATAGCCATCCTCCTGTTCGGGAAGGAAGGGCATCTCCTTGCTGAGGTCGACGGCCAATGCCTCCTCTGCCGACAGAGTGCCATACTGGTAACCATTAGCGAGATAGTCCCAGAGGTCCTCCAACTCATAGAACTCGTCTTCGGAAAGGATTTCAGAGAATGCACTGATCATGTCGCTCAACTCGTCGCACTTGTCCATAAGAGTAATATAGGCTTGCTTGCACTCGTAAATCTTGAGGAACAGCTCCGAGAACTTCTCGATGAGTTGATACTTGGCCTCTGGCGTTGAAGCTGTCTTCACATTATCGAGTGTCTTTTGGAGTTCGGTCTTGAGAGCTTGGCTGTAGTTGGGGTAAGAAGCGTATGCGTCATTGATGTCGATAGTCTTCTCGTAAACATTGAGTATGGTTCGGGCACGATCAGACTGCGATGCCAATACACGATCCAGACTTTCTTCGGCCTCATCCAATTGTCCGTAATAGAAGACCCTGATATTGCCGAAGCCCAGCCAGTCGCCACTAAGGCTGGTGCCAGGCTGACGAACGCCGATGGTCAGCGTGCCGTCCGTCACCTTGCAAAGCACATAGTTAGGATAGCGGTCAGCCTGGAAGGCATTGCAACAGCTGACGATGCCCTGCATTGTGTAGCCAATCACCTCGTCATCTTCATCCTTAATTGGGAAGTCGGCAATCGGGCCATTGATGTTGCAGTTCTCTCCGTCGATAGCTTCTTCGACGTCTATCATGCCCTCGATGTTGGCCTGGAAGAAGTTGTGGATGTTGTTGGCGTAGAGCGTGGCTGCATAGTTGGTGTTATAGAAGTCATTGTAGGGCGTCGGGCGGAATGCTCCATTGATCCGCAACTCATAGATGCCGTTAGGAAGACCGGTCACTGTCTGGTACATGTCCATCTTTGCGCCAAGACACTCGGCAGCATACAGCGGACTGGTCTCAGAAGTGCCCCAGCCTGTAGGAACTTGGCCCTCCCATCCGTTGAACTTATCGCTCAGGTCGGCATTGGTGAAGAGCATGGTTATCTCGGTTCCTACAGCTGTAGCGGCTGTGATGGCTTCGGTCAGCTTCGCATCGACAAGGGCAGTCTCAGCAATGATTTCCTCCTCGCTAAGCTCGCACTTATCAAGGATGTATTCTGCTGAGCCATGAGGATAGCCCTCGATGGCGTCCTCGTACTCCGAAACATAAGACCGCAGGAGCTGAGCCATATCATTATCCAAATGGGGATTCTGTTCCAGATAACTCTGTACCTCTTCCACCTTGGCAATGTAGGCAGCGTAGGCATCCGCACAACTCTGGATGTTCTGCCGCTGACCGGCAAGGGCGTTGTAGCCTTCCATGAAGGCATCGATATCGGCTGCCGCATTCAGGCCGTCGAGAGACTCGAGATAGGCAGCAATGAGGCTCTTCTGGGCGATGAGTCCTCCATAATACTCCTTCTCTTCTTCGATAAGAGTTGACACGAAGGTACGATAGTCGGCCTCGTCCTCAATGTTTATAAAGGTATTGCCAGCGCCATAGACTCTCAAGTGGCTTGCATCGGGAACAGGAAGCTCATCTTCGTCAAGGGTCTGATACCATCCGATGTTGCTTTGGTCGCCGTTGAGCTTATAGCAGAGCTCGCCGCTTGCAAGTTGTTCTTCAGCAACAGCCGTGCCCTGAACTCTTCCCAAGGTGTTGAGATAGTAGCAGTTGTTGAGAGTGACTTTGCCGCCAGTGTGTGTTAAGGTAAAGCAGCTGCTTGTGCGTGTGCCTTCAACAAGTTTGCAGGTGGTGAAGCAATTGTTCAGGGTAGTAGAAGAACTGCTGTTAGACCATCCCGAGAAGCTGCTGTACATCGAGCTGATATCAGAGCCCATCTCGCCAAGTGTGGCGCAGTTGTTGAAGGTTATTTGGGCGTAGTTGGCTCCTATCATGCCTGCATCGCCCTGTTCGCCGCCAGCGTTGTAGGTGGACACGCCAGTGATGTCAACATCCGTCACGACATTCTCCACGAGGATTGTGCCATCACCGCGGCCGATGAGAGCACCGTAGTGGATGGCCGAGGCGTATGCGCTTCCTTCGACGCGGAGGTTGCGGATGGTGGCATCCTTGACGAAGGCGAAGAGGCCGCGCCACTTCTCTGTCACATTGTCATAATCGTAATGGATGGTGTGTCCAGCGCCGTCGAAGATGCCATGGAACGGCCTGGCCTCCGTACCCAGCATCAAGTTGGGCTCGGCGCATTCGTTCAGGTCGATATCCTCCGTCAGGAGCACCTTCAACTCAGCATCGCTCTCCTGAACCTTCAGGTAGAGCTTGTACATCTGTTCCGGGCTATTGATGAAATAGAAGCCGTCGGCGTTCTTGCCACAAACCGTGCAGACGCCATCCGAGCCGTATTGATGGTCAGGGATGACGGGATAGCTTTCGGTATTGGTATAGGTAAGCGGATTGCTTTCGTACTCAGTGCCGTCGCAGCGCAAGGTGCCTGAGACATAAACACGCAGGCTTCCCGTGCCGGGTTGCGGAGCAAGGTCTGTCCCCAAGGTCTGCGTCCAACTGATGACGCTTTGGTCGCCGTTGAGCTTGTAGCAGAGTGAACCGCTTCCTATCTGCTCCTCTTCTATTTGTTCTCCCTGCACTTCGGTCGTTACCAGTTGGTGGAGGGCATAGCAGTTGTTGAGCTGACATGTTCCGCGGCAGAAGGTATGGCAATAATCTAAGCCAGTGCCCTCTGTAAGCTCGCAAGTGGTGTAGCAGTTGTTGAGGGTGGAGGTCACGCCATCGGTAGCGAATGCCACGAAGCCACAGTACATCGAGCTTCCCGGGTAGCCCATCTTGCCGAGCGTGGCGCAGTTGTTGAATGTGATGTTGCCATAGAGGGCGCCTATCATGCCGCCGTTGCCGGTCACACCGCTGTGTTCGCCGGTAATGTTTACATTCGTCACCACATTCTCCACGAGCATCTCGCCTTCGCCATAACCGATGAGTGCGCCGTAATGGATGCCGCGAGTCACGACGTCACCTTCTACGCGGAGATTTCTGATAGTAGCGTCGCTGATGTAGCTGAAGAGGCCGCAGTAGTTGGCACTGAAGTCGTAGCTGTAGGTGATGGTATGTCCGCCGCCATCGAATATGCCGGCATACCGTGCGTCGTCACTGCCTATCATGAGATTGGGAGTTTCGCTCTCGGCCAAATTGATGTCGGCAGTCAAGAGCGCGTTGAGGCTTGTGTTGTCGTCGGCCACAGCCTCTGCAAAGACAGCCAAGTCTGCGGCTGTGCCTATCTGACACACGCCGTCCTGAATGGTCAACTGGTCCAAAGCACTTTGTGCATTGGCCTTCACTCCCATCACAGCCCAAAGGACTGGGAGCAGGAGCATTGGAAGTAATCTTTTGTTCATGGAATTTGTTGTTAGATTAGTAGTTTTATGTTTGTTTCTCTTGTTTCTAATAATATACCTTACATGGCACGCAAATTTACTATTTTCTGCAGTACATAACAAGAAAAGGCACGGTTTTTTCTATGTGAAGCCGCTTTTTTATAGTTCTGTGGCTTCAGGAAAGCGGATATCTTAATTCTTTTTCGTATCTTTGCACACGATTTATACATTACTTTACTATGCAACAACAGAAGATTATCATCCTGGACTTCGGTTCGCAGACGACCCAACTGATTGCCCGCCGCCTGCGCGAACTCGACACCTTTTGCGAGATACTTCCCTACAACAAGTTTCCGCAGGACGATCCCGATGTGATAGGCGTCATCCTGGCGGGCAGTCCGTACAGCGTCTATGACCCCGAGGCTTTCCGCGTTGACCTCAGTCAGTTCCGTGGCCGTATGCCTATTCTCGGCATCTGCTATGGAGCGCAGTTCATGAGCCACACGCTGGGAGGCAAGGTGGAGCCTGCAGGAAGCAGAGAATACGGCCGCGCCAACCTGTCCACCATTGACTTCGGGAATCCGCTCTTCAAGGGCTTCGACGAGAACAGTCAGGTCTGGATGAGTCACGGCGACACCATCACGGCTCTGCCCGCCGGCTTCCATGCCATCGCGAGCACCGAGAAGGTGAAGTACGCCGCATACGCTGCCGACAACGAGGCCATTTGGGGCGTCCAGTTCCATCCCGAAGTGTTCCACACCTTGCAGGGAACCCTGTTGCTGAAGAACTTTGTGGTCGATATCTGCGGCAGCCGCCAGGACTGGTCTCCCGCTAACTTTGTGGAGACGACTGTGGCAGAGCTGCGTCAGCAAATAGGCGACGACCGCGTTATCCTCGGCCTTTCCGGAGGCGTGGACAGCAGCGTGGCAGCCGTTTTGCTCAACCATGCTATCGGCGACCGCCTGACGTGCATCTTTGTGGACCACGGCTTGTTGCGCAAGAACGAGTTCCAGAATGTGATGAAGGACTACGAGTGTCTGGGCCTGAACGTCATCGGCGTGGATGCCAGCGCTCGTTTCTTTGCAGACCTCGACGGCGTGACCGAGCCCGAGAAGAAGCGCAAAATCATCGGCCGCGACTTCATCGAGGTCTTCAACGCCGAGGCGAAGAAGATCACGGACGCCAAGTGGCTCGGGCAGGGCACCATCTATCCCGACCGCATCGAAAGCCTGAACATCACGGGAAAGGTCATCAAGAGCCATCACAACGTAGGCGGACTGCCCGAAGAGATGCACCTGAAGTTGTGCGAGCCGCTGAAGTGGCTCTTCAAGGACGAAGTGCGGCGCGTAGGCCGTCAGCTGGGCATCCCGGAGCATCTCATTGGCCGCCATCCCTTCCCCGGCCCAGGACTTGCGGTTCGCATCCTGGGGGCTATTACGCCCGAAAAGGTTCGCATCCTGCAAGATGCCGACGACATCTTCATCCAAGGGCTGCGCGACTGGGGACTTTACGACCAGGTCTGGCAGGCAGGAGCCATCCTGCTTTCGGAGGTTCGGAGCGTGGGTGTGATGGGCGACGAACGCACCTACGAGAATCCCGTCGCTCTGCGAGCTGTGACGAGCACCGACGCGATGACTGCCGACTGGGCCCATCTGCCCTATGACTTCCTGGCGAAAGTCTCGAACGACATAATAAATAAGGTAAAGGGTGTCAACCGCGTTTGCTACGACATCTCATCGAAGCCGCCCTCGACAATCGAGTGGGAATAACACTCGGCCAGCGTCTCATAGCCTTGTAACTCGTAACAAGTGTCGCTCCGATGCCGGGTGCCGTCGGTGCCACGCTCAAGGTGCCGACGCCGCCTGCGGGTGTTTTCGTCCTCACAGACCATGCAGAAAATGTCAACAAGCGCTCGAAGTCGTTAAAAATACTAAAAGTATTTGGTTATCTGGCGATTTTGTCGTACCTTTGCAGCCGGAAACGTAGAAAACGCCTTAATCCAGAAGGATTGGGCGCTACGAAACAAAACGCTACGAGATGGAAAGAACCCTTGTGCTGCTCAAGCCTAGCACAGTGATGAGAGGCCTGATTGGCGAAGTCACCAGCCGCTTCGAGAAGAAAGGATTGCGCATAGTCGGCATGAAAATGCTGCAGCTCAACGACGAGATACTCAACGAACATTACGCTCACCTGACGGGCAAGCCCTTCTTCCCAGCCCTGAAGGCATCCATGATGCGGACCCCCGTCATCGCCATGTGCCTTGAAGGAACAGACGCCATCGAAGTGGTGCGTTTCATCACAGGTTACACCAACGGCCGTAAGGCAGAACCCGGGACCATTCGCGGCGACTACTGTATGAGCAATCAGCAGAACATCGTACACGCTTCCGACTCACCCACTTCGGCAGCCATCGAGCTGAAACGCTTCTTCAAACCGGAAGAACTCTACGACCTGGGCGACCTCAACATGGACCGCCTCTATGCGTTAGACCTGTCCTAACTAAGAAAGACAGTCAGACACCAAGGACCTTAAAGACCTTAAAGACTCTAAGAACCTTAAACACCCTAAAGACCCTAAAAATTAAATAATGAAGATATTCACCACCCTGCTACTGCTCCTTGCACCCTGCACCTCGCTCCTCGTCCCAGCGCAAGACCGACTGGCCGACATCGCTCCCATAGACCGTAAGATGCGAGCCATCGACAGCATCTCTCTTGTAAGAATGAGCGAAAGGGAAGCAATGAACAACCTGCAGAACCCCGCAGCAGCACTCTATCCCTCTTGGGACAACGAATATACACGCACCTATGGCGTAGCTCTTCCCGCTGAATACAGAATCGACCTTAGGAACTTCCACATGCCTTGCGACAGCCGAATGGTGACCAGCCACTATGGCTACCGCCGCTCCTTCCGCCGTCAGCACTACGGCACCGACATCAAGGTCTTCGTGGGAGACACTATCCGCGCAGCCTTCTCAGGCAAGGTTCGCGTTGTGGCCTTCGAGCGCAGCGGTTATGGCAACTATGTCGTAATCCGTCATGCCAATGGCCTCGAGACTGTTTACGGCCACATGAGCCGCCACCTTTGTAAGCCCAACCAAATCGTCAGGGCAGGCGATGTGATCGGTCTTGGCGGCAACACCGGCCGTTCCACAGGCTCACACCTGCATTTCGAGACACGCTTCCTCGGCCAGTTCATCGACCCCGAAAGGCTCTTCGACTTTGAGGCACAGGACGTGAAGGGCGACTTCTACCTCTTCCGCTCAAGCGGCCGAGGCACCATGCTGGCTGCCACGGATAATGTCGTAGGCGGCGAAGAAGAGATGGACGAAGAGACTGCCAACGCCCTCATGGCTAAGCAGGCCGAAAGCGAGGCGTTCCAGCAACAGAAGATTCAGCAGATAAAGTCTAAACCACGCACTCGCAACCATAAGGTTAAGGCTGGCGAAACACTTTCATCCATCGCACGCAAGTACGGCACGACTGTCGATCGCCTCTGCCGCATGAACAACATCAAGCGCAATACCGTGTTGCGTACCGGCCAGATACTGCGCTATAGCTAAAAAGCCATTCCATCGGATAATATAAACGAGAGGATGTGTCCAAATCAGATGACACATCCTCTCTTTGTTTTTGCCACATCCCAAGCATCTAAGCCGCCCCAAAGAGGCAAAATGATGTCAGCTAAGGGCGATGGGCCTGAACTGAAAGCTTTCTGCCTCTTTGGGGCGTTCCGAGCCCCCCTTGACGCTAAGGTGAGGATAAGGAGCGTCAAATCGCAGTTTTACAAGAACAGGCTGAGTTTTAAACCGGACAACACTACTTTTGTAAAGATTTTTCCGAGAGAGACGCGTTCTAACAGCTTATTTTTTGTTTTGTGGCACTTTTCTACCTGAAATGCAGAAAATGGGCTTAAATCAAATCCTTACTGATAATCAGTCAGTTACAAAACAGATTTTTGAGGCACAAAGCAAAGAAAGTACATTCACCGAACGCCAAACAATCAAACAACGCAAGGTTTGAGAGGAAATTCTGCCTGCGGGGATGGGTAACTTCACACGCGGGAATTACAAACTTCGCGTGCGGCGTTGGCAAACCCCGCGTGCGGCGTCGGGAAACACCCTATGCCACATCTCAAAACATCACACTTTAACACACAGAATTGTGTAAAGATTTTTTTATTGCTGTCCGGTTAATCCGGCCTAAAAGGCCGTTAAGATGTCAGCCCAGGGCAGCGCCCTGGGTTTATGGTGCAACGGTAGAATGCGCCCTTAAGGGGCAAAAGATTTGTGTTTTAGTGCTTTTGCTCTTACAGAGCGTCATTTTGCCGCGGCATTTCAATACCCAGGGCGCTGCCCTGGGCTGACATCTTTCTGCCCCTTTGGGGCGTCCCAAGCCTCTGCCAATCACATGTTGCTCTAAATGCCGATGGTTAGGAGGGTGCAGGTAATGATGAAAAATATTTACCGGACAGCAATAGTTTTTTGCTGGTGTCCGAGGAGGGAAAAACCTGTCCACGGTCAGTCGGCAAGGTCAACGATGCGTCGGACTTGCTGCTCGACGGGAAGGGTGCCGTCTATCCAGTGGATTGTGAACCCGCGACGCTCCATGCCGCGGAACCACGTCATCTGTCGCTTGGCAAACTGATGAATGGCTATCTCCAACTGCCTTACCATCTCATCATACGAAAGGCGGCCAAGCACATAGAGCGTCAGATACTTGTACTCCAGGCCATAATAGATAAGGTCGTCGGCAGGGACATGCTCCAAAAGACGTTTCACCTCGCCCACCATATCTTCTTGCTCCAAACGATGACGCAGCCTTTCGCTGATACGCTGGCGGCGCAACTCGCGGTCTATGCTGACGCCTATAATGAGGCTGTCAATGGCAGGGAACTCCCGTTCCAATGTCCCGTGTTCGCGATAGTAAGTCTGTATCTCGATGGCACGTATGGCACGCTTCGGCGTATCGAGGTCTGTCACATTGTGAAGCGTCTTGTAGCCTTCGAGAATCTTCTTAAGCTCAGGAAGGGAAAGGTCTTTTAGTCTCTCGCGCAGCTCAGGATTCTCCGGCACAGCCTCCATCTTGTATCCCTTCAGGACAGACTCGATATAGAGCCCCGTCCCACCACAAAGGATAGGCCGTCGCCGGCGGGAACAGATGTCATCATAAGCCGCATGGAAGTCCTGCTGGAAACGGAAGAGGTTGTACTTCTCCCCTGCCTCACAGATGTCGATAAGATGGAAGGGAATGGCCTTCCCGTCTATCGTATAGTCAGCAAGGTCTTTGCCTGTGCCGATGTCCATGCCTCGATACACCTGCCTGCTGTCTGCACTGATGATTTCCGCATCGCCAAGGCGGGCAGCAAGATGGGCGGCAAGAGTCGTCTTGCCCGAAGCCGTAGGACCGAGAATGGTAATGAGCTTGCTGTTCATATCTGATACGCGTTTCCCCACCGCTTGCCATTAAGCAGGCAGTGGGGAAACACATTGAGAAGTATAAAACTTGATTATTCTGCTTCGTCGCCCCAGACATCCCAGCTGTTGTCCTCCTTCGTGAGGACAGGCTTGCCGGAATCGGCATTGCCTTCCAGGATGCTGACAGCCATCATGGTCTGTGCTTGGGCTTCGTTGACCTGCAGCGCAGGAATCATATAAGTCTTCTTCATATTACTCGAAAAACTTAGGGTTCTTGGGAGTGAAGCTGTCATCTTCATCAGCCCAGAAGTCCCAGTCGTTGTTTTCCTTCGTGAGAACTGGTTTATTAGGGTCTGCACTGCCGTCCAGAATGCTGACAGCCATCATATTGTTTGCCTGCAACTCGACAGCAAACTGCGAAGGCACTGAATATGGCTTCCTCATATTACTTCAGAATCTTTTTACCGTTAATAATGTTAATACCCTTCTGCATCTTGCTCATGCGCTGACCGGCAAGATTGTAGATGGCAGCCCCTTCTGTTGTCTGCTGTGCGTTGTCGATAGTCTTAATACCTGTTGCATCATCCTCATCGAAGAAGAATGCCGCAGCCTTGACGCCGGCAGGAACAGTCAGGTAGCAACGGTTAGCGCCGACAGTAGGCTGCTGACCAGCTGCAACCTGATAGAAGCCAACCTTGCCATTATTCTGCAGAACATAGCTTCCAACAGGAGCAGGAATAGAAGCCAGAACACCCGAGAGATAACCCGCAGTGTATACCTCATTGTCTGCTTTCACCGTGGTCAAGATATTATAAGAAGCATCAGAACCAGTCTTCTCCAGAATGTAAGGAGTATATGCCTCAAGGGCAGTAACCTCAACCAAATTCAGAACACTGCCAGTGATACCGTCACAAGTATAAGCCTTCACGCCAACAGGCAGAGCTGCTGCTGTAGGAATGCAAATAGTTCCATATTCTGAACTGAGAGTGTAGTTCTTGAAGTCATAGCCATAGGTAACCTCAACAGATTGACCAACCAAAGATATCGATATCGTTACATAAATCATATTATCTTTTATCTTGCCATTCAATGTCATAGATAATGCGCCGAGAGAAGGGCCAACCCATTCCGCACCCATTTCTTCCATATCTACCGGCATACCCTGATACATAAATGTCGAACTACCAGCCTTAAGCGTCTTTGTCCCAACGAAAGAGAATACATCCCACTCGCCATCAGACGTCAGCTTCAAATTATTAATCTCTATGTTTCCTACAAAGATAACGTTTTCACCAGAAATGAGAATGAAATTCTCAAGCAAGAAGTTCACATAACTACTTCCATCATAAGTAAAATGCTCGATAGAAACAGGAACATTCTCTTGAGGATCATTAGCATATCCATTTACTGCAACGAACAAGTCATCTGAGATATTATCTTTATGGTAATCCGTTACTTGTGCAAATTGAATAGTATAATCATGCTTATTAGTGGCATCCTCAGAAATATTCTCACCATAAACGGTAATTGATAATATGCCTGTCTCTGTTGAGAAAGAATAATCAATGGAAGCCCCCCTTCCATTGGATGTAAGACTCAGCTTTTCTTCATCAAATAACTTATTAACGACAGGAGTGCCATGAGAAAAATCTATACTCTCTCCATCATATGTTACCGAAGCTAACTCTGAATTATACACCATTTCAATATCGTCTATAAATAAAGCATCATCAGCAACTCCCGCACCTGGACGTGCATTTGTTGTAAAAGTTACCAAGATGGCAGCAGGATCGTTAGTGTTGTTATATACAAATGGCATATTCAATTGATGCCAATTACCGTAATTTGCAATTTCGGTATTACTTGCATGAGCAACAATAATTGAAGAGTTAGTAACATTGTCTGTTGGGTCATACATTGTTCCTCCATTAGTGTGCAGATATGCACTTACACTTGCATATGGATAAGACGATGACTGCGTCGCTGTTTGGGCATCAAATTTCACCCATACTTTCATTGCATCGGGATGGCCAGTGAAAGTCTGATAAAACTTTGAATTTGTATTGCCATTTTCCGTGTTGGTATTGCCAATTCTTGAATAGTTATAATTATTTGCGCCATCTGTAGCAGTCATAGAATTTGCATAAATTCTACCTGTAGTCATTACACCATTCGCAACAATACCCGAAACAGAAGTCGCTTTGACGCAAGCTGACTTTGTACTTGTAGATGTAGGGTCAAGCACAGTACTACGAACATCTGTTGTAGATATTAGTTTTGCACCTGAGCGTCCAATACTACCAAGCGTTCCTTCTATAGTCGCATAGCCATGCCATCCTTCTGGTTCATAATAAATAGATGTAGTGAGAAATATTTTTTTATAATACGCTTGGATAAAATCTCCTTCGAATGTTGAGTTCGGAATCTGATACTGTGCCTGTGCGCCCAAAGCAAAAGCGACAAGACTTAATGATAAAAATAATTTCTTCATTTGTTTATTGTGTTTTTGATTATAATTATTCTTTGTTTACTTGCCAGCAATGATGCTGAGGATGAACTCGAGGTCGGCAGCATTGACCTCATTGTCTTCGTTGAAGTCTGCTATCTCTGAATACTCGTTACCGGCGATAAGGGTCAGAATGTACTCGGCATCGGCCGCATCCACTCTCATGTCACCATTAAAGTCACCTTTGATGGCTACAGCGAAGTCGTCTGTGCCAAGCTGGACATGAATAACCTGACCGGCCAGTTCGATATCGATTGTGACGAAGAGCTTGTCGCTATTCATCTTGCCGTTGAGCACGACAGGTATGCCCATGGGATTACCATTATCATCTGTGATAAGAGAGCTAAGCATCGGGCCTACCCAATCTTCCTCTGTTGTACCTGGCATGTCGCCGGGCTGAATGAAGATGTTGCCGCTGAAGGAGATGTAGTCCAAGCCATCCTCGCCCTTGGTGACTGGCAGATTCTCAACGACTATATTGCCGACGGGCACATCATTGCCACCCAAGCTAAGAAAGAAGTTCTTAAGCACGAAGTTGATGGTGCCGTCGTCATTGGTGACTACTAAGACATCGGCGTCCTGAGGCTCGGTGCCATTGCCATCGACGATGACGACAAGAGGCTCGGTATATATCTTGCCTGCGTCTGCAGGTTGGAAGAAATCTTCTGAACCGATGACTGCGCTAATGTTTTGTCCCAACTTGCTCATGTCGATGAAAAGGATAGCATAGAGCTTCTCCTCGGTCATTGCGCCGTCGAGTGTATAGGGGATATCCACAAAGAAATCAGCAAACATCTGGTACTGCGCCGGCAGTCTGTCGGCGGGGATGGTGTAGGTTCCTTCGTTGGTGAAGGCCTTCATGCCTTCCGCTTCTTCCGTATAGGGTACACCCTCGAGGCAGACATCGCCAACGGGTGTTTCCTCGCCGCCTAATGAAATCACGAAATCCTTGAGCAGGAAATTTAGCGTGCCGTTGCCGTTATCCACAATAGTAATCTCGGCCTGACGTGGGGCTTCTACATTTCCATTAACAGAAACCACATAGGGTTCGTTGTAGATTTTCTCGGTCTGTGCCATGCCAAACAGGCTGATCAGAGCACAAAGAGTGGTGAGTAGAGTTTTTTTCATCTTATAATTATTTGTTTTGAATTTGTTGATGCGCTTTTAAAAATTCAGGCGCAAAGGTACGACTTTTTTCTCACATAGGAATGAAAAATAAGGTATAATCTGCCCATTTTACCGACTTTTTACAATTTCGGGAGTGCCACGCACATGTCCAAATATTGCTACCCTCAAAGTCCACTTCTTTTGCCCAAACGGCGGATTCCGCATCACCACTTGTTTTGTTCGGACTTCCCACACCGGACAATCCACAAATGTTCGTTAAAGATTCTTGAAACACAAGCTGCGTATGCGGGAACGCAAGGTGCGTTTGTTCATTTGCAAGCTGCGTTTGCAGGAACGCAACTTGCACACGAAGAATGAAAAGCTCAAAAACGGCGATTTCATCGGTAGAAAACCGAAATTTCCGCCCACCAAAGGAGTTTATAGCGAACGGCGATGTCGGACATTCCCATAGGCGTTACACACTACGAAACAAGCCACATACAGACATTCCCGTCGGCGCTACACACTACGGAACAAGCTCCATACAGACATTCCCATCAGCGTTCCACACTACGAAACTACGAAACAAGCCCCATAGACCTTGTGGGCTTATGGGGCTTGTCTTCTCTCCTATGGAGAGGGAGGGGATACTGTTCCTTAATCCTTAGGAAGGGGCAGGAACCAGTTTGACTTATTCTGCAGTCTGGAGCGGAGCTTGGAATCAATCTCACCTGTGTGGCGCTTGGAAACGCGCTTTGCCAGGTAGTCGGGATTGCCGCGGCGCAATGCCACACGACAGAGGTCGCTGAAGCGTGAGCCTTCGAATGCCAGCTCGAGGCCGCACTCATCGATGATGAGATCCTCTACGGCATCCTGGACTTCTGCATCGTATTTACCGCTATAGATATCGTCGGCAGTCACTTCATGACCTGTTGCCTCCTTTATCTTCTTCTGAACCATTGCTACATAATTGTAGGTAGAGCGGTGCAGTTCGGGGTAATCCTCGCTGCCTTCCGGGTCGTCGTAGCGGATTAAGCCGCAACCGCGCTGATGCACGCCGATGGTGAAGGTACGCTCTGCATCAGTAGCAGTAGGAATACGCCTGGAGTCGTAACTGCGGTTGAGCAACTTACCCTGCTCCTTCGTGTAGATTCTCTGTGACTGACTCTGTCCGCGGAGATAAGGCTGCTTGAAGTTGAGGTAAGGTGTATTGGCAGCACGTGTCACCTCGCGACGGTCAAGGTAGTAGCAAGCCTTTTGGCACATTGCATTGGGCTGGTTCTCGTAAGAATCCTCATTGTGTAAGGGAGTCCAGAAAACATAGTTCTTGTCGATTGTGCGAGCCTCTTCTATCGGTTCATCAGCCTCCTCTGCTTCTGCGAATTCCTTCTCGAAGTAATCATTCAGCCAAGCCTCGAGGTCTTCATAGCACGGCGTGAGGTTTTCCTTCTTCGCTGCTTCCTTAAGGTCATCGAGAGTAGTTACGCGGTAGGGCAGGATCTCGTTCGTCTTGGGGTCGAGATAGACGAAGACTGATTCGTTATCCTTCACAGAATAGTCGAACTGCGATTCTATCACCTTACCATCTACATCGAAGTAGTTGAACCCTAAGAAGTCTTCAGAGAATGTGGGAAATTCGGGGAACCAGATGGGGTTGTTGCAAAGGCCGGTCTTGAGGATGGCGAATGCGTAGCTGGGGAAGCCGGCACGGTTCAGAGCCTCGGCATAGCGGAGCCATACGGTGCTCTTACGATAAACGACAGGATAGGTGGTGGTGAAGACGCCGGACGGATTCTGCTTGGACACCATCTTGCCATAGAGGATATCGTCGCCCACATAGAAGTTCCACTGACGGCCGCTGTTCATGTAAATCCACGCACGGCGTGCATCGCCTACGCCAGGAAGCACTGCGAGGGACTCGTAGATGAACTCTCCATTGGTGGTGGTACCTACATATATCTCGTACTTCTGGCTGTCGCACAATGCCTCATAACCTCTGCTGGGGATGAGCTCGCGCTCATACTGGGGAGTGAGGCTGACAAAAGAAGAGCTGCCGCCCTCCTCGCCATCGTCGGTAACGAGAATGTAGGTGCTGGTGCGCATCGTAGCCTCGAAGCCGAACAGACGGTTGATGTCGGTCAGGACCTTGCCCTCAAGCTTACCCTTGTTGCTGGGGATGCAGGTGATGGACTCGGTATTCCTGCTGACGGCGCCTCTCTCGGTATAAGGTATGTTTCCACTGTCATAGGAATAAATGGGATAGTCCTGCCTGTCGTCGAGGTTGCCTATGCTGCAGTATCTGTCGACTGCCAAAGGACCACAATTCTGAGTGTTGATGTACTGGTAATAGTGGTCGGCAGCTTCTGCATACCTGCCGCTCAGCAGATACAGGTCGCCCAGCACAATGGAGATGGGGAACATGCACTTGCTGCTGTGGCACACGAAATGACTGCTACCGCTGTTCACATCACCATAATTGTTATATGATGGCAAACCATATCTGGAGTCGTATTCCACCCATTCCAACTGCTCCAAATCGGGACCCAGCTCGTCAGCAAGCAGCTGAGCTGTTACAAGGGGATGATTCTTGTTGTCCACGAATTCGTAGATGTCATCGGTGGTGAGCATCGGCTCCGTGTAGAAGGGAACCCTGTTCTCGCCGTAAGCATAAAGCAATTGCATGTAAACCCACGCACGGATGGCCTTCACCTGAGAATACTCGGAGAGCATGTACTTTTTGTTTGTGCCTGTGGTGCGTATCGTGTCGCAACTTGCAATATAGGCGTTACAGCTGTTGATGATGTGATAATAGTCTGCTATCTTCAGATAAGCGCATGCGCCGTCCTTCCAGTCATCAGGATCTTCCACATCACCAAAGTTGACGATGGCAGCAATGGTATCGCTGACATAACCTGTTGCATCGACCAGGTCGCCACGACACTCATTCAGGATGACATAACGCTCGGCGATGTTCTGCAAGGACTTGAGGATGCCCCAATAAGAATACAGGGTATCCTCTGCCACGGTGTATGCGTGACGTTCGCTGTCGGGGGAGAGCATGTCCTGACAGGATGTGGTAAACGTACCAAGCACCATGCTCAGCAACAACATGCTTATGATTGATTTCCTTTTCATCTTATTCATTTCTTTATTATGAACTATGAATTTGAACTATGAACTAAATTAGAGGTTAATCGAGACACCTACATTGAAACTGCGACCACTGGGAATGAGGCCTGTATCAACGCCCTGATAGAGGACACTGTTGCGGCAACTCATCTCGGGATCTGTGCCCAGATACTTGGTAATGGTGAAGAGGTTGTTAGCCTCGCCCCAAACCTTGAGGCCAAGCAGCCAGCTGTTGCTGTAAGGAATCTTGTAGGTCAGACGCACATTCTTGAGCTTGAGGAAGCTTCCATCCTCAATCCAACGGTCGCTCATGCGCTCGTTGTTGCGCCAATCCTCGCTGTCGATGTAGCAAGCCTTGGGTATGTCTGTCTTATGACCCTCGTAGGTCCAACGACGCAAAACAGCGGTGGTCTGATTGTAGGTAGTGTTCATACCTTCCAGTCTGCTGCGCTGGTAGTTGTAAACATCATTGCCCAAACTGTACTTGAAGTTGACATCGAGACGCAGGTTCTTCCATGTCAGACTGCTGTAGATGTTACCATAGATGTCAGGATTGGGGTTACCGATGACTGTCTTGTCGTTTTCATCGATGACTCCGTCGTTGTTGCGGTCCACGAAGCGAACATCACCGGCCTTGAAGTCGTAGTACTTCTTGGACTCTTCCTTAAGTCCGGTAGGATACTTCAGGTAACCAAGCACGCCTGCCGTCCTTGCTTCTTCGTCGCTGGCCAAGACTCCATCTGTCTCCCATCCCCAGAAGCTGCCGACAGGACGGCCCACTGCGGTCAGGACGTTATCCTCTCCATAAACGCTGGAGGTATAACCGTGAATCCGCTCGTTGCCAACCTTGAAGTAGTTGCTGGAACTTTCGGGAAGGGCAGTAATCTTATTGTTGTAATGACCGATGGTAGCGCCAAGTTCCCACTTCCAGTCCTTCTGGTTGATGAGGATTGCATTGGCGTTGAAGTCAAAGCCGCGGTTGGTGAGGGCACCTTCGTTGGTCCAGTACTTCTTCATACCAGACATGAAGTGAAGCTCCTTGAGGGTAAGCAGGTCGGAAGTCTTGTTCCAGTACAAGTCCAAACCAGCCGAGAGGCGATTATTCATGAAGACGCCCTGCAAGGCTAGGTTCCAGCGTGTGGTGGTCTCCCACTGAATGGAACTGTTCTCGATGTTGTTGAGATAAAGGCCGACCGTGTTATTCGTAACCTTCATGCTTTCCCAATATGTACGGGCAGCATAGTAGTCGAGGTCGTCATTACCGCTTTGGTCAAAGCCGGCAGTCAGCTTGAGGTAGTTGATAGCGCCTCTGGTATAGGGGAACCACTTTTCATTGGAAATGAGCCAACCCAACTGTATGGATGGGAAGATACCCCAGCTGACACCGCACATCTTGATGCCGTCCTTGGTGTTCTTACCGAAGCGGCTGCTGGACTGCATGCTCAGGGTGGCATCTGCAAAGTAGCGGTTTGCATAGTTATAGTTGGCATTGAGATAAAGCGCCATATCAATCCAGTTGTCATTGGTACCGCCATAGTTGAGGTAAGCCATGTTCTTGTTCATGATAGGCAGTTTATCGTTCTCGTTGTTGTAACCACGCATATAGTTGTAGCTGTATGAGTAGTTGTTATAACGCCATCCGCCAAAGACATTGATGGTGTGAGCGCCATAAATGTTGCGCCAGTCAAGACGGAAGTCGTTCTGAAGAGTGGTCTCCTTAGAGAAGAGTGTTTTCTGCACGGCATTGATGTTGCCCAAATCGGCAAGGAAATAGTCGGTCGTACCATTCACCGGCAAGAAGTACTTCTCGCTGTTACGCGTCATCAGGAAGTTGAAGCGGTCGCTGATGCTGAACGTCTTTGTCACCTGATACTTAGGACTTACATTCAAGTCGATCTGAGTGCACTGAGCGAAGTTCTTGTTCTCGCCAGGAGCATTCTGCAGAATCCAGTAGGGATTACGGAGAGCTTCGTTAATGCCCTTGTCACCAAGAGTGAGGGGGAATTGGAAAGGATTGTTCACCCAATTGCTGGAGGTTGTGCTGGCATACTTACCTGCATATTCCTTCGAAAGAGCCAAACGGTCACTGGAATACTGAGCCGTGGATTTCTCGTCATAATAATAGGAATAAGGGCTGATAAACGGAGCCTGAATGAGGCCGAGCACATTGGTGGAACCTATGTTCTGCATGGAGTAGTCCTCGCTCCAGCCATTGTCCAGAATGTCATAGCTGACCTGATTGTATGCGATGTCCAAACCTGTATGAACTTTCTCGAAGACTTGGATGTCGGTGTTGAAGCGGAGGTTCAGACGATCGAAATCGGTGCCCTTGCCTGTTGACTTGCCACTTGTATAACCAAGAGAGAGTACATACATGCCGACATCATCACCGCCTTCTACATTAATCTTGTAGTTCTGGGTCATGGCACTGCGATACATGTCCTTCTGCCAGTCAGTGTCGTTGCTGAAGACCTTGCGGTAATAGTTCGAAGGACTCTTGTCCAAGAATGCATACCTGCTAAGGCTGCTTGCCGACATGTTCTTAATGGTGCTGACCATATCGCTCAAATAAGTGCTATACTGGTCTCCGCTAAGCACGTCGAGCTTCTTGGGAGCCAGCTCAACACCTCCATAGATGCGGACGCCAATCTTCGTGGCCATGCTCTTACCACGCTTGGTGGTAATCTTGATGACACCATTGCCACCCTTGGCTCCATAAAGTGCCGTTCCGTTCTTGATGATCTCTACCTTCTCGATGTTCTCGGGGTCGATGCCGGCAAGAAGATTGTTGTAGAAACCTTCGTGCATGGTCACACGGTCATACTGGGGGTCAATCATGTTGCCGTCCAGGATGATGAGAGGCTGTGCATTGGCATTGATGGAGTTCACACCATGAATGGTCATATAAGAACCGATGCCGGGAAGACCATTACGCAAGATTGTGCGCACATCGCCACCCAACTGGCGCTCAATGTCCTGATCGACGGAGATGCCGCTGCTTTCGCTGATATAGGCGGTCTTTTGTGAGATGATGGATGTGCCATCCGTGAAAGCACTGTTAAAATCAGAAGCTAACAGATTCGCATCAGCCACACCGTTCTTCACTGCGACCTGCAGGGGATTGTATCCTTCTGCATACACATAGACGGCATCCGAGAACACAGGGATAGACAACTTGTAACTGCCATCCTCCTCGGTAAGGGTTGAGTACTTCTCCAAGCCCAAAGCCTGAATACGGACACCACCCATAGGCTCGCCGGTTGCATCATCAATAACAAAGCCGGTCACCTCCTTCATCTCATATACTTTCTCCTTCTTAGGGGTTGCCTTCTTGACAGCAACCACCTCTTCTTCTTCAATCTCATCTTGTGCAGAGACATTCGTCACGCAGAGACAAGAAAGAGCCGTGAAGCATAGACTTATACCCAAAGTCCTATGCAAGAATGAATTGTTGAATATCTTTTTCATAATTCTGCTATCGTATTACTATGGGACAAGCTAATCTTTTCTCTTAAGAATAATTTTATCTATCACAAGGTCATAGACGAAACCCTGCTTGGCATCATTCTTGGCTGTAGAACCTTCTATATACAGCGTCGGATAAGAGAATCGCATATTCTTATAGGAGAATGGAAACTCGAAATCCTTTGCCACAGTTATGGTATCTACCTTCAATCCATCATAGGTGCTGGTCACTGCTGTGGTTGTCTTATCCTTGGTCACAGTGGTCTTATCGCTGTTGTTATACGTAATCTGGGTCTTGAACTTATACTTATTGATGCTAGCAATACTATCAATATAATGTGTATCCAATTCACCAGTAGATACGCTCACAAAGGTTGTGTCCGTTACGTCTTCGGGATTGACAATTGTGTCTGTCCTATGGATATAGAAATCTTCACTTATCCCTGCATCAAGGGCTATATCCATATACCAATGAGGTACTACCACAACCTGAATGTCATATTTTCCGCTCATCACCTGAGCATTGGGAACATATGCATTGGGATTGTTGCCTTGAAGCTTAATCTCCAACTTGGGGCCTTGTGTTGCGCCAGGAGCACCTAAATGGTAGAAATTACTATTGCTGACACGACCATAGACATCTGTTATATCCTTAAATGCCACATTGGAGAACGAATATCTCTGAGAGTTGGAGCCTATCTTGAACTTCGTACTTTCGGTGTTATAGAAAACGCCATAGTTCTCTACCTCCACTTCTACATCAGGAGTATAATACTCTTTCGGGAAGTTCCATGAAATGACTTCGTATGCCAAGCCATTACTCATCTCGATTGGCATATTTGCTTGAAATAGGCTGGTTTTATCCCAATTTCCAACATTGCGAAGTGTATCACCAAATGTATTGAGCAAATAGTCATCACGACTCAAGGGATTGCCACCATCGCCTTTGTATTTCTTGAACATGTCTAAGGTCCACATCTCTGAACCACCTCGCTTCGGCTGCTTGTGGATATTAAACACCAGAGGAGAAACGATGTCCATCTCAATACTCATCTTCTGAAGAGAATCTCTCTCCTCCTGTGTCAACTTGATGGTTGCTGATGCGTTCATATCACCTTTGGACTTGTCTTCATAGACAAAGCCATACTTATGAGAGGGTTCCAGCAATGCGTAAGCCGCATCCCATGCAACATCGTCGGGCATAATCATAACGAATACTGAGTCTTCGTTGTTGATACGGGCACCGAAACCATTCTCAGACATCTGCCACTTCTCTCGTCCTTCCGAAGGCAGATAGTGGGTTGACTCAAACAAGCGGTTGGAAGTAAAGTAAACGCTGTCGACATAGGTAGGATTACCATTCTCATCCGGCAGGCCCTCAATACTTGAACCCACGCTGAAGTAAGTTGTATCCTTACCCACAACATAATCCCCTAACTTAGTCCGAATATCACCATACTTGAGATACTCATAGAAGTTGTAGCGGAATGGGGCAATACCCTTAAGGACATGCATTACACCATTGGCTGTCGGGATGTTGTATTCCCCGAGAGGAATGCCTTCAAGCGTCAGATTTGTCTTGTCGAATTCCAAGTTCTTACCATTAATCATCTTAATAGTATCTACGCCTGGTTCGGAAATATTGTGACGCCACAGGGCAATATGATTACCCAAGAATTGCTGTTGGACATTATATCCGCCATCAACCTTGCTTTCATCGTCAGCTCTGCTGCCACCAGTCAACATATTCATCCAATACTGGTATTCTTGTTCTGTAAGCACGCTGTTGTCAGGAACCCATACAGTATTCACCTGTCCGCCATCAAGGACGTCCGCATAGCTATAGGTTGAAACCGGATGCGTGTTGTCCTTATAATATTTGGCATGACGTACAATGTCTGCAAAACGACTGAATTCGGGATGTTTTTCTGTGTCACTGATAATATCCCACAGCGTCTGCGTTGTCCCAGAGACAGACTCATTACTGCCGTAATGGTCGTCCCATGTATCAGTACAGCTCGGCACAGCCATCAGGAGTGTGCCCAAGGCGATTGCACCGACATATTTGTTTATTCTGTTATTAGCCATAGTTTGTATGTCTTTTATTGTTCGTACTTGGACTTGTTCCAGACGGGATTCTGATCAATAACTCCATTGCTGGCCTTCACCTCCATGTAGTAGATGGGGCAGTACAATCCGTAACGGTTCTTGAAGCGATTGATCAAGGTTGTAGCATAGCTTGCGCTTGCGCCTGTTCCAAAGAACACGTCAACCATTGCTGCCATACCTGTCTGTCCATTGGTAACACCCTCTTCTCTGGGATCTTCTTGGTCGTTCTTGCTAAAAGAACTTCTCTCTGCAAAACGTACCAGGTCGAACCAGCGCTTGCCTTCGCCGATAAGCTCTATCAGACGCTCGTTCATGACCAACCTGATTCCATCAGACAAGGAGACATTATTCTTTGATTTATCCTTCACCTTGCCCACGGAAGCATTACCTATGGTTCCTTCTGTAGTTGCATCTACATTTGGTATCTTGGAAGATTCCTGGAAGTTACAGAATGAGCGACGATGAATCGCATTACAGTAACTCTTCACCGTCTTCAGGTTTGAGTTGCCAAGGCAGGCATAAGCCTCTGCCATAATCAGCATCACATCGGTCATACGATAGACAATCCAGTTGTTGTAGTTAGTAGAAGTATATCTGACGCTTTTTATCTCACGGCTGGTTGCCGAACCATCCATATTCAGGATGTTGCTGGAAGGCAATTGATACTTCATACAGTAATAACCAGACTGTGCCTGAGTACTTGTCGCGTCGTTGCCTGTAACCAGTTTGTTCTGGCAACATACCCAGATACGAGAGTCCCACATACCGCCTTTGTCACCCTTTCCGGTGATACCTTCGTCATAGATGTTATCCAGTGCATCCTTATTGACCATGAGGTGTGTGCCATTGCCAAACCCATAAAGAGAATTGACCATAGAATTCTTCAAATCATCTGACACACTATACTGCAACTCGAAAATGCTTTCTCGGCTGTTACCTCTGTTGAAGATTGCAGTCTGAGCCTCCAACCTCGGTGTGGTTGCCTGGGCAACACCTTCGAAGTTGTTCTTAATCATGTCGCAATTAGGAAGACCATAACTGAAGGTCTCTTCGCTCGATATGTTAAGTCCGGAGCTGGCTCTTTCTTCTCTATTTTGATTAGCCAATGCCCTGAGACATTCTTCAGCATATTGTATAGCCATGTTATAGTCGTCACTGACACTGCGCTGAACCTTTGTCTCGACCTCTTCTTCTACGCCTTCCTCGTTAACAATCTTTTCAACGACTGTCTCCGTCCAAGTTTTTCCATAGCGACCTTCACGCAGAGAGCCACGCCAAAGATACATATCCGCCAACATAGCATAGATAGCGCAGTTGGTAATCATGCCTTTTGAGTCAGATCTTACAGTGAAGCGGTTGCGCGCCTTTCCCTTTACTCGCTCACAGTCTTTAATTATGGAGTCAAGCACTACGAGCTGATTGGTAAGGGGGAAATTCTCGACCTCAGAGTCCTTGTTAATCACCTTTGTGGTGTAGGGAACATCCTTGAAGGCACGAATCAGATAGAAATAGTTAAGAGCACGAAGAGCAGTCATCTCAGCTTGCATTTGGATCCATTCGCCGGTAGTGAACTGCTTGTCCCTCTCTAGGACTTCTTCGCCATGCTGCAAAACCTTATTGCAGTAATTGATTGTCGTGTACACACCTCCCCAGTCAAAAACAGACATACTGGAATCGGGCATACCATTCATAATCTCAATATACATATCGCGGCTCTTCTGATCGCTGTGGTCAACCGAATTGATTGCAAACGCATCAGAACGAAGGTCACCCCATATTGCAAAATTTGATACGGTTTGAGCCATTTGCCGGTATGCGCCATAGCGCACACCTTCAAGGTCGTTCTTGTCTTCCCAGAAATTCTCTTCAACTACACGATCCTGGGGATAAATAGTCAGCCAATCCGTGCAGGAAGTTGTTCCGAGAGCCAAAAGACCCGTGAGGCAGACTGTATGATATAAATTCTTTATACTTTTCATAGCCGTCACAATTTTAGAATCCAAGTGTTAAACTACATGTGAATGACTTCGTACGAGGAGTACGGTTGTTGTCTCTCGCCACAGCAAATCCCTGAGGAGAAACGTCAGGATCGACACCAGTGTACTTAGTCCAGCACCAGAGATTGTCCAAGGATGCATACAACTTAAGCTGATTGATGCCATACTTCTTAAGTTTCTTGGCATCGAAGTCATAGCTTAATTGGATGTATTGCAGACGCAAATAGTCACCGTTCTCAACATAGCGGTCGCTAGGCAGAGAATTATAACTCTTATAACCGTTGACGCTACTCAAAGCACGGGGAACGACTGTTTCGTCTCCATTCTTACGCCAACGCCATGTGGTAGCAAAGCTCTGGTTCTTATTATTAAGCATGCTCTCCAAGTTCATGCGGGCCAGATTGACAATCTGGTTGCCTAGACGGAAGTTGAAGCCAACATTCATAGAAAGTCTGCCATAATAGAGATTGAAGCCAAAACCACCATTGCACTTAGGATTGGAGTTGCCGAGGTAAACCATATCGTAGCGGTCTATCTGACCATCGTGGTTAATATCCTCATAGATGGCATCACCGCCTTGGAACTGATAGCGATAACCTTCATTGTAGCAGTAATACATGGGAAGAGGAATACCCTTGGCATCGGTCAGCATGTTACCGTCGGCATCGAATGCGATAGGACATGTGTGCACTTCTCCACGACGTTCTGCTGCCGCAGCTGTATTGATGGGATTGCCTTGAGCATCATAGCCCGTTCCTGTTCCCCATTCGAGGCCATGATCCTGAGCATACTGACGAGAGACGCCATTACCATCTGCCTCAGCATAACCGTAGCTTGCAACAGAAGAAGTAGTGATGCCATTATGGTCGTAGTCATACTTGTAAACGCCAAGATAATGAAGACCATAGATAGAGCCCAGGGCATTGCCAATCTGTACGCGCTGATTGTAATTCAAGTTACCTGGCTGATAGGTCTCTGCGCCATTCAGGCTTTCGAGGATGAGAGGATTCATTTCCTCCACTTCGTTAAAGTTCTGTGCAATATTGCCACGCAACTTCATAGAGAACTTACCCACCTTACAAATACGAGAGGTGTAGAAGTTGAGCTCCCAACCTTTATTGCGGAGGACACCGGCATTCACCTGTGCCAAATGCGAGAAGCCATTGGCACTTGGAATACGAAGATTGCCCATCAACAGGTCTGTTGTTTTGTGGTCATAGACTTCACCTTCGAAGGTAATCAAATCCTTGAAGAAACCGACATTCCAACCAAAGTTCAGCTTTCTTGTCTTCTCCCATCGGAGTTGCTCGAGAGAAAGGTTTTCAGGAGTGATTACCTGGTGGCCATTGTAGTAGCCGTTAGTAGCATACTTATTATATTGGTTGCTGCCAGCGCCACCGCCACCGGTGATACCCCAAGAACCACGGACAGCAAGCATGCTCAACCAGTTCTTACTCCAATTCATGAAGCTCTCGTCGATAACATTCCAACGAACGCCGACAGAGGGGAAGAAACCATACTTATTGCTGCGACCGAAGCCTGTGCTACCATCCCAACGAGCAGAAGCATCAAGATTATACTTGCTCTTGTAAGAATAGTGGACATTACCAAAGAAGGTCTGCCATCTCCACTCGTTGGTACCCGAACTTGCAGAGCGGAGAAGAGCCACAACTGTGGGATCGGTAATGTTATTGGGCACGTTCCACAAGCCGAGCAACTGAGAGCTACTGCTACCTGTTGCCATCTCGAAACGTGCCAAGGCACCTAAGCTGTGGTCGCGGTTCTTGAATGCAGAGTAGTATCGCAAGTCGTGACGTGTAGTGAACTCGAGAGACTTATACTCGTCGTTGCTGACATAGTTACGCTCGTTGGCTGTAAGCTTTGCGGCATTGTCGCCACCCCAAACCCAGTCCATTGTCCTGAGTTCGCTGGGGCAGTACTGGTCATTGCTCGTGTTGTAGATATTGAGCTGCACATCACCTACATAGTTCAAACGATGGTGGTCATCGTCCTTGCCGAGTAACTTGTATTCAACGCTGAACTGCGGTGTCAGGTTGTACTGCTTCTGATTCCACCATGCCTTCATTGCGCGTGCCACGGGGTTACCGTTCGTGAACATGTCGTTGAGGTCGTATGATGTCATTCTGCCATCATTCTCCTTTGATGTCGTGTTACCTGTGGAATATGTGGCAGCCAGAGGCAGCATGTTGAAGTAGTTGTCAGTCCGAACAGGATTGCCAAACTCATCAAGCCTGTACTCATAGACACTCATGTTAGGCATTGCATTGTATGCGCGAGCCAGAATGTCATTACCATAGTTCTTGTGATTGGTAGTAAAGGCCAAGTTGATATTACTCATGAACTTGATGCGGTCGCTGACCCAATAGTCCAAAGCGGTAGAAGTGGTGAAACGATTAAGTTTCTGTCCGATAATGGAACCTGTGCTCTTATCGTAGTTGGCACTAATGCGGAAAGTTGCCTTCTCACCACCACCGGAAAGAGCCACGGTGAACTTATGTTCCTGACCGAATTGCTTTACCTCCTTCACCCAGTCTGTGTTGTGACTGAAATGACTATATATATAAGGTAGTTCCTGATTGTAGTCCAATTCGGGCAACGAGGTGTTCCTGTGATGAGGATTGTAGTATGCTTCCTTGAGCATCATGGTGTATCCGTCACCATTGAGCATTTCGTAGCCTTCGGGCTGCCATGTGCCTTTGAACTTATAGGTGAAGTTGACGCGTGTCTTACCACGTGAGCCACGACGTGTCTTGATTTCGATTACACCATTAGAACCCTTCGCACCCCACTTGGCTGTACTGGCGGCATCCTTCAGAACTGTGATGCTCTCAATATCCTCGGGGTTGACCTGGAGCAAAGTAGAGAATTGTTCCTCTGTATCCATTGTTTCGAAGTTGATGTCCTGAGCATCTTCAGGAAGTTCGAAAATATGGTCATTGAGGACGATCAACGGCTGTGCGTTACCATTAATAGTAGAAGTACCGCGCAGACGCATAGTTGTACCTGAACCAAGGTTACCAGAGTTTGGCACAATGTCAAGACCAGGAATCTGTCCCTGCAAGGCTTGGTCCACGGACTCAAATGCAAGACCTTCCACTTCACTCATATCAAACTTGGAAACCGCACCAGCATACTCTCGAGCGGGAATCTCAAGTCCTGTGGTAGGTGCCAGCTTCTTACCTTCAATAGTAACCTCTTGGATAACCTTTGTATTGTCCTGCAAGGTTACCTTAAATACACTTTTACCGCTTCCTATCTTCTGGCTGAACTTCTTGTAGCCTATATAGGAAATCTCGAGTGTATTGTTGGGGTCCTTGATATTCATGGTAAAGTTACCATTCATATCAGTGATGGCCTGACTGACAATACGGTTGTTTTTATCTATCTCCTTGACGTTGGCACCAATGATGACATCAATATCATCAGAGACGGTACCTGAGATACGCCGTTGCTGTGCGTTTGCGGGTAACGCCATAAGTGCGACTGCCCAAAGCAGGAAAAGCTTAGTTATTATATTCTTCATAGTCGGATGATTTTATCGGATAGCTTTAAGGTCAAGAACGGGGTACCTCTTTAAATATTTTCTTGCTGACTGGAGGTCTTTCCAGGTACTGTCATGACGCCCTTCTGCATCCAGAGCTGTATGATTCAGGTAGCCGGGAATGGAGTGTATTACAGCAGCACTGGAAGAGTTGATGGTGATGCCCTTCATCTGTGCCTTGATAGGCGACTTGCTACATGAGACATCACGCGCCAATACGTTTCTCAGATCCTGACCATCTTCACTCTCGCTGATTGTCACTAAAGGTGCGACGGCTCCATCCATGCGGTTGCCGTTGGCCTTCCATGTAACGTCATCGCAGACGCGGAGGTCTGTTCCGAGGCCATTTGAAACACGGTCAACATGGAGTTTACAGAACAATTCGAGTTCCTTATCGTAACTTGAAGTTACCATTTCCTCACCCCTGTTTCCACTGCGTCCCAACTCGGTCTTGTCGGCAAAGACAGAATTATCGGCGAAGTGATAACGTACGAAGTTGGTCAAGTAAGTAATCTTGGCAGCAATACGTATGCTGTCTTCGTAGGTTTGGAGCGAGTCGGTATAAACTATATTTCCATCGTCATCAAGCTTTACGACCAATTCGATTGTTCCATCCTCTCTCTCCACTTCTTCCATTTCTGGTTTGCAGTGGCTTTGGAAGTCCTCACGTATGTCGTCCCATGTGGGCAGACCATGTTCGATTGCATCCATCACTGCTTCGTTGCTTGGAACAAAGACGGTATAGCGATAGTTGTTGAAGAACTGTACATTGTAGTCCAGGCCGTTGTCTGCCATGAAAATCATGAACTTCTTGAGTGCTGATTTACGCTGAGTAGGACTGGTGTATTGACGTTCGTCAACCAGGCCGCAATGGATAATCTCGCTTTCGTAACCGTCGGCTCTGCAAAGATCATAGAACATACTATAAGGTGTCTCGCCTGCAGCTTCTCCATACCAGTCGTAGTCATTGGTAAAGATACTGTACACACTGCGATATGTAGGAACTATCGGGGCATTGATGACATAGGTATGTCCATTATCCACATTACGCGTCTTGGTAAGTTTACATATAAGAGCACCGCGCTCAGCAGTTTCCGGGTCGAGACCTTCCTTTGCAAAATACCTTTCGTTCTCGATTTGGAAACCACCCTTCACGGCGATAACACTATCATTCTCGTCGCGAACGACCTTGACGGCATTACCATTCTTGGAGAGATAGTATTCATCCAACGGGGTAGTTAAGGGGATGTTGTAATACTTCTGGTCTTCATGCGTCATGGGATTCGTTCCGTCGTGCACGATGGTATGACTCTCCAGAATATCTTTCAGTCGGTTAACAATCTCATCTTTAGTATAGTCTGTAGTGCCGGCCAAAGCCTTAGCTTCCATAGTTCCGACTGGACCATCACTCTTATTATAAGGACAGTAGTATTTGTGGAACTCAAGTTTCACTGGGGTAGCTCCGCCCTGATGGATGAACTTGATGGCACGGGGTTGACGGCTCTTCATACTTGCGGGGTCATAGTAGTAAGCCAATGCGCTGTCGCTGGGCAGCAGGAATGTGAACTTACTCTGCATGGCCTTAAGGTATGCGTAATAGTTCAAGTTCATGAAGTTATCATAGATGGCAGCCCTCATGATTTTGTTCGATTCACTGATTTTCGCCGGAGCTGTGACGGCACGATAGTCAGCAGGAATACAAGTCTTGTCGATGATATAGACAATACCATTGTTGGTAACCAGACTTGTGTCGAGAGCAGCTATCGCTTCATCAACATTGTCGAACAAGGGTTCCATAGCATCATCGGTAAGTTTCGACCACTTGCTGGGAACGGAACCGACGAATGTACGCTGCATGGAGTTATTGACAAGGGCGTCGATCACACCGACAGGAATGCAGTCGATTTGCTTGTATAGTTCATCAACTGTTGTTGCCCTTACAAAAGGTATCTCATCTTTAGTTCCTTCGTGAGCATAATGTGCGCGAATAAGGTCTTCACCTGCATTCTGGAAATAATGCCACATCTGATCGTCGCTGGGAACGAAGATGGCAGCCATGTCCTTGCGGACGTCCACCTCATCATAGTAGCCATTCCATCCCGGATCGAACTTGAGTGCGGGAATAGCGTCAGATGACTTCGGATCCTTATAAGGATTGTATGGCTGATAAGCACCCTTAGGAGCCGGTTCGAACAAAGACCCGTCTCTTACATATCCTGCCTTTACAGAGAAATTGTTCTTTGAGAAATATCTCTTAGTAAAGATAGAATCGGTAAACTCAGGATGCAGCACCTTGTAGGCTTCGGTGAGACGATTGCAGTAGAAAGGTGCGCTGTAGCGGTCAAGGATGTGGCTGAAGATGTTTGTCTTGCCGTTTGTACGAATGGCTTCTGCCATATTCGTGAGCGGGCAAAGCGGCTTCTCCGTTACATTCACATAGCCATTCTCGCAGACGCCGTCCTTCTCTTTCAGCAAAGCATCATAGATATGCACGTCACTTGTGTTTCTGGGACGGTTCATGAAGTAAGCAAAGTCTTCATCCTTCACACTGTTCCTGGACATGTGCTCAGCAGTGAAGTGCAGCATCATGGGAACGGTGGAGTCAATGGCCAAGTAGATACCTTTTCCACCATTTTCTTCGCGGAAGCGTTCCCAGTAGTCCTTTTCTGCCTCGCTATAGCTGAAGGGCAGGTCACTCGACGCTACATAAGTGATGGAGTCGGTACTCTCGATGTCGGTGTAGCGACGCATATATTCGCCACGGACAGGAGAGCTTGTTCCACTGGACTGACTGCTGGCCAGGTTCTCCATTACAATAGCGTTGTTGAGCATACTGGTATGAATCAACAACTTCTTTTGAGCCTGACTCAGATTCTCATAACTAGTGGCATAGTGCCAAGGGTTACGTTCGGGTAACTTAGCGTTGGCAGCAAAGAATGCATCCCAAGCAGAGTCATTAGCCACGAAGACTGTCTTCGAACCTGTACGGCTCAAGACATCAGTCAGCGGACGCAAGCCCTCGGGATTAACATCTTTGTCGGCCAGCAATCTCAGATATGTTCTGAAATTGCCCTTCTGCTCCAGACTTTCATAAATGCTTGAGTTGAGCCAACTGGGCTTTTCGTCGTCCAAGATGAAATCATCCTTACAAGCATACATCAGTCCGCAAGCAGCCAGCAGATACACCACCCGTGAGGAGTATCTGCACCATTTGCTTAAACGATTTGTCATACGCATTGTTTTTATTTAGTTTTTGGAGTATTTTCTGTCTCTTTTTGTGCTGTTATGCGCACTCAACAGAGCAAATTTACATTTTTTTAAACGAATAGATGCCTGTGTTACCAATAAAGAGCCTAAATTTAAGGTTATTTAACAGAAGTGGGTTAATTTTATTCAACTCAGAAGGTCTTTTTGAGAAGTTTGAGGTTATTTTTGCACAAAAACGGAGGCGCGAAAGATTGGGTGTCGAGGAAACACATTTTTACTGTTGTCGGGCACGAGCCAGACATCGATATAATAAAAGTAAGGACACGACTAAAGACATGAAGGGAACCATTGTAATAAAAGCCTGAAATTCGATGATTTAGCTTTCATGCCTTTTTTCTCATGAGATGTTGGGAAAGTTCACACGTGGATTTCGAAAAGTTCACATGTGGATTTCGAAAAGTTCACATGTGGATTTCGAAAAGCTAACACATCCATCTTGAAAAGAGCACACGTTCTTCTTGAAAAGAGCACACGAGTTGCTGAGGATTTACTGACATGAAGTTTGCAAAAGACTCGAGAGATGTTTGCAAGAAGTTCTCTTTGAGTAATGATTTTTTCACGACATATTCAGACATTACAGGAGATACAATTGTCCATAAAAAGAAGCGAGGTTCCAGGAATAACCCAGAGCCTCGCGTCTTTGCTTTCTTAGGGGGAAGCAAGATGCATCAGGGCACCATGTAGGTTTTGCCGTTTCGGATATAAACACCTTGCTTCGGGACGCTTGGAAGGCGGCGTCCGGAAAGGTCGTAAATATCGCCCCTACCCTCTTCTGGAGCGAGGAAGGCAGGCATCTCATCGACCGGAGAAGGCATATCAACTTCCATCCACTCAGTCCATTCTGAAGTCCCGTCTTCGCAAACGGCCTGAACTCGGTAATAATACATGTCTGCACCTGTCTGTTCGATAACGAAACTGGTCGTTTCCAAGCCTGTATAAGTCATGATATTGCTGCCGATTCCACTTTGGTCCATAATATTGACATTATAGAGGTAGAAACGCTTCCTTTTTGCCGTTGAAGCGAACCTTACCTTACAACCTGTAGGAACGTCTTCGAAAGTGCAACTGTAAGTGGCGCAACTTGCTGTAAGCGGAATGGTCTGAGTGCCGACGGTTTGTTCGCCATTGAGTATGGAGACGACAACGCTGCTGCCGTCTGTACTGTAATAGGCTGCATCGAACTCGACTATTAGCGTTCCTTCCTTGTTCTCGAGGGCAGGTGTGGTAATGTGACCGGCAACATTAGCGGACGAGATGCGCACAGCAGGACTGCCTGTGCCGAAGATAGCAGACGATGCCCAGCCCGATGTTTGGGTGTATCTCTCCAGAAGGCTGTTGGTTATTGTTGCATTGGCACTGACGTCGATGAACTTTGAGAAGTCTTCTTCCTGGATTGTTGCCGGGGCTGCCACATCGCTGTTCATGGCCTCAACCTGCAACGTATAGCTTGTTGCACCTTCAACAGGCAGCCAATTGGCCGTAAAGGAGATGCCCGTTACATTTGTCGGAGCAGACATCTCCGGTGCCGGCAGGACAACACAGTCGCCATAGATGAAAGAAATCTTGCCATCGCTACTCTCCTTGATGTGGTGAATGAGGTTGTTGTGTATTCTTGTGCCGCCCTTCTCCGATGTGTACCAAGTGAGTTGCTGCACGGTGTCCACTTTAGCCAAGCCGGGATAGGGGTCGCCTGCCTCATCGTTCGCACTTATATCATATCGATAGCCATAATAAGTCTGAGAAAGAACGCCCACGCTTCCATCTGCCGGCAGAAAGGTCATGCGCTGATGGTCTTTGTCGGAATTGACGACATTGTTGTGCCATACCGTTTGGTTGTAATCGATGTGCCATACCATAAGGCCGTGACCGCCATTGCCTTTGCCGAAGGTTTTTTTCTGACGGTTCTCGAGGATATAGTACTCGTTCTTATTGCCTGTGTTTTGAATGATGTAGGCCACTCCCTCTTCGTTTATGGCAGGCATGTCGCTGACTTTGCACGCTTCTGTAAACGGAATGAGGTCTATCCATCCTGCTGTCCAACGCTCATAGGCGGTGTAGGGGCAGGGGATTTCTCCTATGCCTCGCGGACCATTGTAACTGCCGCCGTCGAGCAAATCCCAGAACTGAGCGGCTGTGCCTCCCGTGTATTCTGTGTCATAGAAGTCGGGATAACCCAGGCAATGGCTGAACTCGTGACAGGCAGTACCTATGCCTTCGAGCGTCGTGGCGTTGGCAAGTTCGTTGGAAACGGCATAGGTGTCGATATAAACGCCATCCATCTGTTGTCTTCCTGTGCCGATACCATAGGATTTTGCACTGGCGAGATTCCATTCGTGGGGCCAGATGTAGCCCGATTCCGTGTCGCTCGTTATGCCGGCATAGATAACATATACCTGGTCCACCCATCCGTCACCGTCCCAGTCATAGTCGGCATAGTTGACTTGCGGATTGGCAAGTTGGAGTGCTTCGATGACCATCTCGGGAGCTCTATCGTCCAGATTATCGTTGGGCGGTGTGCCGTAATAGTCGTGATTGTGTGACAGTTCGAGGGGTCCGACGACATCGAACTCGATGTTGAGCAGGCCGTAACTCTGGTCTCTAAAATAGTCGCTTACGGAGCCCACATGATTGAATTGCGAGAAGCCCTGCTGGTTGAAGCGGTTGTTCCACTGTGTGGCAGCGCCGCTCTTCATCTGCACATCGGAGAACTCCACGAGGAGCACGAGTCCGCGATGCGACTCAGGTTGGGTGTTTGCACGCCATGGTCCCTTGCGATGGCGGAGGGCTATGTTGGCCTCGCGCATCTTCTCAAGACGGGCCAGACGGCGCTCGTTGACTCCCGGCAGGCGATGGGTGTGATGGCTCCTGCGTGGAGGCGTCTGCCTTACCAGGGGCTGTGCACCGACAAGCATGCAGCACAGAAGGAAAATCAAGGTAGTTGTTATCGTTTTAGTCATCTTCTATATAATATATAATGTACGAAAGGGCATAATTCCCTTTTGTGGATGCAAATATATGACTTTTTGCTTGATTCTTCTGCATAAAGGCCGTAACTTTGTCCCCCAAATGGAGAAAAAAGAAATTACAGGCCAGGTTTTTGTCAAACCTGAAGGGCAAAAAGATGCTTGCATTGATGCTTGCGCCGGTTCTGCTTTGTCGAGGAAAGCCAGGGCACCCAAAGTTTTCCTCATTGCAGGAAGCGAGCCGCTGGGAAGTGCTGGTGTCCAGGCAGATATCAAGGCGATCACTCGCTGCGGCGGCTGGGCAGCTGCGGCGCTGACATGTATCGTGGACGAAGACGTGAACCGCATCAAGGGCATCCATCAGCTGCCGACAGAATTGATTGTCTCGCAGGCAGAGTCGTTCCTGAGCACCGTCGGTGCCGATTGCATCAAGACGGGCGTCCTGCCGACCGACGATATCATAAGAGCCGTAGCCGGTGTGCTGCAACGATATAACAGACAGCCCATCCTCATCGACCCCGTCATCGTCAACTTCGAAGGAAAGCAGTTGGTCAGCGACGCAGCCATCGCAGCCTATAAGAGCGAGCTCTTCCCGCTTGCGACACTCATCACACCTAATGTCCACGAAGCGGAATTCCTGTTGGGCCACACCATCCAAGACCCGGAGAGTGACTTGAAAACGCTGAGCCAATGGGGTTGCAGCGTATTGGTGAAAAGTGTGGAGGAGGGCAAATATCTTGTGGACTATCTCTACGACGCTGCCTCCGGAACGCTTACTCCACACCCGAAGAAGAGACTTGCCCTCGACGACCGCAACGGCACGGGCGACACCCTTGCCAGCGCCATCGCTACACATCTGGCAAAAGGCGACGACCTGGGCACTGCCGTCATGCGTGCAGAAGCCTATATGAACTACTTCCTGGCAGGTCCTCGATACTACATCAGCACAGGCCTCTAAGGGGCATAAAAAACGCCGCCTGCGGAATTGGCAATTTCCGCGTGCGGCGATGACAATCCCCACGTGCGGCGTTGGGCATCGCCGCAGGCGGGGATTTTAAGTGTCCTATAGGGGCCTTTGAAACCTACTATTTCTCGGTGTGTTCCTTACTTTCCTTGCTGCCGTACTGACCATAGATTCCGTAGTGGCCATAACGCCCGTAACCATAGCCGTACTTGCCGTATTTACCGTACTTGCCATACTTGCCGTAGCCATAGTAGTAGCCGTACTTCTTCTTCTTCATGTCAACAGCATTGAGCACGAGGTTGATCTTCGGCAACTTGTCCTCTGCCTTGAAGCCATTGATGAGGTCGAAGTTGGCACGCGGGCTGTAGTCGGCGCGGCACACGAAGAGGCTCATGTCGGCAACACGGCCGATGGAAAGCGTATCGCTGACCAGACCTACAGGAGGTGTGTCGAGCAGAATATAGTCGTAATGGTCCTTGAGCAACTCGATGGCCTTGTCAAGCGGTTCACGCGAGATAAGCTCACTCGGGTTGGGAGGAATGATACCTGCAGGCAGGACATCAAGGTTCTTGTTGACCACACTGTGTACTATCTGCGACTCGAGTGCCTCATAAGACATATCGCTGCCCGAGATGAACGTCGTGATGCCTTTCTTGTCGGCCGGGATGTTGAACAATTTCACCAGTCGCGGCTTACGGATATCAAGGCCGACAACAATCACCTTCTTGCCCATCAAGGCCAACGACATGGCCAGGTTGGTGCAGACAAACGTCTTACCCTCGCCAGGAATACAACTGGTGCAGAGGATGACCTTCTCGTCCGACTCGAGGATGAAGCGCAGATTGGTACGCAAGCCTCGGAACGCCTCCTCCATCGAGTCGTTGGTGTTCTCGCGAACCACAAGAGCCTTCTCGCCATCGACAGACCTGCCGGCCAATGGAATGTCGGCCAAGATGCTGATCTTTGTCAGTTTCTCGATTTCCTCGCGTCCCTCGATTCGATAGCGGAGCAGGTTCTTCAGATAGAAGAAGGCGATGGGCAGAGCCATGCCGAGCAGCAAGGCAATGAGCCAGATGATTTTCGTCTTTGGCGCCACTTGACCCCTGAACTGAGGCGAATCGATGACACGAGCCTTGGCTGCTGTACTGGCAAGTGAGATGTAGTTCTCCTCGCGCTTCTGCAAAAGCATCAGATAGAGGTTGGCCTTGATCTCCTGCTGACGGCTCATGTTGGTCAGAGCACGTTCCTGAGTAGGAGTGCTGCTGATGCGGCTGGTGTACATGCTGTACTGTCTGTCGGCACTTGACTTCTGCGTCATCACATCATTGCGGATAGCATCGAGGCTCATCCTGATAGAAGGCCACATCTCCTCGAGCTGAGCAGTGAGGCGCTGCACGACGGGATTGTCTTCGCTCGACGACTTGAGCAGGCGGTTGCGCTGCAGCACGGCATCGTTATACCTACTGATAGTGGAATTGAGGCCGGCATCTGCAAGGCCCAGGTTAGCTGGAATGACCTGCATTGCATTAGCAGGATTGTTCACATAGTTGACCAAAGCATTGATGAGGTTGAGTTGCGTCTCATACTCCACCTGCTTCTTTTGATACTCTGTAGAGCTGGACAATGCCGTTGTAGCATTATTGCTCAGGTTGATGAGCTCGTTGCTCTTCTTATACTGCTCCAATTCACCTTCCGTCACATCAAGCTCGCCACGAATATCATCAATACGAGCCTTGATGAACTCGCCCGTTTTCATTGCCACCTCGTTCTTGTCTTCGTTGGCATCCTCGTTGTAGCTCTTGAGCAACTCGTTCAGGTAATCGAGCGAACGGCCAATCTGAGTATCGGTAAAGGTGACCTGAGCCACTGTTGTGAACTTGCTGGTTGCTCCAGCCGAGAGTTTGCCCCTGTACCTGCGTGCGGCAGTCTCAATGGGAAGGATGGTTGCATAGAGCTTCTCGTCCTTCCACCTCGTGCCCGGATTCTGCTGGAAGATGATGACACCCATAGGGGTATTGATGCTGCCAGGCAACTTCTTGACGTCATGGTCGAAAGTGACAGGATCACCCTGACCAGACATCCTTACCTTGCCCGTCACATGCAAGCCCTTCTCGGCCTTCGTCATCTCCAACTCAATGGGAGTCCGCAACACTGCCAACTGATGCTGGGGCATATCCACGATGATTGGATTGTTCTGGTACATCTCAATCTTTTTAACACGACCCTGAATGGCATAGTTGACATAAAGCTTCAGCGACTTTACCACGCGGCTATTGACATTTGTACTTGTCAATATCTCAAGCTCGTTGTCGAAGCCGTTACTGTTCGAGATGAGACCCATTTGCTCAAGGTCCATCTGACCAGCCCTTCTGAATTGCTGCTTGCCTTCATCATCCTTAATCAGCACCTTCATGGCCGACGTATAGACCGGCGTGCTATAGCGAAGGTAGCAAAAAGCCAAACAAAGGGCAATAAAAGCGGACAATATTATCCACTGCCAGTTGAGCACGATAATTGTCCATATCGCAGAAAGGGTAATCCCTCCCGACTCTTCTTCTTTCTGTAATTCTTCGTTCGAAACGTAATCTGCCATATATCCTTATGATTAAATTTATTTGCTTTATTACACAATCGGCGTGCAAAGATATGAATTATTATAATAATGTGAAAGGAATTGTAGGAAAAAATGCCTTTCATTGCGTTTTCTTTATCCTTCTTTGCCATATATTGCACAAATTGTTGTATCTTTGCATACCAAGTATGTGCATTTTGCGTATACTCCCCTTTGAAACAATGTCCAAGAAAACAACTAATCTATCCGCACGCCATTGGCTTCGCGACAACCTGACTCTTTTGGCAGAGGCACTCATCTGGGCGATTTGTCTGCGTGCAGTTGCTCCTGCGATGAATCAAGGGAGCACAGAATGGCTGTTGCGCATTGGAATAGGGCTCGTGCTTCTTTTCGTTGTGACGCGCTTCATTCCCAATGCCGCCTATAGCCGCACTGCCCGTCGCGATGAAGTAGTGGCTCAATCCATGAAGACGGCTTTGGCTGTTGGCATATTGTCCGCAGCCATTCCCTTCGGGCAATACTTCCTGCCACTTGGTTGGGTGCTGTTTTGCATAGCGCTGACTATAGAGCGCCTCATCCTTAACAGTTGGTTCATACGTTACGCGATGCGTCACTGCGAACACGGCGTCATCATCTGTAACGAGGAGGCTCTCTGGCAGCAGAAAGCGTTGCAGCAGAACACATACGGGCTGAAGCTGTCCCGCATCGAAGAGCAGACGGCACAGCAGCTGGAGGCGTATCTTGCTTTACATCCCGAGACGGAGAGCGTCTATTGTGCGCCCTCGTCTTTGTCGTCAGCAGAATTTGAGGACATTGCCCACTCCTGCCGCAAACAAGGCATCGTGCTTCATGTCCTGCCACTTGCTCCGAGTCCTTTGCCCCAAAACATGCAGAGCGAATGTCGCGGCAATGTCAATGTGCTCTCGCCGGCAAGGCTTCCTCTTCAAAGCATCTTCAACAGGGCAGTCAAGCGCTTGACGGACATCGTGCTGAGCCTGCTGGTTCTGCTCACCATCTTCCCTGTCTTTGCCATCATTGCCTATATCTGCATCAAGCGGCAAAGCCGAGGTCCGGTGCTCCTGACGCGGCACATGTGCGGCATGGACGGAAAGACATTCCAATGCCTCACCTTCCGGACGCGGCACTACGAGGCTGCTCCTTCCTTCCTCGAAGGCATCAACGACCCCGGCTATTTCCCCTTCGGGAAGTTCCTGATGCTCTCCAAACTTGAGCTTTTGCCGCAGTTCCTCTGTGTGCTTTGGGGCAGCATGACGATTGTGGGCTCACAGACGATGCGGCCCGAGCGCTATCCCGAGTATCGTCGCGAGCTGAGGCAATCCTTCGTTTCCAGCAATCATCTGAAGGCAGGTATCACGAGTTATTTCCTTCCTTCACAAACCAAAGGCAGCACGAAGGCCGACATATGGTACCTGCGCAACTGGGGTTTCTGGCTCGACATGCGCATCATGCTGCAGCGTCTCGGCACATTGCTGAGCAAGTCCAAAGCAAAATCCATCAATTATATATAATGTATTAAACGCAACAGAACTTATGTCTATATTCAGCAAACTCTTCCGCAGAAGCGGGAAGGACCAGCAGACAAAGGTGGGCGGCATGGAGGACTTCATGCTCCTCATCCGCGTCTATTACCAGGCTGTGATGGCTGCGCAGATTGGCATCAACAATCTTGGTGCTTTGCCCGACCTGCGCATCTTCAAGCAGACATACCGGGTAACGACGGTTAACAACAAACTTGGCATTGCCGAGAAGAAGCATTGCCGCAAGCTCATACAGAGTATTTACGGCATCAGCGACGATTTCTTTACCGAGATCGACGGCAGCATCCGCAAGCATTGCCACAAGATACAGGACGCACAGAGTTATCTCGTCCAGTTCCAGGGCTTCAGTCAAGACCTGATGATGCTGATGGGCAACCTTATGCAATGGAAGATGCGCCTGCCCAGTTTCTTCCGTGGAGCCCTGCGGGAGATGACGGCAAAGCAGATTCACCAAATCCTCACGAAGAACGATTGGAAGGACGATGGCGTGCGCAGAACCTGCATTGCCATTAGGAAATATCAAAGCATGCTTGGCTATTCTGAGCAATGGATGACGGAGTATGTGCATACCATTGTGATGCTCGCAAAAAAGGAGCCGATGAAAAATAGTGAGCAATAAACTTGCATATTGAAGAAAAAAGTACTAACTTTGTGCCCAAATTGAGTTAATTTGTCATGAATCAGGAACTGAAAGACCTCATTATCCAGCTGGAAACTCGCGTCAGACAGCTTATCTTGCAGCAGAAAGAGCTGACGGATGAGCAGGAGAGTCTGCGCAAGAAACTGAGCGAGAAAGATGAAGAAATCCGCAAGCTACAGGTTCAGAACGAAGAGCTCAAACAGCAATACAGCCGTCTGAAGATGGCGAAATACATCGACATGGCCGACAACGATGTCAAAGACATGCGTGGCCGTATCAGAACGATGGTGCGCGATATTGACCGGTGCATCTCTATGCTTAAAGTAACACAGTAACAGATTATGGATGACACCCTATCAATAACTCTCCACTTCGGCTCATGGACTTTGCCCATGACCATCAAGCGTGACGAAGAATACGTCTATCGTCAGGCAGAGAAGCTTATCAAGGAGAGATTCAGCTTCTACACAAGCAGCTACCCGGGACAGAACACGGAAATGTATCTGGTGATGACCATTCTCGACATTGCCGTCCAGAGCAAGCGTCAAGAGAACAACTATGATGCAGAGCCGGTTCTGCAGGTCCTGCGCCCGCTGCTTTCAGAAGTCGAGGCCGCACTCATCAAGAAGTAAGAAAGAGAGAGTGACCCCGAATATTAACCACAAACTTTTATAATTTCATGCAAACAGACATTATAGTTGCCCTTCTGGTCGCTATCGTTGTGTTCTTTGCGCTTGTGGGAGTATGGTATTTCACCATTGTGCCTGCAAAGAGGAAGGCTCTGGCCGAAGAAGCACGCGAGAACGCCGAGAAAGAGGCAGAAGTCATCAAGCAGAAGAAGCTACTTGAGGTGAAGGAGAAATTCCTGAGCAAGCGCACCGAGCTCGAGAAAGAGGTGCGCCAGCACAATCAGCAGATACAGCAGTCGGAGAACCGCATCAAGCAGCGCGAGATGCAGCTCAACCAGAAGCAGGACGAGCTGACGCGTCGCAAACAGGAAGCCGACGCACAGCGGCAGCGTATGGAGACGCAGCAGGCCCTTCTCGAGAAGAAGGAGGAGGAGGTCAACGCCCGCTTCTCCGACCTCATCAACCAGGAGCGGACCAAGCTCGAAGAGATTTCCGGACTGAGTGTGGAAGAGGCCCGCGAACGCCTTGTCGAGTCCCTCAAGGACGAGGCCAAGACGAATGCAGCAGCCTACATCAACGAGATAATGGACGATGCCCGCATGACGGCCACCAAGGAAGCCAAGCGCATCATCATCCAGAGCATACAGCGCGTCGCTACGGAAACAGCAGTCGAGAACTCCGTCACGGTGTTCCACATCGACAACGACGAGGTGAAGGGACGCATCATCGGTCGTGAAGGCCGCAACATCCGAGCCCTCGAGGCCGCTACCGGCGTCGAGATTGTGGTCGATGACACACCTGAGGCAATCGTCATCAGCGCTTTCGACCCCATTCGCCGCGAGATATGCCGCCTGGCGCTCCACCAACTCGTATCCGACGGACGCATTCATCCTGCTCGCATTGAGGAGGTCGTAGCTAAGGTCAAGAAGCAGATCGACGAGGAAATCCTCGAAGTGGGCAAACGCACCACCATCGACCTGGGCGTACACGGACTGCATCCCGAATTGGTACGCATCGTGGGCAAGATGAAGTATCGCAGCAGTTACGGGCAGAACCTCTTGCAACACGCTCGCGAGACGGCCAATCTGTGTGCTGTTATGGCAAGCGAGCTTGGCCTCAACCCCAAGAAGGCAAAGCGTGCTGGCCTGCTGCATGATATCGGCAAGGTTCCCGACGAGGAGCCCGACCTGCCTCACGCTCTCTATGGCGCCAAGCTTGCTGAGAAGTACAAGGAGAAGCCGGAGATTTGCAACGCCATCGGCGCTCACCACGACGAGATGGAGATGACTACGCTGATTGCTCCTATCGTACAGGCCTGCGATGCCATCAGCGGCGCACGCCCGGGAGCACGCCGTGAGATTGTGGAGGCTTACATCAAGCGCCTCAAGGACTTGGAGGACATCGCCATGAGCCACCCGGGTGTGGTCAAGACGTATGCCATCCAGGCAGGCCGCGAGCTGCGTGTCATCGTCGGTGCCGACAAGATCGACGACAAGCAGACTGAGTTGCTGAGCAGCGAGATTGCCACCAAGATTCAGAACGAGATGACGTATCCCGGACAGGTCAAGATAACCGTCATCCGCGAGACACGTTCCATCGCCTACGCAAAGTAAAATCCTACTCCCTAAGCCCTTGATTTTCAGGGCTGCCGGAAGTGTTAAAATCCCCGCCTGCGGAAATGGTCAACGCCGCACGCGGGGATTGCCATCGCCGCACGCGGAAATTGCCATCGCCGCAGCCGGCGTTTTGAAGGGCCCCACAGGGGGATGAAAAACACACAAGGCGCACCTCATTTCTTTGAAGTGCGCCTTGCTTTTTTTACCCCTCTGAAAAGGTTATGCCTTAGCAGCGTTCATGGCCTCGTAGATCTTGGCGGTAATCTCGTCGCAAAGCTCGGGATTGTCGCGCAGCACAGTCTTTGTGGCCTCCTTGCCTTGCCCGAGTTTGCTGCCATTGTAGCTGTACCACGAGCCGCTCTTCTCGATAATCTTGAAGTCGGTGGCCAAATCAACCACCTCTCCCACACGGCAGATGCCCTCGCCATACATGATTTCGAACTCGGCGCGGCGGAAAGGCGGAGCCACCTTGTTCTTCACCACCTTGACCTTCACCTCGTTGCCGATGACAGTGTCGCCGTCCTTGATGCTTTGGGACTTGCGTATGTCGAGGCGGACAGATGCGTAGAACTTCAGCGCATTGCCGCCGGTGGTGGTCTCGGGGTTGCCGAACATGACGCCTATCTTCTCACGAAGTTGGTTGATGAAGATGCATGTGGTGTTCGTCTTGTTGATGGTAGCAGTCAGCTTACGCAGAGCCTGGCTCATCAGCCTTGCCTGAAGGCCGACCTTGTTGTCGCCCATGTCGCCTTCTATCTCCGCCTTGGGCGTCAAAGCAGCCACCGAGTCGATCACGATGATGTCAACAGCCGCACTCCGGATAAGCTGGTCGGCAATGTCGAGAGCCTGCTCGCCGTTGTCGGGCTGAGAGATGAGAAGTTCGTCCACATTCACGCCGAGATTGGCGGCATAGAAGCGATCGAAGGCATGCTCGGCATCGATGAACGCAGCAATGCCGCCTTGCTTCTGAGCCTCGGCAATGGCATGAATGGCCAATGTGGTCTTGCCGGACGACTCAGGGCCGTATATTTCTACGATGCGCCCCCTCGGATAGCCGCCCACGCCGAGCGCATAGTCCAAAGCGATGGAACCAGTAGGAATCACCTGGATATTGTCGATTCGCTCCTCGCCGAGCCTCATGATAGAGCCCTTGCCGAAGTCCTTCTCTATCTTCTCCATCGCAGCCTTCAGGGCCTTCAGCTTCTCGCTCTGCTGCCCAGAGGCAGCTTCGATTTCTTTCTTTGCCATAGTTTTGTTTCTTTTAGGGGCAAGGAGCAAGGGGCAAGGAGCAAGAGTATTGCTCTCGAACCCTAATCCTTACCTAACAATTATTATTACTTTTTACTTTTTCTTCTAATGATTTCTTTAATCCACTCAATAAACGTGACACTTCAGCCATATTGGTTTCACTCGACGCCAACTCTCCGTCAGAGATATAGCCAAGGAGATGGGCTACCTCGAGCTGGCACATCGTTTCTGTAAGAGAGCCGTTTGCTATCTCCAGAAAGTGAATCCTCTCCTTAATAGAACTCCTTCCCATGCCTTCTGCTATATTTGAAGAAATGGAGATGACAGCCCGTCGTAGCTGGTCGGCCAAGGCATATTGCTCATGTGCAGGGAACTTATGAATAAGTGCATATACACTCTTTACCTGAAGCAAAGACTGCTGATAAACATTTAGCTTTCTATAAAAGAAGTCGTCCATGATGATAACTAACAGACTCTATATGCATTCCTCTTGCTCCTTGCACCTTGCTCCTTGCCCCTACAATTCGATATCAATATCGAACTGTTCCTGCCAAGGCAGGCCCTGCGTGTTGAGCTGCTCCATGAAAGGGTCGGGGTCGAACTCCTCGACATTATGGACGCCGGGCTTGCTCCAAAGGCCCTTGAGGAACATCATGGCGCCTATCATGGCCGGTACGCCGGTGGTGTAGCTGACGCCTTGCATGCCCGTCTCCTCGTATGCAGCCTGATGCGAGCAGTTATTATATATATAATATGTGTGCTCGTCGCCTCCCCTGAGTCCGCGTATGCGACAGCCTATGCTGGTCTCGCCGTCGTAGTTCTCGCCGAGGTCCTGCGGATTGGGCAGCACCGCCTTGAGGAACTGCAGGGGAACAATCTTCACTTTGACGGTCTTGGGGGCAAGGGGCATGGGGCATGGGGCAGGAGAATTGCTATCCTCTTGCTCCTTGCTCCTTGCTCCTTGCTCCTCTGCAAGCGGAGCCTCATACTCCACCTCGTCGATGCGGCTCATGCCGATGTTCTGAATGACGTCGAGGTAGGTAAGATACTGCTGCCCGAACGTCATCCAGAAACGCGCACGCTTGATGGTCGGATAGTTTATGACGAGCGACTCTATCTCTTCGTGATGGAGCAGATAACTCTCCTTAGGCCCGATGCCGGGATAGGTCAGGGGCTTGTGTATCTCCATCGGTTCGGTCTCGATATACTTGCCGTTCTCCCAATAGAGACCCTTCTGCGTGATTTCCCTGATGTTGATTTCGGGGTTGAAGTTCGTGGCGAAAGCCTTGTGATGGTTGCCTGCGTTGCAATCCACGATGTCGAGATACTGAATCTCATCGAAGTGATGCTTGGCAGCGTATGCCGTGAAGATGCTCGTCACGCCCGGGTCGAAGCCACAACCGAGGATGGCGCAGAGCCCGGCTTTCTCAAAGCGCTCGCGATACGCCCACTGCCAGGAGTACTCGAAATGCGCCTCGTCCTTCGGCTCGTAATTGGCGGTGTCGAGATAGTTGCAACCCGTCTCGAGGCAAGCCTCCATGATGGTGAGGTCCTGATAAGGCAGGGCGAGGTTCATCACGATGTCGGGCTTATAGCTGCCCAAGAGTTTGACGAGCTGCTCCACGCTGTCGGCATCGACCTGCGCCGTCTTGACCTTCGTGCCATAATTCTTGTTAAGAACTTCAGCCAGCGCGATACATTTCTTCTCTGTGCGGCTGGCAATCATTACTTCCGTGAACGTGTCAGGATTCTGACACACCTTGTGAGCTGCAACGGTGGCTACGCCGCCAGCTCCTATAATCAGTACTCTTCCCATTGTTTGTGTAGGTTTGTTATTAGCGCATGCAAATATATGAAAAAAGGTTCAAAGCGGCAAGACTTTGAACCTTTTTCTTTCTCTTTAATTGAAATTGGCTTTGTTGACTTTCTTAGAAGCCGCCGCCAGGACCTCCAAAGCCGCCGCCACGTTGGCCTCCGCCGAAGTTTCCGCGAGGACCGCCTTCGAAGTTACGGCGTTCTCCGTCTCCCTGACGACGCTGCAACTGCTCACGATTGCCACCCTGACCGCGCTGAGGACTGAGCACCTGCAGCACTTGCTGCGGAGTCAGCACTTTGCCAAACTCCTCGGCATACTTCTTCTGTACATCCAGACGCTTCTGCATGGTTGCGATCTGCTGCTCCTGACGCTCGAAGTTCTGCTTGAGCTTTGCCTGTGCTTCCTCTGCGCTCAGCTCTTTCTTGTCGTCGTTGCGAGCACTTTGGTCTTGGCGCTGAACCTGGTTCGTGTTGGTTGCGAACATTTCCTTCTGGTAGGCTTTGTAGGTTTCCACAAAGGACTTCTTTGCTTCTTCTGTCAGTTTGAGTTCACCGGCAATGCGGTCTGCACTTTTTTCGATGCGTTCGGCCACTGCCTTTTCACGATTTTCTTGACTCATGCGCTCTTGGGCGCTAACGGCTGCACTGCTCATAAGAGCCAGAACTGCCACGATAATTGTCTTTTTCATTTCTGTTAATTTAGTTATGTTACTTATGTTCTTGTCACACCCTTTTGACCAGACGACCTGTCGGAAAGTTTAATCGCTGATATCGACGCTAACCTTTTTTAACTATCTGACCGTAACATGGAAGCATCCCTGCTTGACCTCATACTTGATGTAGCAGAGGTCCTTCTCTCGGATGTCGCGCAACACTTCGCTCAGCACCCACTTGAGTGTGTCGCTTTGGACGGCTCGGCGCAGCGGTTCTCCTGGCGGAGAGACTGTCGAATAGCGGTTGTAGCAGATATCGAAGGTGGTGCCGAAGAGATGGCAGCTCTGGCTTTCTGCATTCCCGTTGTGCTGCTGCAGTCGGGCCACATCGTCCTGTGTCCGCAAGACGCTCGAGACGATGATGCGGTGCAAGGGTATACCTTTTATATATAGGCTGTCGAGATAGCTGCGACCGATGGTGGAAAGCAGATTGGCAGCACGAGGCACGAGGTATGGGATGCTGTGCGTCATGCCTTTGTCGATGCAGAAGAAGGGATTGGCTCCCACATAGACGAGTTCCGACCTGCGGTGCTCTGCCTCTTTCCTGTTGCGAACGGGACGAACGCCCCACTTCTTGGCGGCCACTATCTGCACGTCCTGAATGTCGGGGAAGCAGGCTGCATACGAGGGCACACTTCGGACGGGATGCCACTTCACACGGCCTTCCGGCTCGGAAGCTAAGCCCCTCAATTCCTGACCCTTAGGAGGAGCCTCAAACGCCGGCTGCGGCGATGGCAATCCCCGGCTGCGGCGATGGGCATCCCCGGCTGCGGCGTTGGGCATTTCCGCAGCCGGCGTTTCAGACCCCCGCCTGGAGCCTGTCACATCGGGAAAAACAAGCCTCACCACTCCAAGCAGGGCTACTGTACCGCCAAATATGCCTAAAAATATCTTTTTCTTTAGTCTTCTCATTGCCATTTTGTCGTACAAAAGTACAACAAAAAAGTGAAAAGTGAAAAGTGAAAAGTGAAAAATTATAATAAATGCGAAATATCTTTAATCTCTAATCCTTAATCTCTAATCTTTTTATTACTTTTGCATTAAAATACTGGCGAATGATAGAAAAGCATATCCTTATCGAGGACATCGACCCCCTGCTGCTTTATGGTGTGAACAACGCCAATATGCAGATGCTGAAGGCACTCTATCCGAAGCTCCGCATCGTGGCTCGAGGCAACGTCATACATGTGATGGGCGACGAGCTGGAGATGTGTGCCTTCGAGGAAATCGTGCAGAAACTGCAGAAGCACATCAACAAGTACAACAGTCTGACCGAAGAAGAACTCCTCCACATCACGCGGGGCGAACGCTCGGAGCGCGACGGAGTGGAAGGCGTGATTGTCTATAGTGTGACAGGCCGCCCGATATGTGCCCGCACAACCAACCAGCAGTTGCTCGTCAAAGCCTATCAGGAGAACGACCTCGTCTTTGCTGTAGGACCGGCAGGCTCTGGCAAAACGTACACCAGCATAGCCCTCGCCGTCCGAGCCCTCAAGAACAAAGAGATAAGGCGGATCGTCCTGTCGCGTCCCGCAGTAGAGGCCGGCGAGAAACTCGGCTTCCTGCCCGGCGACATGAAGGAGAAGATAGATCCCTATCTCCAGCCGCTGTATGACGCTTTGGAGGACATGATACCGACTCAGAAGCTACGCGAGATGATGGATCAGAACATTATTCAGATTGCTCCGCTCGCTTTTATGAGAGGCCGCACGCTGAGCGACGCCGTCGTCATCCTCGATGAGGCACAGAACACGACCTCTGCTCAGTTGAAGATGTTCCTTACCCGTATGGGCATGAGCACCAAGATGATTGTGACGGGCGACACCACTCAGATCGACCTCCCCCACAACGTCCGCTCCGGTCTCATCGAGGCGCTCGGCCTACTGAAGGACATCAAAGGCATCGGTTTCATCGAGCTCACCAAGAAGGACATCGTGCGCCACAAACTCGTGACGCGCATCGTGGAGGCCTACGAGAAGCAACAGACAGCCTCCCCCGACCCCTCCAAAGGAGGGGAGAACTAAGGAGAAAGCATCTTTATAACTAACCAAAGGACCCAAGCCCCGCAGCAGGTCCTCCCCCCTTTGGGGGGATAAGAGGGGGGCTGGAAGTGAATGAAAGCTTTAACAAGAACTGACTTCAACCTGCCCGGGCAGGTGAGTGTATATCACGGCAAAGTGCGTGATGTCTATAACATCAACGACGACCTCATGGTGATGGTGGCTACGGACCGCATCTCGGCCTTCGACGTCATCCTCCCCAAAGGCATTCCCTACAAGGGACAGGTGCTCAACCAGATTGCCGCCTCGTTCCTCGATGCCACAGCCGACATCGTTCCCAACTGGAAACTGGCAACGCCGGACCCGATGGTGACTGTCGGCCTCAAGGCAGAAGGCTTCCGGGTAGAGATGATTATCCGTGGATACCTGACTGGCTCAGCATGGCGCGAGTACAAAGCCGGCTGCCGTGAGCTCTGCGGCGTGAAGCTTCCGGATGGCATGAAGGAGAACCAGAAGTTCCCCGAACCCATCATCACGCCGACCACAAAGGCTGAGGAAGGTCACGACGAGAACATCTCCGCCGAGGAAATCATCAAGCAGGGATTGGTCAGCAAGGAAGACTGGGAGACTATGGTTCGCTATACGCGTGCCCTGTTCCAGCGTGGTACGGAGATTGCCGCCGCCAAGGGCCTCATCCTGGTTGACACGAAGTATGAGTTCGGCAAGCGTGACGGAAAGGTCATCCTCATCGACGAAATTCACACGCCCGACAGCAGTCGCTACTTCTATGCCGACGGCTACGAAGAGAAGTTCGCTAAGGGCGAGCCCCAGAAGCAGCTGTCGAAGGAGTTCGTGCGGCAGTGGCTCATCGAGCACAACTTCATGAATCAGCCCGGACAGACTATGCCGGAGATTACCGACGAATACGCTCAGAGTGTGGCCGACCGCTACATCGAGCTCTACGAACACATTGTGGGCAAGAAGTTTGTGCCTGCCGACAGCGAAGGCGACCTTGCCCGCCGCATCGAGAGGAACGTGACGGAATGGCTGAAACGATAAAGGGGCAAGGGGCAAGGAGCAAGGAGCGAGAGACTATACGGCAGATGTTCGACCGCATCGCGCCGACCTACGACAAGCTGAACCACATGATGTCGCTCGGCATCGACCGTCGTTGGCGACGCAAGGCCGTTGATGCTCTTGGCAAGCACAAGCCGCAGGAAATCCTCGACATTGCTACAGGGACGGGCGACTTCGCTCTGCTCATGGCCCGACGCATCCACCCCCGCCACATCACGGGGGCAGACATCTCCGAAGGTATGATGAGCGTCGGTAGGGAGAAAGTCAAGCAGGAAGGACTGCAGGACATGATTTCCTTCGAGCACGAGGACTGCATGAATCTGTCCTTCCCCGACGGTTCGTTCGATGCCGTAACATCCACCTATGGCGTCCGCAACTTCCAGGACCTCGACAAGGGACTGCGAGAGATGCGACGCGTCCTGCGCCCTGGCGGACATCTCCTCATCGTGGAGCTCACGCCGCCGCCGCGTTTCCCTATGAAGCAGCTGTTCTGGGTTTATGCCCACGTCGTGATGCCTTTGCTCGGCCGCCTCATCAGCCACGACAGCAGCGCCTACACTTATCTGCCGGCCTCCATGGAGGCTTTCCCGCAGGCGGAGCAGATGGAAGGCATCCTGCGCAGCGCCGGCTTCTCGGACGTGCAATGGCGTCGCTTCACCTTCGGCATCAGCACGATGTACCTGGCAACCGCCCCACTCTAACTCCTCCAAAGGGGAGAACTCATGGGCAATGTCGTCCCACTTCGAGCGAAAACTTCAATATTTCAATGTTCAATGTTCAATGATTAAATTCGGCATCATAGGCTACCCTTTGGGGCACAGTTTCAGCAGAGGTTTCTTTACCGAGAAGTTCGCTCGCGAAGGCATCGACGCACAATACCTCAACTTCGAGATACCCGACGTGACGATGCTCTTCGACGTGCTTCGCGAGAACCCTGAACTAAGAGGACTCAATGTGACGCTGCCCCACAAACAGGCCGTCATCCCGCTTCTCGACGAGCTAAGCGACGAGGCACGCGAGATAGGCGCTGTCAACGTGATTAGGATTGAAAGATTTAATGATTTACGATTTAAAGAATGCTCTGCTCAATCCTTAAATCCTCAAGTCCTTAAATCCTCCATTCACCTAAAGGGCTTCAACAGCGACATCATCGGGTTTACCGACAGCATACGCCCTTTGCTGCAACCGCACCACAAGAAGGCGCTCGTTCTGGGTACTGGCGGAGCAAGCAAAGCCATTTGCGTCGGCCTTCGCCGCATGGGAATAGAATGGACTTATGTCAGCCGCACACCTCGCGAGGGCATGCTCACCTACTCCGACCTCACGCCGGAAGTGATGAGGGAATACACCGTCATCGTCAATTGCAGCCCCGTCGGGATGTTCCCCAAAGTGGATGAAGCACCGGCCATCCCTTATGAACTCCTCACTCCCGAGCACCTCCTCTTCGACTGTGTCTATAATCCCGAGGACACGCTCTTCATGCAAAAGGGCAGGGCACAGGGTGCGACGGTGAAGAATGGCTTGGAGATGCTCCACGTCCAAGCCATTGCAAGTTGGCACTTCTGGAACGAAGACTAACCACCTGATATTCAGGAACAATCAACGCCCTATAGGATGTCTCCAAACGCCGCCTGCGGAAATTGCAATCGCCGCACGCGGGGATGGGCAACGCCGCACGCGGAAATTGCAATCGCCGCAGGCGGCGTTTTTTAGGTCTATGGGTCAAATTGCAGGATAAAATTTCTCGGGATGCCAGTATTTAAAGGCATTGCGAGAGATTAAGCAGCTTGAGTCAAAAATCGGCGAAAAAAGTATGTCAATGGGTCATTTTGCAGGATA